>Ga0207667_10000913_pt1 | contig 37630 bp, 40 predicted proteins | sample KBSCornC52_FD_184301 | JGI IMG/M metagenome (GOLD analysis project Ga0207667, IMG submission 184301) | Corn rhizosphere microbial communities from Kellogg Biological Station, Michigan, USA - KBS Corn C5-2 (SPAdes) (version 2) | ecosystem: Host-associated > Plants > Roots > Rhizosphere > Soil ...
GGGCGTCATCGGCAAGGATGCTCATTCAGTGACCATCCCCTCCTGTTTCCAGGCAGGAGGCGCTACCTATTGGAGCTGGCTTTGGAAATTGCTGTTCACGGCTGTCACGCTTGGAACCGGCTTTAAGGGTGGAGAAGTCACGCCGCTGTTCTTTATCGGGGCTGCTCTGGGCAATACCATCGCCGTCCTCAGCGGAGCTCCCGTGGACCTGATGGCCGGTCTGGGCTTTATCGCCGTCTTCGCCGGCGCTACCAATACTCCCATTGCCTGCACCATCATGGGAGTGGAGCTCTTTGGCGCGGGTCACGTTCTCTATTATGCCGTGGCCTGCTTCACCGCCTATTATTTTAGCGGTCACTCCGGTATCTACCATGCGCAGCGGGTGGCCACCTCTAAAATCGAGAGGCTCGGCCATCATAAGGACAGCACCCTGCGTGATGTCAGGAGCAACCGGATAAAAAACAGAAAAAAATGGATGTTATAAAGTAGATTTGCCCAACGAATTTTTTATCTATGATGACAGTATCACATCCCTGGCATGGAGTTCCTGTAGGCAATAATGCTCCCAGAGTAGTCAACGCCATCATCGAAATCCCCCAGGGATCGAGAGCCAAGTACGAGATCGATAAGGACAGCGGCCTCCTGAAGCTGGACCGCGTCATCTATTCCTCCTTCTACTACCCCGTCAACTACGGATTTATCCCCCAGACATACGGCGACGATAAAGATCCCCTCGACATCCTCGTGATCACTTCTCTGCCTGTACAGGCCCTCTGCCTGATGGAAGCAAAGGTCATGGGCGTCATGCAAATGGTGGACAGCGGGGACGCTGACGATAAGATCATCGCCGTTGCGGCCAAGGACCCCAGCGTCAATCATTACAACAACCTGGAAGAGCTGCCCAAACATTTTTTTGAAGAGCTCCGCCACTTCTTTGAAGAGTATAAAAAACTGGAGAACAAGACGGTCGTGGTAGAAGAGTTCGGCGATAAGACCACGGCGCTGAAGGTCATCGAAGAAGCCATGAAGGCGTATAAAGATACCTTCAGGACCACTACGAAGTAAAATGTCTGTCCCTTGAACCGCATCAAGCGGTTCCTGGCAGGATTCTCTTGATGATCCGCAGATGATGCGTACGCTGGAAACTGTCGCTCCGGACAATCCCCATATTGTCGATCTTGTCGATCCTCACTTTTACGGAAGAATGGATGATCTCATGAGGGCCTAGAAGGATCCCCACATGCGTGATCTTTCCCTCCTCATTGTCAAAAAACGCCAGATCGCCCGTCCTGGTCTCTTCCAGGAATCCCACCGCCTCGCCCTGGGTGGCCTGCTGGGACGCATCGCGTAACAAGGGAACATTAATATGCCTGAATATAGACTGGACAAACCCGCTGCAGTCCGTGCCAAAAACGGTTTTCCCGCCCCATAGATAGGGAGTATTTAAAAATTTATACGTCAGCTGACGAATGGATTTTGCATCTCTCCCGGCTGTAGAAGGATCCCATGTCCTGCCCTTGAAATGTACCTGATTTTTCCGCCAGTGCGCCCGGCCATTCTTCATGGCCGTAAGGACAGCGCCCATCGGCACCATCATGGGATGGCCATTGTATTCGAGACTGTTCACCCAGTCGGGTGTCAGCGCATTGCCATTGTCGTATTCAGGCTCGTCTATCTCCGTCAGCTGCCCGGACTGGCACCAGCCCTCATATCCATCATAGCTGCAACGGATCCTGCTCCAGCTGTCCTTATCCTGCTCCAGGATCTCACAACATTCGCCAAATATCAGCTGACTGACCATTTCGCTCCGGTGGGAGGGTTCTGCTCTTAGGGGGCTCACCGGCACACAACAAATAGCTCTGATCATGCCGGAAAATTATGAATTTTCCCCGAACCTGCATCTTAACAAAAAGAAATCCATACCAAAACGAACCGAAGGTTCGTTGTCCAAAAGACAATTATTAGCTTTACGCCTGTGAACCATCATCCTAATAACCATATCACCGACCAGGAATTACTCGATAGATTTTATGCCGACGGCAATAAGGAATGGCTTGGCATCTTACTGTCACGTTACACGCTATTGCTCTTCGGCGTTTGCATGAAGTACCTGAAACAGGAAGAAGAAGCCAAGGACTGTGTACAGCAGATCTTTGTCAAGATCATCACGGAATTGCCCAAGTACAGGGTGACGTATTTCAAGTCCTGGATATATGCCATCGCCCGCAACCACTGCCTGATGAAGCTGCGGGATCAGCATGGACGAAAGGTGGAGCTGTCCGAGAACATGCTCGCTGACTGGGACGATACCTCAGGCAAAAACCGGCACCTGGAAAAGGACAGGCTGCTGGAGCTCATGAGCGCATCGCTGGAAGAGTTGGGCGAAGAACAAAAACGATGTATCTTACTATTCTACCTGGAAAAAAGGTCCTACCAGGAGATTGTCGATATCACAGGCTACACCCTTATGCAGGTGAAGAGTTATATACAGAACGGTAAGAGGAACCTGAAGCTGCTAATCGAGCGTAAAACCAGCAAAACATGAACGACGATCTACTCAACATATTATCAAATAGCAATAAGGACATCGATAACCAGTTATTGATGGACTACCTCAGCGGTAAGCTCTCCGCGGAAAAAAGCCATGAGGTGGAAAAAATGATGGCCGATAACGACCTCTTCAACGACGCCATGGAAGGCCTGCAGCAGATCAGGGACAAAAAAGATATACAGACCTATGTCGAACAGCTGAACCGCGACCTTCAGAAAAGCCTGACAAAAAAGAGAGAACGCCGGGAGAAAAGGAAGCTGAAAGAAGGCCTCTGGGGGTATGTAGCCGTTATCGTGATCATCATGCTGTGCATCGCCGGCTATTATGTCATCAAGAAAGTATTGGCAGCCCATGGGTATCCGCACAGCTAAGAACAGCGATTGGACCGCCATTTCCCACCTCCTGGATCAGCTGGAATATCCGGATACGGTATCCTTCCTGGAGGAAAAGATAAAAAAGATGACCGCCCACCCGGACGAAAGGCTCCTCGTCTATGAGGAAGGAACAGAAGGCCGCATCCTTGCATTCATCTCCCTTCATTTTATCCCCCAGATAGCCCTCGAAGGAGACTTCGCCCGTATCAGCTACTTTGCTGTGGAAGATACAGCCCGCAATCATGGCATCGGACGGGAGATGGAGGAATATTGTACCCAGCTGGCACGGGAAAGAGGCTGCCATCTCATCGAGGTACATTGCCATACCCGCCGCCGGAAGGCCCATGACTTCTATTTCCGGCAGGGCTATACAGAATCCCCTAAGTACCTGATAAAGAAGTTGAAGTGATGGCATGTTAATTGCGGCCTCGTCCTTAAACACACTAATATGGACACCATAAAAAGCATCCATCAATGGAGTGTGACACACCACCCCCGTTGGCTTATCTTTCCCCGCCTGCTGCTGGGCGTTATATTGCAAGCCAAAGGCATCACCTTTATGAGTAATGCCACTCTCGTAGAAAATCTCGTGTCCGGCAGCTATCTGGCCGGCCATACCCATGCCTTGCAGATCATCATCTGCACAGTCAATCTGCTGGGAGGATTTCTCATTATGATCGGTCTTCAAACCCGTTTGATGTGCCTTATTCAGATTCCCTTCCTCATCGGCGCCGTCATTTTTATCAATGCCCAGAAAGGCGGGTTTGCCCCTGAGACGGAGCTGGGACTGGCTGTTCTTTGTCTTTTGCTCACCATATTGTTCCTTGTAGAAGGTAGCGGCCCCCTTTCATTGGACGCATACTTTTTTCGGAATAAGAACCGCGAAGATCAGGGAAGAAATTTGCCCTAGGAAAGACCAAGTCCGCAGCCTGGCGCGGCCTACCTGAAGCAGACTCTGATCTGAAGCAAAAAGCCTGTACCGGCGACCCCGGCACAGGCTAATTTTTTTTGTTAACGTCTGTCCTTCTCACTGCCCCCAGCGGTTCAAGTGAAGGTTACCTTACTGGTACTGTATATATATCGGAGAAGGCTTCTGCTTCAAAACCTCCGCCGGCGTCAGCATACGGCTCTTGGGCTTGCGAATATCGTTCTTGTAGAACAGCTTGAAACCGGTGAACTGTACAGGCTCCAGGGAAATATAGCTCTTATAGCTGTCGTATTTCAACGTAGGCTCGCCCCATCCGTCCATATCCATGACGATCTGTACCTGGGGGTGGCGCTGTATGCTCTTGTAATTGGTGATCATCGGCCGGGTGAATCGATGAACCACCAGTATCTTGGGAGGCAGATTGTTCGCCTTTACCAGACCCGCGAGATAGTTCGATACAAAATTCACATCGCTGGCATCCATCGTGCCAATAACGGTACCCGGCTTTTTACCCGTCTTCATGGAGAATTCAGGGTCGATGCCCAGATGCACGTTGGGCATTTTCAGGTATTTTTCCAGCATCGGGATCTCCGCTTGTACGTTGCTAAAGCCGACCTGTACGTCCAGGAATACCAGGGCATTGATGCGGGCCGCAATATGCAGCGCAGAGTCGATCTGTTTGGCCGGCATCCGCAGACGATACTTGCCATCCTTCCCCGGGCTGCCCTGGGCCGTCACAGCAATATAGTGTATTGCGGGTATCACCGGCGTGGCCGGATCGGCCTCCTGCCACTTTTTCAGCTCGACCTTGAGCTTTCTCAGCATCTCATCCGGGGGATACTCACCGAGAACACCCATATTCTTGGAATAGAAGTTACCATAATAAGCCACGATCCTCTTAAAAGGCAGGATAGCGCCGGCTATGGGATAAGGCGCCCCTTTCGCCGGCCATCTGCCGGAAGAATCCCCATTGGCCAGGTAAACGAGCTTTTTATTATATGCCGCCGTATCCACGGGCGTCAGATCTACCGTGGCGGGTGGAACAGAGTCTTTGGGAGCCTGGGCCTTGGCTGTTGCTGCTGAATCCGTTTTACCGGCCTGAGACTGCCCGTTGTTACAGGCGCAGAAGAAAAAAGCAAGGCTGCAAAAAGCCGGAATACTCACCGAGCGAAGTGTTTGATAAGAGAGAAGGTGCATGTCGTAGGAGAATAAATTAAAGGGTTTTAAATGAAAATCACGCAAATGTACTCCATAACGGGAGCCGTGGAATTTTTATTTTATAACAAAAATCTAAAATTTGTGGACAATCGCCCTCTCTGGAAAATTCAGGTCAATTGTCCACGATGTCTAATATCTGCCGTTGGGGCAACGGACCTCGGGTCCGTTCTGTTGTTAAAAACCCGGTCCGCCGCTTTCATGCGTCGAAAAATTTATTAGTCTACAAAATTGGTAGACTAACTAAAAATGCCTTACTTTGCTTCGACACGCTCCTCACTTGGTCGGAACCTTCGCAGGCTCGGTTCTATCCGTCCTTCGGATGAACCGCTTCCAGCGGTTCCGGTAATATACGAGTTACGTGGCCGAGCGGTAAGGCGGAGGTCCGCATGACCTTTTACGAGGGTTCGAGTCCCTCCGTAACTGCTATAGCAACAATGGTTAGACCTTAGCCGGGCGGTGTTTCTACATCGCCCTTTTATTGTCCCTGTGGTTCCCTCCCAGGGTGCGCCCCATTGGGCATGGAGTCCCAGTTCCAGCTCCGCCGAACAGGCATTGGCTCCATCCGGGAAAGATCAGGGACCAGACAAGGCATCCGGTCGGGAGACATGACCCGCACGGAGTCACCGGCATGTGTGAACAGCCGGTCCTTATAGGGCATTCCGGGCAAATAGGGTTTCCGGGGCAAATAGGGTTTCCGGGGCGAATAAGGTTTCCCTGGCGAGAGAGGCTTCCCCGGCGAAAGCTTGAAAAGCATCGGCGGCTTTATATACCCCGGCGGCGTCTGTTCAGGCATCTCTCTAAGCGTCTGCCCAAAAACAACACTGCCCGGAAACATAGCCCCGAGCAGCGTAAAACATAATAATATCTTCATGGCCTTGGTTTTCAGACAGGATGCCCGACCCGGCCCAATTACACAAGCCTACCGCATCTTTTTATACGCATTGATCAGCCCATTGGTCGAGCTGTCATGCCCTTTCACCTCTTCGCCTCCCTTCAATTCAGGTAAGATCTTGCCAGCCAGCTGTTTACCCAGCTCCACACCCCATTGGTCAAAGCTGTAGATATTCCAGATCACCCCCTGCACAAAGATCTTATGCTCGTACAAAGCTATCAGCTCACCCAGGCTGAAAGGCGTGATCTCCTTTAAAAGGAAAGAGTTCGTAGGCCGATTGCCACTGAACATCTTATAGGGTATCAGCGATGCAGGCACTTTTTCCTCCTCCAGTTCCTGTCCGGTCTTGCCATTCATAAGCGCCTGAGTCTGAGCAAAGAAATTCGACAGCAGCTTTATATGGTGGTCCCCAATGGGATTATGGCTGATGGCAGGAGCGATAAAATCACAAGGTATCAGCGGCTTGCCCTGGTGGATCAGCTGGTAAAAAGCATGCTGGCCATTCGTGCCGGGCTCCCCCCAGACCACAGGTCCGGTAGCCCATTCCACCGGCAACCCGTTCCGGTCTACGCTCTTGCCATTGCTCTCCATATTCCCCTGCTGGAAATAGGCGGCAAATCGGTGCATGTATTGATCATAAGGCAGGATAGCCTCTGTCTGTGATCCAAAAAAGTTGGTATACCACAACCCGATCAGCGCCATGGTGGCCGGGATATTCTTCTCCACCGGAGTGTTCCGGAAATGCAGGTCCGTCTGATAAGCTCCCTTTAATAAAGCCTCGAAGTTCTCATAGCCGACGGTGAGCACGATGGATAGTCCGATGGCGCTCCATAAGGAATAACGTCCCCCGACCCAATCCCAGAACTCGAACATATTTGCCTTGTCGATGCCAAATTTCACCACCTCCTTTTCGTTGGTGCTGAGGGCGACAAAATGCTTCGCCACATGCGCCTCATCTTTGGCCGATTTTAAAAACCAGTCGCGCGCCGTATGCGCATTGGTCATCGTCTCCTGCGTAGTAAACGTCTTGGAAGCTATCAGGAAAAGGACCTCCTCAGGGCTCACCTTCTTCAGCGTCTCCACCATCTGCGTACCATCGACATTCGATACAAAATAGGGTTGAATGCCTTCCACCCAGTAGGGCTTCAACGCTTCCGTCACCATGACGGGACCAAGATCGCTGCCCCCGATACCGATATTGACGATATATTTTATTTTTTTACCCGTATACCCCTTCCACTCTCCGCTATGCACCCTGCCGGCAAAAGCCTTCATCTGCGCCAGTACCCGCATCACATCGGGCATGACATCCTTGCCATCGCTGTACACCGGCTGGCCCGAGAAATTCCGTAGCGCCGTATGGAGCACGCTGCGGTCCTCCGTCTGATTGATCTTCTCCCCCGTGAACATAGCCTCGATAGCCTCCTTCACCTTGCTCTCCGCATACAGCTGCCGCAGCAGCTCCATCGTCTTGTCCGTTACAATATTCTTGGAAAAGTCGACCAGGATATCATCCAGTTTAAAAGAGTATTTGGAGAATCTGTTGGGGTCATCCTTAAAGATCGTCCTCATATGAAGAGGCTTGATCTCCGTCTGATAGTGCTTTTGCAATTGCTGCCATGCTGCTGTGCCGTTGGGTGCTACTTTCGGGAACATAAATATTTGATTTAAAAAAGTCTGGATAAATTTACAGACTCTCGATGACTTTAATGACCTGCTCCACCATCTCCGGTGAAATATCCAGGTGGGTAACAAAACGCAGCTGACTGGCCGAAATGGCAATGGCCAGTACGCCTGCCTCTTTTAGCTCACTCGCTATCGATCTTGCACAATAGGGTTCCTCCACTTCAAAAATGATGATATTCGTCTCCACTGGCATGATCCCCTTCACAAAACCTTTCTTCTCCAGGGCCTGGCAGATACGTGTAGCATGCGCATGATCCTCCGCCAGCCGGCCGATATGATGCTCCAGCGCATAGACGCCTGCGGCAGCCATAAAACCTGCCTGTCGCATGCCGCCGCCAAATACCTTACGCACTCTTCTCGCCTGGCGGATAAAAGCCGCTGGTCCCATCAGGATACTACCGATGGGACATCCCAACCCTTTGTTCAGACACACCGAAATGCTGTCGAACAGCCGGCCATATGTCACAGGCTCCTGCTTCCCCGCCACCAGTGCGTTGAACAGCCGGGCCCCATCCAGGTGCAGCTTGAGATGATTGTCCGCACACACTTCCCTGATCCGGGCGATCTCCCCCAGGTCATAGCAGCTCCCCCCTCCCCTGTTGGAAGTATTTTCAAGACATACCAGCGATGTCCTCGCCTTATGCACATCATCGGGATTGATGGCAGCCGATACCTGCTCCGCCCGTATCCTCCCCCTGTCGCCTTCCAGCGCGCGCACCTGGCTTCCGGAATTAAAGGCAATACCGCCGCCTTCGTATATATACACATGCGCCTGTCGCTCGCATATGACCTCATCGCCCGGCTGCGTATGGCATTTGATCGCTATCTGGTTGGACATCGTGCCGCTGGGACAATAAAGGGCGGCCTCCATCCCAAACATACGGGCAGCCATGGTCTCCAGCTGATTGACGGAAGGATCTTCTCCAAAAACATCATCCCCTACCCTGGCCTGGATCATAGCCTGCAGCATGGCGGGTGTAGGTCGCGTAACAGTGTCGGAACGAAGGTCGATGGGCATAATAGCTAAGCTTCTAATGAAGGCTGCAAATTACGGCATTTGCTTCGAAAAGTTGGCCCCAGCCCAGGCAGGCCCCACAATGCAAAAGCCGTCCACCTATATGGGGGACGGCCTGTCCTGCCGGCGAAGGGCCAGAACTTCGTCGAACCTCCGAGCCCTCGGTTCTCCTCGTTCGTAACCTTCGCAATGCTCGGTTACCCATCGGCCTAGGACAATGCTTGTTCCTTGATATGATTGCCCTTCATTTTCGCGGCTTTGATCAGGTCCAGCACGCGTGTGCGTACATCTTCCCGAAGTCCTTCCGTTTCTTTCTCAAATATGTCTTTCAGCTCATCCAGCTCATCAACGGTAAGACCTCTTAGCTGCCGGAGCTTTCGCTTTAAACTCTCCGCTTTATCTGCAATACGTTGACGAGTTTCCTTTCCTTCCGCGGGGGCGGTCAGTACACCGATAGCGACACCGGCGACCAGTCCGGCCAAAGCCCCGACTAATACTTTTTGGACGCTCATAATATATGAATTTTAAGATGAAGAATAGCTAATGTCTGTCCTTCGGACGAACCGCTTTTAGCGGCTCAGCCGCTGTATCTCTACTTTTCCAAAGACCCTGCCAGACTTTGATAAAGCTGTAACAGAAAAGTTAAGAACCCGAATGTGTATTTTTCTCCCCACGATCGCAGCCAGGGCATCGTTCCGGCCGGATCGCTATTTTTTCGTAAATTTGCGCCCTATGACACAAGAACAAATCAAAAGTATGAGAGACCGCGTGGCGGTTTTGAGGAGGTTTCTTTGACGTTGAGAACAGGCTATACAAGATCAACGAAGAAAAACAGCTGTCGCTAAGCCCCGGATTCTGGGACGATAACAAGCGGGCGACAGAGATCCTGAAAAATATCAAGCTCAACGAATACTGGGTAAAGCTTTACGAATCTGTCGGGACGGCCGTGGAAGATTTTGCCGTGCTCTTCGATTTTTGGAAGGGCGGCGAAGCAACGGAAGAAGAGACAAGAGAGGCCTATGACAAAGCCCTCCGCCAGATCGAAGAGGCCGAATTCAAGAGCACGCTCAATCAGCCCGAAGACGAATTGCCCGCCGTAATGCAGATCAACTCGGGCGCAGGTGGCACCGAAAGCCAGGACTGGGCCGAAATGCTGCTCCGTATGTATCGCATGTATGGAGAAAAGCAAGGCTGGTCCGTCACGGAGCTGGACCTGCAGGACGGTGAAGGCGCCGGTATCAAAAGCGCCACCATCCAGTTCGACGGTCCCTTCGCCTACGGCTTCCTCAAGGCGGAGAGCGGCGTTCACCGGCTGGTAAGGATCTCCCCCTTCGACAGCAACGCCCGCCGGCACACATCCTTTGCTTCCGTATTCGTATATCCGCTGGTAGACGACAGCATCGAGATAGAGATCGGCCCGGCCGAGCTGGAATGGGAGTTCTATCGCAGCGGCGGCAAAGGCGGACAGAACGTCAACAAGGTAGAAACAGCCGTGAGGCTCAAACATATCCCCAGCGGCATCATCGTGGAATGCCAGCAGGCCCGTACCCAGGGCGAGAACAGGGAGAAAGCCCTGAAAATGCTGAAAAGCCGGTTGTATGAAGAGGAGCTGCGCAAAAGGGAAGAGCTGAAGAACGCTACCAACTCCACCAAAAAGAAGATCGAATGGGGCTCGCAGATACGCAGCTACGTATTCCATCCTTATAAGATGATCAAGGACCATCGCACGGACTATGAAGTAGGCAACGTACAGCCCGTGATGGATGGGGAGCTGGATGGATTTATTAAGGCCTATTTGATGAGCGAGAAAGAGTCAGCTTAATATAAATTTTAGACATCACATGAACCTAGGTTACTTCAATTACCCGGCGCCTGCCAATGAACCCGTGCTCGGCTATGCCCCGGGCAGCAAGGAAAAGGAGACGCTGAAAGCCACCCTCAAAGCATTAAAGAGTACCCGGCACGACATCCCCATGTACATCGGCGGACAGGAAGTGCGGACAGGTAAAAAGAAAGCATTCCATCCCCCACACGAGCTCGCCCACACATTAGGACATTTCCACGAAGGCGACGAGTCTCATGTACAGCAGGCCATCGACGCCGCCCTCAAGGCAAAGGACGCATGGGCCGCCCTCAGCTGGGAGAACCGCGCCGCCATTTTCCTAAAAGCGGCCGACCTCATCTCCACGAAGTATCGGAGCTACATGAATGGCACCACCATGCTGGGCCAGAGTAAAAATGCCTTCCAGGCGGAAATAGACAGCGCCTGTGAGATCATCGACTTCCTCCGCTGGAACGTCCATTTCCTCAGCGAGATCTACAGACAGCAGCCCATCAGCAGCCAGGGTGTTCATAACAGATTGGAGTACCGGCCGCTGGAAGGTTTTGTCCTGGCCATCACTCCCTTCAACTTCACGGCCATCGGCGGCAATCTGCCGACATCCGCCGCCATGTGTGGCAATACGGTGGTCTGGAAGCCCGCCCACACGCAGATATTCTCGGCCCAGATGTTCATGCGCATTCTCAAAGAGGCCGGACTTCCCGACGGTGTCATCAACCTCATTTACGTAGACGGCCCCGCGCTTGGCAAGATCTGCTTCAGCCATCCTGATTTTGCAGGCATTCACTTCACCGGCTCCACCGGTGTATTCAACAATATCTGGAAGACCATCGGTGAGAACATTTCAAAATACCGGTCCTATCCCCGTATCGTAGGCGAGACGGGCGGTAAGGACTTTGTCCTGGCCCATGCCAGCGCCGACCCTGACGTGCTCGTAACAGCGCTCCTCCGCGGTGCCTTCGAATTCCAGGGACAGAAATGCTCCGCAGCCTCCCGGGCCTATATCCCCGAGAACCTGGCAGCCGAGGTGAAGGACAAGCTCATCAAAGGCGTCAAAAGCTTTAAGATGGGCACCGTCGAGAACTTTTCCAACTTCATCAATGCCGTCATCGATGAAAAAAGCTTCGACAAGATCAGCTCCTATCTCGACAACGCAAAGAAAGACGCGAAAGCATCCATTTGGGTAGGCGGGAATGCCGACAAGTCGAAAGGCTATTTTATAGAGCCCACTGTCATCGAGGCAAAAGATCCCGCATTCGTCACCATGTGCGAAGAGATCTTCGGCCCCGTGCTGACCGTCTATATTTATAAGCCATCTGAGTTTGACAAGGTATTGGACCTGGTCGATACCACCTCTCCCTATGCGCTCACCGGGTCCATCATCGCACAGGATAGGAATGCCGTCGAGCTGGCCACCGAACGCCTACGCCAGGCCGCGGGCAATTTTTATATCAATGACAAACCCACCGGCGCTGTGGTAGGACAACAGCCTTTTGGAGGCGCAAGAGCTTCGGGCACCAACGACAAGGCCGGGTCTATCCTGAACCTTTATCGCTGGCTCAGCGCAAGGACCATCAAGGAAACCTTCGTCCCGCCGACGGATTACCGATATCCGTTTTTGGCGGAAGAATAGCCGCCGAAAGTATATTTACCTATGGCACCAGCGCAAAAATTCGGCTTGTATACAGGAGTAAATACGCATTGTTCAAGAGAGCAAATACGCAGCTTTTTATATTCTCTTTATTGCCGTGAATCAATTCCCGGCAATTTTTTTAGTCAATATTTTCCGGGATTTCTCTTTTTTATGGCATTATGTATAAAATACATAATTATTTGTAACTAATTGATACACAGCAAATATAAAAAGTTTTTCCGCATATTTTTAGTACCACACAATAAAAAAATACTCTTTTCGTGGTATTGCGCATTACAAATCAAGCGATTAGATTTGCCCCAAGTTTTAAACTATAAACCCAAAATCTCTATTATGAAAAAGCTCGCGTTAGTACTGACCGTTTTCACTGCTTCTATCATTGGCGTTAAAGCTCAATCTTCCGGCTCACAAGGTGAATTTACTTTCGGCGCAGGCATCAATGCCGCACTGCCCATCGGAGATTTCCACCTGACCCATTCTTTCGGCATTGGTGTTCACCTGCAAGGTGAGTATGCGTTCTCAGACCAGCTTAAAGGTGTCGCTACCACTGGTTACACTTCTTTCTTTGGAAAGACCTTCTCTTATGATGACGGTTCCGGTAACACCTTTTCCATGAAGGTTCCTGCCGTAGGCCAGATCCCTGTACTGGTAGGTGCTCGTTTCTATCCCGCCAGCTCCTTCTTCGTAGGCGCTCAGGTCGGTGTTGGCATCTTCACCGGCAGCGGTAACAGCCAAAGCGGTTTCGAATATCTGCCCCAGGTAGGTTATGACGCAGGTCAGATCCAGATCATCGGTGCTTATGATGGAACCAGCGTTACTGGTGGCACACTTAGCAGCATCAGCCTCTCCGCTGTCTACAAGTTCGGCGGTGGCAAATAAGCATTAAATAAATTGTTTGTTTTAGTGTTTTGAAGAATGTTTGTATAGTTTGTAAGAGACCGGCTTCCGCCGGTCTCTTACTTTTGAGCCGCACAGTGCGGCTCGTCCGAAGGACAGACATTAGCGGGGTGCGGGGATTGGGCTATTTTTTGAGGCAGACCAATTCCCGCATATTCTTTCGTATTTTTATCGAAAATATTTCTGCTTGAAGACAATCCTGAATGAACAGCAGCTGGCTATCACGATACAGCGTTTGACCCACCAGGTGCTCGAGAATCATCTGAATCTTGAAAATACCGTGCTCATCGGCATCCAGCCCAGAGGTATCTACTTCTCCAATCGAATTGTCGCACAATTGAAACAGCAGCTGCCCGGAAGTACGATCCCATACGGGCTGCTGGATATAACTTTTTACAGGGATGATGTACGGAAAGGGCTCCATGAGCTGAACCAGACAGATATCCCCTTTTCCATCGAAGACAAAAATGTCATCCTCATCGACGACGTCCTCTGGACAGGCCGCACCATCCGGGCCGCGCTGGACGCGCTGCTGGATTTTGGAAGACCCGCCAAAGTCGAGCTCTGCGTGCTCATCGACCGCAGGTTCAGCCGCCAGCTGCCCATACAGGCCGACTATACGGGCAAATCCATCGACTCCATCATCACCCAGAAAGTAAAGGTGTTCTGGAAGGAAAAAGACGGAAAGGAAGAAGTTGCGATGCTCTGATAAAAATGTATTAATTTCGCCCCCTAATGCAACTAAGTACGAAACATCTTCTTGGCATTAGAGATCTCACTCCGGGTGATATTCAGCTTATTTTAGATACAGCCACCCAATTCAAGGAAGTACTGCAACGTCCCATCAAAAAAGTCCCCACACTACGGGATGTCACCATCGTAAACCTTTTTTACGAGAATTCCACCAGGACACGCATCTCCTTCGAGCTGGCCGAAAAAAGGCTGTCCGCGGACACGATCAATTTCACCGCGTCCGGCTCCTCTGCCGCCAAAGGCGAGACGCTGCTGGATACGGTCAACAACATCCTTTCCATGAAAGTGGATATGGTGGTAATGCGGCACAGCGCCAGCGGAGCCCCGCACTTCCTGGCCAAACATATCCCCGCCGCCATCGTCAATGCCGGGGACGGGATCAACGAGCATCCCACCCAGGCGCTTTTGGACGCTTTTTCCATCCGCGAAGCCCTGGGAGGATTAGAAGGCAAAAAAGTAGCCATCATCGGAGATATCATGCATTCCCGGGTGGCGCTGAGCAATATTTACCTGTTGAAGAAAATGGGCGCGGAAATAACATTAGCAGGCCCCCCTACCCTCATACCAACGTATATTCGGGAGGCCTTCGACGTGCGCGTGGAGTACGATCTGAAGACGGCGCTGCAATGGTGTGACGTAGCCAATGTCCTTCGTATCCAGCTCGAACGGCAGAACCAGCCGCTGTTCTCCTCCCTGCGGGAATATAACCTCGCCTACGGGGTGAGCAAGCGCCTCCTGGACAGCCTGGATAAAAAGATCGTCATCATGCACCCTGGTCCGATCAATCGGGGCGTGGAGCTGGACAGCGATGCAGCAGACAGCAAACAATCCATCATCCTCCAGCAGGTGGAGAATGGCGTGGCGGTACGCATGGCCGTCCTTTATTTGCTGGCAGGCGCAAAAGGAGAAAAGAACTAACTTCAATGCCATAATATGCAACGTATCGGCCTTTTCCCGGGCACTTTTGATCCGATCACCATCGGACACCTGGATATTATCAACAGGAGCCTGCCCCTTTTCGATAAATTATACATCGGCATCGGGCGCAACGTGAATAAGGTACCGATGTTCTCCGAAGAGCAAAGACTCACCTGGATAAAACAGATCTTTTCAAACAATCCCAAGGTCGATGCGGTAGTCTACGAAGGGCTCACCGTCCGGGCCTGCAAGGAGGTGGGCGCCCACTTCATCCTGAGAGGCATCCGTTACGTCAACGACTTTGAATACGAAAAAGCCATCGCCGACATGAACCGCAGCCTGGATGGGAACATAGAGACGGTATTCCTCACCTGCCTGCCGCAGTATACGTCGGTGGCATCCACCCTGGTGAGAGATGTAATAAAAAATGGCGGCGATGCTTTGCAGTTCCTTCCCGAAGTAGTAGCCTTATCCCTCCGCAGCCAGCAATCCATCAACCAATAATCCGGCGTAATATGTCCATCTGGTTTGATCCCTCCATCACCGTAGCCCAGCTGCAAGCCCTCGTCCCCGGCACCATGGGCGGCGCCATCGGCCTGGAGCTGATGGAAATTGGAGAGAATTTTTTAAAAGCGCGCATACCCGTGGATGAACGCACCATCCAGCCTTATGGACTGTTGCACGGCGGCGCTTCAGCAGCATTGGCAGAGACACTGGGCAGTGTCGGCTCCGCCAGCGTCATCGATCAGACCCAATACTACTGTGTAGGTCTCGAGATAAATGCCAATCACATACGGGGTGTACGGGACGGATATGTATATGGTACGGCCACACCCCTGCACCTGGGCAAAACCACCCATGTATGGGATATACGCATCCATGATGAAAAGGAAAAGCTCGTATGCGTGAGCCGGCTGACGGTAGCTATCCTGCGACGGTCCTGATGACATCCACAATAGACGGAAATGTATTCGACAGCATGGTGGGAAAATCCTTTTTCCCTACCCATCTCAGCTCTGTAATCTGTTCTTCCTGTTGCGGCAGCAGCGCCTGATCCCCAGCCGCCCGCATGGTAAACCAATGCGTCTCCTTTAAGATATGTTTGCCGCTGTCGTCATAGGTATGCCAGGTCACCAGCAAAGGCTTCTCCAGGCTTATCTCCTTTAATCCCGTCTCCTCCTTTACCTCCCGCACCGCACATGCCTCCAGCGTCTCGCCGTCATCCTGCTTGCCCTTCGGCAGATCCCATTTCCCGCGGCGGAACATAAACAGCACCTCTCCTTTCTCATTTCTTACCAGTCCGCCACCCGCCCTGATCAGGATGAACTTCTTCCAGAACGCCTTCCGCAGCTCTTCCAGCGGCGTATGCAGAAAGATCCCCGCATGCACTTTCGCCTGCCTCATCTCATGGATCATGGAATTTACAGCCGGATGAGAGAACTCATCGATGAACACAGCATCGTCATGATGCGCATATTTATTGATCGCTGCATTCATCTCGTCACAGAGGAACAAAGGCTTGTCATTGAAATATATCTTTAGATACATGAAGGCTAAGATAGAGCTAAATTTTATCTATTTTTACATCATGGCTGAACAAATCATCACCACCAACGAGCGCGCCGTCGCCGAAAAGCTATTGCAGGTACAGGCCATCCGGCTCAGCGTAAAAGAACCTTTTACCTGGTCTTCCGGCTGGAAAAGCCCCATTTATTGTGACAATCGGAAAGTGCTCTCCTTCCCTTACGTCAGGGATTTTGTCAAGTCCGAAATGTGTAATGTGCTCTTTGCCCAATTCGCCGAAGCAGCCATGCTGGCAGGAGTGGCCACCGCTGGTATTGCCTGGGGCGCCATGGCGGCCGATCAGCTGAAACTACCCTATATCTATGTACGCAGCAAGCCAAAGGAGCATGGCCTCGGTCAGCAGATCGAGGGCTATTACGAGCCGGGCCGTCCCGTCGTAGTAATAGAAGACCTCATTTCCACCGGCAAAAGCAGCCTGCAGGTAGTGGACATCCTCCGGCAGGCGGGATTGGAGGTCATCGGCCTGGTCTCCATATTTAATTACGGTTTCGAAGCCGGCGCCCTCGCCTTCGAAAAAGCCGGAGTCCCCTACATATCCCTTTCCAATTACCCCGTCCTGATCAGGCTGGCCGTGGAAAAAAAGCTGGTCAGCCCCGAAGAGGAGGCCATTTTGTTAAAATGGCGTGAAGACCCGGCGAATTGGAAGGGCGTCCAATAAGGTTCTTGGTTCATAGGGCGGATTTTAGTATCTTTAAAAACACGTATAAATCGCTTTATATTATGAACTACGCAGTATTCACGAACACCTTTAAAAAATCTAATATGAACGTGAGTAAAAAGTTCCAATTACTTGCCTTTCTGCTCGTAGGCTTTGCCACTGTCACTTTCGCCCAGCAAAAAGTCGTCAAGACCGTCGTCATCAAGACGCCAACGGTACAATGCGAAAACTGTAAAAAGAGGATCGAGAATTACATGAGCCATGAAGAAGGCATTCAAAAAGTAGTCGTGGATTTCAAAAAGAAGACGACTACCGTTACCTATCTTACAGACCGCACCAACCCTGAAAATATCAAGGCTCTCATCGCCAATGTAGGATATGACGCCGACGACGTGACAGCCGAGCCGGATGCGTATAAGAGACTGCCTCAATGCTGTAAAAAGCCAGAGGACGGCGGCGGGCCCGCCAAGAATTAACTTTTTTAAAAAAACCGGCTTACGCCGGTTTTTTTGTTATAGATCCAGCGGGAAGTCGATCTTCAGCGCAATATTCCTCCCCATATTATGGATGCCATGGGCGGGGTTCGTATCGTTGGGACCGTAAAGGAAATATTTCAACCGGCTGAGATGATCGAAGTACGCCACATCGAACAGGTTATTCCCCATAATGTACAGGTTGAACAAGGTCCGCCCTTTGCCATTGGTGATCCCCGCACCCACCCCAGCATTGAATAACGTGTACCCGGCAGTGGCGGATTCCGTATTGTCCTCCCGATAGACCCTGTTCTGTGCGGCATACCAGGCTGCCTGCACTTTTACAAACCCATTGACCATCCGGTGATTCCTGGTCTCCCAATCCAGGCGCAGCTCGGACAGACCATGCACAGGCGGAATAAAAGGCAGATACTTATTATCCGCCGTCCTCTCCTTTGCATCGATGCCTTTGTTCAATGCATACACGGCGGAGACGGTATTCTCGAAATGCAGTGCCTTCACCGGATGGATGTCCAGACTAAATTCTCCGCCGTACAGCCGTGCCTTTCCCTGCTGGAATTTGTACGTGGGTACAGGCGGATTGCCGCTGAGCGAATCTCCTCCCCCGCTGCCCGTGAGCCGCTGGTTGTATATGTAGTTGGATATCTCATTGTTGAACACGCTCAGCGTCGCCACCACGTACCGTGAGCTGTATTCCAGTCCAAGGTCCTGCTGGAAGCTGAATTCAGGCTTGAAATCCCCGCTGCCAATCTGGAAAAAACCGGTGCCCGGATGTACGCCGTTGGCCCCGATCTCCGCGATATTGGGAGCGCGGAAGCCACGGGAAAGATTCGCCTTGACAGAAAACTGTTCCGTGAAATTATAGGTGGCGCCAATGCTGCCTGTAAAGCCGGAGAAAGTATGGCTATAGTTGGCAAAGTGGAAGTCTGCACCGACGGTATCCGCCCCATATACAGGCATGTCGAATCCCGTAACGGGGTCCGGCGCCGAATAAAGCTGGAAGTTCTTAAAGCTACGGCTATCCCACCGGGCCCCGCCGGCAATATCCAGCTTGCCGATGGTCTTTTTCAACAAAGCAAAAGGACCGGCATCAAATTGATGATAAGAGGGAATGATAAACTCCGTCCCCTTTGTCACATTATTATCCTGGTACATGCCATTCACCCCCAGCGTAAGATTCCAGCCCTTGAATTCAGGCAGGTAGTATTTTACGTCATAGGTATACGTATTGAGCTGAAGATACAATCCCGCCACCTCCTGGTAAGGCATCTCCGGATGGCTGAACTCCCTGCGCACGCTGCGCTGCAATCCCAGGTTGACGGCCAGGCGGGTATCGCCCAGTATAAAGGTGTTCGCCAGATAAGCGCGATAATGCTGTACATGCTGATGCAATGGCGTCATGGCATAGGACTTCAGCGCCGCATCGGGTACGATGACGACATCACCGGCCTCTGTGATCTGCTGGGTGAATTTTCCCGTTGCCGAATCTCTCGCTCCATCAGGTATCTCCTGCAGATCGTCGAAAAGAGAAAGGCTGAGATGTGAATATCCCCATTGCCGGTGCAGCCCAAGGGACAGGCTCGCATCCGTCTCGTTATAGGCGGTGTTGAAGACACGGCCATCGATGTTATTCCGATAGTTCGTAGCCTGCTTATGCGACAGCCGGGCCATCCATTCAAACCCGTTCTTAGTGCCCGCTATCATTTCAGATCCTCCATAAAGTCCGTTATTGGTCTGGTATTCCGCCTGCACATGGCCGATGATCTTACCTTCCGGCGCAGCCGGTGTAGGTATCAGGTTCACTACGCCCGCCAGCGCATCCGAACCATAGGTCAGACTGGAAGGGCCTTTTATCACTTCTATCCTGTCCACTCCATACTGATCGACCTCGATGCCATGCTCATCCCCCCACTGCTGACCTTCCTGCCGGACGCCATCGTACAGGGTAAGTATCCTGTTGTAACCGAGCCCGCGTATAAAGGGCTTCGATACGTTCGGCCCTGTTGTCAGCGCGCTCACGCCGGGCACTTTGGCAATCGCATCGATGATATTCGTGCTGATATTGGTGGCAATATATTCATGATCGATGGCGACGATGGGCACAGGGCTTCTTTTGATCTGGGTGGCCTTGGAAAGCCCCGTCACCACTACCGGGCTTTCTTCCACATATTGATCCGACAGGGAAAAATCCTTGCTGACGGGTCCACTGATAGACAGGTTGATGGTGATGGCTTTGAACCCTATGGAACGGACCTCTACCAGAAAAGTCCCTGAAGGCAAATGGTTGAACATATAATACCCATTGCTGTCCGTCGTTACCCCCAATTTAAGGTCCGGTATGTACACAGAAGCTCCGGCAACAGCGCTGCCTTTATCCTTTTCCGTAATGTGTCCGGATAGCGATCCACCGGCAGGTTCATTGGACACTGTTGCAAACAGGCGACTGACGGGCGCTGCCAATAACAGGCATGCCGCCAGAAAAATTTTGATCTTACTCATTAGTTGATTCTTTGGCTGATTGTGGAATGTGTGGGTATTGGTCCTGCTTCGGGCAGGCATCAACGTTAAACAACAGCCGGCGGCGGCCCGCGCAGACCAAAAATGAAATGTTCGGAGCAGTAGAATGAATGCCCCTCCACTGCCCGGCGATCCCCAAAAAATTGAGGGACCTGCAATTGGAAAAACAGCGGAAAGGACAGACAGGGCAGCTCGACCACCGGATTTTCGAGGTTGCAATGGAAGCCCGCCTTATTCAGCTGGTCGGCCCCGTTATGGTCGATAGACAGATGGACGTCCTGGTGATGAGCTACCAGGGCGTGAATAAACAGCTTGGGCGTAATGCCGAGCGAGAACACCATCAGCAGCCACCCAGCCAATATGCGCCTTAAAGTGCGGGCATTGGTCTCACCCGGCAAAATAGCCCAATTCCCGCATATCGCTAATGTCTGTCCTTCGGACGAACCGCTTCCAGCGGTTCCTGGTATTGTCGGTAGTTTGTACAAGGTTTTTGCAACGAAGTTGCAAAGTATAACATTCCTGCCAATATTGCGCGGATTATTTTGTATCGAATGCGAACATGCCCTGTCCGCTAATGGTCAATACTCCGGACGGCACTCTCACAAACAGCTGACAGCCAGCATTATGCGTTTATGGAATAAAAATGGCATCTTTATGCTCCTAAATCGTCGACATGCTCTGGACCTATTGGAAGATCGCGTACAGGAATCTGAAAAAGAATAAGCTGCTGACCTTTATCAACCTCTTTGGCCTCGGCCTGAGCATGTCGGTCGGCATGATGCAAATGGTGATCATGCAGGTAAATCTGTCCTACGATACCTTTCACCCGCACCCGGAAAGGACCTACCGCATCACCAGCGAATACCGCCAGAACAACGGCAATCGCTTCCGGCTGGCCAGCACCCCGCTGCCCCTGTACAATAGCCTGCTCACCGATACGGACAACATCGCACAGGTAGTGAACATCTATCCTGCCTGTAAAGGCGACGCCCGAACAGCCGACGGGAAGGAGCTGCATATCAACGGCGCATTTACAGAACCGGCTTTTTTCCAGGTCTTCGGCTTTACGCTGGCCCAGGGTTCCCCAGTAACGGCCCTTCAGCAGCCCAACTCCCTCGTTCTGTCCGCCACGACTGCCAAAAACTTTTTCGGAGATAAGAACCCCATGGGCCAATCCATCGACTTACCCGGCCTGGGTCTCTTTATCGTCACCGGCGTACTAAAGGACGCGCCCGGCAAATCACATATCGACTTCGACGCGTATGCATCCGCATCCAGCATTGCCGCACTGGAAAGAAAAAAAGCATTACCTGCCAGCTCAGCCGACTGGGGCAACTTCATGTCAGGCTATACCTATGTCTTATTGAAGAATGCGGGCGGCAGAAAAAGCCTGACCGGGCAATTGCAGGCGATCGTTCAACCCTGGAACAAACAGAATAAGAATGGCCAGGTATCCTTTTCGTTGCAATCCGTAGAAAAGATAAGACCTGCCGAAAATGATTTATACAATGACATCGGCGGCGGCACCGCCTGGAGCAAGCTCATGATAGGCGTAACCATTGGATTGATCATCCTCATTGCCGCCTGCTTCAATTATACCAATCTCACCATCGCCCGGGCGCTCACCAGGGCAAAGGAGGTGGGCGTCAGAAAGATCGTAGGTGCACGACGCTATCAGATCTTTATTCAATACGTAGTAGAGTCTGTTTTGCAGGCTTTGCTGGCGCTGGGCTTTGCCTGGCTGCTGTTGTCCTTTATTATCCGCTATGCTCCCTTTAACGACGGCTATGAAATGATCCCCTCCGCCTGGAGATACAATACTACCTACGTACTGTTTACCATCGGATTTGCGTTGTTCACCGGTGTGCTGGCCGGTGTGGCCCCCGCCTGGATCCTGTCCGCTTTCAAGCCGGTGCGCGTATTGAAGAACCTGGTCACCGCCCGCATATTTGGCAGGATCAGCCTCCAGAAAAGTCTTATCATCTTTCAGTACAGCCTTTCCCTGGTGGCGATCATATTCCTGGCTACTTTTTTCAGGCAGTTTGCTTATTTGCAGTCGGAGGACCCTGGCTTTAAGCCGGATAATGTAGCGTGCATTCCCGTAAAGGACATAAAGGCAGGTCTGCTGGCGCCCCGGATTGCCATGGCCAGCGGCGTCCGATCCGTATCTGCCCTGTCCGTTGCATTCACACCGCATTTCTCCGGAACACGCTCACAGGCATGGATAGGCCCCCGCCCAAAAGATCCTATGACCCTCGACAACTTTTTCACCGATGACGCCTTTATCCCTTCCATGGATATACACCTGGTGGCAGGAAGGAATTTCACCCCCAGACAGGACACGCTGGGCGAAAGAGAGATCATTCTCAATGTCCGGGCCACCGCCGCCCTGGGCTTTGCCCGTCCGGACGACGCGCTGGGAAAAAAACTATGGATCAATGATTCGGTCTCGCTCGATGTCATCGGCATCGTTGCAGATTTCAGATTCGAGAATGCCGGCAAGCCGATAGATCCCATGGCATTCCGGAATAAGCCCGAGGTCTGTAAATTCCTTTATGTCCGCACGGACGGGACAACCAAACATACGATGACACAACGTATCGCAGATGCAGGCCGCCCCCTGGCTCCTACCACCGGCCTCACCGTCGACTGGCTGGATGAGACCCTTGCACAGAATAATTCACAACGCGCCACGATCTCTCTGTTAGGCTATATCGCCTTTATCGCCCTGGGCATCGCTACCCTCGGTCTCCTCGGACTGGTGATCTATTCTGTGGAGACGCGCCGTAAAGAGACGGGTATACGCAAGGTCATTGGCGCCAGCAATCGTCAGCTGGTCACCATGCTGTCGGGGCGGTTTATAAAGCTGCTCCTGATCGCGGGTCTCATAGCCGTGCCGATTGGCTATACCATGAGCATCCTCTTCCTTCAAAACTTTGTCGACCGGGTAGGAAATGGACTCGTCAGCGCCATCGCCTGCTTCCTCTTCCTGCTATGCATCGGGCTGGTCACCATTCTTTCCCAGACCTGGCGGGCTTCCCGGACCAATCCGGTCGAGAGTTTGCGAACGGAGTGATCCTGACTTTTGCTGCTTCCGCCAGAAGATCAGGCCCACTACCACCATCAGCACCTGCGCGAATGCCCATACCATCGTGCTGGCGTCCCGCACCGTCTTTCCGCCCCAATCCATAAAATGATGTTTGTGGAAAACGGAAAAGCTATACCCCTCTGCCGCCACCAGGTCATCCACCCGAGAAGCCAGTCTTCCAGAGCCCGTCTCCACATAATACCGTACATGGTGATCCCTGTCATAGCTCACCTTCCAGACGGGCAGCCGCTTGTCGGTAAAATTATATTCGTCCCCAAAAGAGGTGATGGGCTCCACTTTTTTTATCTCGCGTTCGGAATAGCCGCTGAACCGGGTCGCCATCCAGACCGCATAACGTGCATCCCCATCCGCCAGCACCGTATAATCTTTAGCCCGCACATACGCGACAGGTGGAAGGCTGGCCTTCATATCCTTCATCAGGTCTTTATGCTGAACGATCTTTTCCGGCAACATCGATACCCGCCAGTAGAGCTGGCCTTCCATCTTTACCATGCTGACATTGGTAACAGGTCGCGTGCATACTGCCTGCAATCGCGTGAAGTCGGGCCCCGCCACCTCCGCCGCCAGGCGGGTGTCTATGGCGAACCTGTCCCGTACATCGTCCCTGAACTTGGACAATGCATGATAGCTCCCGCTAAAGGTCCATAATAGTGTAAAAAGGGCCGCCGCAATCGCCGTATACCGATGGGTACGCCGGGCGCCGTGTGTCCCTGAACCCTTTGTAGTAAAAAAGATATAGATGCCCAAAACAACGGTAAAAAGAGCCGTCAGCGCTACCAGCAGCTCGACGACCAGCCGACCTTTACCCAGGGCATCCAGCCAGCCCCAGGTGTGACAGAGCCGGAAGATCCCGTCAAATACGGCGCGGCGGTTGTCCATGGCAAAGGCGAATCTGTCTTGTGTGGTCTCTACATACACACGGATCCCATCGGCCCGATCAAAGGACACCTTATAGACAGGCAACAGCCGGTTGATCGACTTATACTCCTCGTCATAATGGCTTACCAGCGATACGTTGGCAACTTTGGCGCCTTTCACGGGGTTCAGAACGATGTCAGTGGCGGCGCCGCAGCAGTCATGCGCGGTGTGCCCGACCGCGGGCGCAGGTCCGGCGGCAGCCGGCCTGCGCGCCGGAGAACCTTCCAGGAACTGTCGTGCCAGGTACTGCGCATACAACCAATCTCCCGCCGTAAGGATATTCCCATTCGTACAGCTGATATAAACAGGGACAGCCGCCCTGCCATTGGGGCCGCCCATCCCCGCCAGAAGCTGCACCTGGTAGAACCAGTTCGTATCGATATGCACCAGCCTGAAATTGGCCAGACTGTCCAGGTGATGGACCTTAAGCGCCTTTGCCAATGGATATTTTATCTTACCTGTGTCGACCGCTACAGGTAGGATCCCCTGCGTGGCAATGGCGGGCCGGATATTGGTCATGATAGGATGCATAAAGCCGCTGGACGCCCACAAAAGCACGGGAATAGCGATGATGATGGACAGACGGCGATGCAGACGGAATAATTTTTCGCGCATAGTCATTATCGTTTTCCAAAGTGCCAGGACAATCCCACGGTAATTTCACGCGGGTTGCCTAAGCTATAGCTGTATCCATACGAGGATTTGCTGGCCAGAGAGGCATAATAAGTGTTAAAGGCATTCAATGCATTGACCCATAGTTCCCAGCACTTGAGCTGATACCCCGTACGGAAATTCACAATGTCAAACCCTTTGTACTTCGTCGTATTGGCATCATCCATAAAATAATGTCCCAGGTGCTGTCCCTCCACGGAAAGCCGGAACCCCTTCAAAAAAGAAGGCCGCCAGGTCAGCTCCGCGTTGGCGATAAAATGAGGGGCTGCCGCCATTTGGTTACCGCTGTAATCCTTGCCATTCTCATACTGCACGACAAAGACATGATCCGCATTGCTGCCGCTGATCCTTGCCGTCCATTCCCCGTCAGGCCGGTAGGTAATCCCATACTCGACGCCTTTATGCCGGGTCTTACCCGAATTCTGGTTGAGAAAAGTGCCGTCCGGCTGTTTCACCGAGATGATTTGATTGGTCCCATCCAGCTGATAAACACTCCAGTCCGCATACAGCTTGTTCTCCAAAAGAGATAGCCATCCGCCCACCTCAAAGTTGTAAAAGGTCTGAGGCTGCAGATAAGGCACTTTTACCCCATTGTACAGCTCCGTTACCTGTGGCGGCACATAGCCCTGGCTATAATTGAAGTAGATACCCGTATTGCGGTAGTTGTAGGTGAGCCCTGCTTTTGGCGTCCATCGGGAAAAATCATTCCGTGCATCGGGAGCGCCTGTCGACGCGGAAGGAGACAGATAGTTGCGGAAATTGTAATGATAATAGTCGTAGCGCAACGCAGCCACTACTCTCAGACCTTTCAAAGGCGTCATTTCGTAGTTCACATAAGATGCCAGGTTATCGATGCCCGTGGCATAATTGCTCAGCAGCGAATCCGTCGGCGTATAGTTCAGATAATTGCCTTTATTGTCACGCTCTATACGGATATAGTTGGCGACATAGGCGCTGGGGCTGATGTCTGTGCTGAATCCTGCGATCAGCTTGCTGCCCAGCCAGTGAAAGCGTTGCTGATGCTGCAGCAGCATAAGAAAGGAATGAAAAGAGCTGTTGTTGATCTGTCCGTCGGCCAGCAAGGGGTTAGCCGCATTGTTCTTTATATAATAAGAAGGGTTCTGTCCGATGCTGTTATTCCTGTACGCCAGCACGACCCTCGATTCGCCCTGGCTGTTCCATTTATAATCTATCTGGCTCCTGGCCCGCCAGGCATTCACTTTCCGATAAGTAAAGGAGTACGGGGTATTGTAATTCTTCTGCGCAAAATGCGCGCTGTCCAGCGAGCCGTACATGTCACTGTAGTAGTCGACATAGGTGAGACTATTGCTCCAGGTCAGCCGGGGGCTGGCCTTGTAATCTGCCCGGACCGTAAAAGCCGTCTTGTGGAAGTCGCTGTATTGAATAGGCCCGTTGGTGCGATTGGCATAATAGCCGCTGGCGATGATCCCCCATTTGCCCAGTTGGGTCCCGGCCTGTGCGTCGGCCCTTTTATATCCGTTGTTATTGCCCTGCACGCTGAGATACCCAGAGCATGTTGCCGGGGGTGACTGCGTGATCATATTCACAATACCGCCAACGGCCTCGGCCCCATAAAGGGCCGAGGCTGGCCCTTTTACGATCTCGATCTGCCGCACAGCCGGCATATTCATTTCCAGCAAGGCGTTGTGATTGTAAATACCCGTGGTGCGGATGGGAAGACCATCCTCCAGGTAAAGGAAAAGGCTTTGCGTGCTCATGGGCTGGCGAATGCTCATCTCGTGCTGCTCATTGCCAAGGTCCACCATAAATACACCTGTCACCTTGTTGAGTAATTGATCCAGCTGATTAGCCCTGGTATCTTTGATCGTCTGTGCGCTGAGGATGCTGATAGCTATGGGAGCTTCCGTACGCTTCTGTATGGTTCGATTGCCCGATACGATCAGCTGCTGGAGCATATTGGCTGGCATCGCCAGCGTATCCTGCTCTTTTTCCTGTATGGCCGCCTCTTTCTGCTGGGGAAAGCACGTGCAGACATACAGCAGCAGCCAGACCGTCAGGCCCGCTCTGTAATAAATGCCCATCGTCTGTTGATTTAAGTTGGAGACAACTTTGCGCTGTCTGAAAGACAGTCTTTAGTAAAGGAGGTCCGGTGATATTAACCTCGCTGTGGAGGCTCGAATTGAGAGAGAGAATAATCCCGTGTGGAAGGATCGATATACCGTGTGGAATGTATAATGCTCACCTCCACCATAGCTGGTTGCGGAAGTAGATTTTTCCCTTCAAAAAGCTGCAAAGTGACCTCATCTCTTTGTCCGCCTTTGGTGGGAGCCTGTTGATCCGACTGGTCAGCGGCCATCTTTTTCTTGAGATAGCACTTCCCCTGGCAGCAACAGGAAGGCTTGGTGCGGTTGATACATAGATTTTTAGCGATATACTCCTTATTGACCTGGTATTCGAAGATCAGACACCACTTGCTGAAGGTTTGTGCAGCCATCAGCAGGATCAATACTATCGTTACGGGATACTTTATCACCGCGACAAAGGTACTTGTTTTTCCTACTCATCCTCCTTCTCTTTCTCTTTTTTCTCCTTCAGCCGCCTGGCCTGCTTCAACGATTGATGCAACATCCATTCTATCTGGCCATTGACACTGCGAAATTCATCCGCTGCCCATTTCTCAATGGCCTTCATCGTATCCGCATCTATCCGCAATGCAAATGACTTCTTTTCCCCCATGCTTACTGATTTAATGTACCCGTATTGACCACCGGCTGACTCTCCCGGTCACCACATAACACCACCATTAAATTGCTCACCATCGCCGCCTTCTTATCCTCATCCAGCTCGATGATTTTTTTGGCAGACAACAAATGCAACGCACTCTCTACCATGCCCACTGCACCCTCTACTATCTTATGCCTGGCAGCCACCACCGCCGAAGCCTGCTGCCGCTTCAACATGGAATGCGCGATCTCCGGTGCATACGCCAAATGCGAGATCCGCGCCTCCACCACCTCTATCCCCGCTATCACCAGCCGCTCGGAGATCTCCCGCTCCAGACTCCTGTTCACTTCATCAAAATCCGTACTCAACGTCACCGTCGCTCTCTCATCTTCGAAATGATCATAGGGATAGGTAGCTGCCAGCTTACGCACCGCCGAATCCGTCTGCGTCATGATGAACTTCTCATAATTATCCACCTCGTAAAAAGCCTTGAACGTATCTTCCACTTTCCACACCAGGATCACGCTGATCATGATGGGATTCCCCATCTTGTCATTCACCTTCACCTTCTCGCTCTCGAAATTCCGCGCCCGTAATGAGAGCGTGTTCCGGCTATAAAATGGATTGACCCAGAATATGCCGCTGTTCTTAATGCTTCCCTCATACTCGCCGAATAACAGGAATAACTTGCCCGTATTGGGACTGATGACAACAATGCCCCTCGATATATAGAGGAATGCTATCGTCGTGAAAGCGCCGATCCCCGGGGCCTCCGTCATATAAAATACAAGCATCGCGATAAAGGAGAGCACGGCAAGGGCAAGGGCAAAATATCCATTGCCGCCTTTGAGTATTTTTTCAGTTTGCATAACTATTATTTTGATATCATAATGATATCAAATGTAGACAAGAAATCCCATCCCTGCAAGTTTTCTTGCCCGAAGTTAATGCCTGCTGTTCAACTCATTAAATAAGACCACCCAATCCTGGTTGTCCTTCAGCCGCAGCTTCTTCTCCTGGATGATGGCCTTCAGCGCATCGGCCTGTCCCGGAAGGGCCTCCAGCAATCCGTTCTTATTATGCCTGATCTCTTTTATGCTGCCGTCGGCGCTATTGAAGACATACCAGAACACGGCATCTACCAGCTCCTTCACCCGCACATGGTTGACATCGCTGCTCTCCACCAGACGCTTGGCATGCAGCTCCAGCAAACAGAATTTTCCCGATGCCGCTACTTCATAGAAGGTCCGGGTAGTAAAAGATGCAGCTTAATTGAAGAAAAATACAAATTTTTGATCATATTTCCCCAAGAACCAGCCGCTTCAACCTTTTGCCCACCGGCATGTTATATTCACTATGCAACCTACTCTTGTTCTCAGCGTCCTGGACCAAACCCCCATCCGGGCAGGCAGTGACGCATCCGAGGCCCTCGGGGAGACCATCCAGCTGGCCCGCTGGGCCGATCGCCTGGGATACCGCCGCTATTGGCTAAGCGAGCACCACAATACCACCACTCTCGCAGGCGCTTCCCCCCAAATCCTCATCGCCCGCCTGGCGGCAGAGACAAAACATATCCGGCTGGGCAGCGGCGGCATCATGCTCCCCAACCACAGCACCCTGAAAGTAGCAGAAGACTTCCGCCTCCTGGAAGCCCTTTATCCCGGCAGGATCGATCTCGGTCTGGGCCGGGCCCCGGGGGGCGACCGCATCACCGCCCAGCTGCTTAACCCCACCAATACATTCGACCCGCAGGAATATATCAACCAGCTCAAAGACCTGGACGCCTTCCTCTCCGACGCCAGCACATCCGGCACCATTCACGGAAATGTACGCGCCATTCCACGCATCGCTACAAGACCCGACCTATGGATGCTCACCTCCAGCGGTGAAAGCGCCTATCTCGCCGCCCACCTTGGCATAAGCCTCTCCTATGCCCAGTTCATCAACCCCATCGGAGCTGCCGCCGCCATCCGTACCTATAAAGAAAAATTCCGCCCTTCCGCACAGCTGTCCGCTCCCAGGGCCAGCATCGGCATATTCGCCTTCTGCTCCGACGATCCGCAGAAAGTAGAAGAAGTACAGGCCGTCATGGATTACAGACTGTATAATTTCGAAAGAGGAAGATTCGATGAAATACCCAGCTACGCGCTGGCAAAACAGCAGGTCTATACCGAGGCGGAATGGCAGCGTGTATTGTTCAATCGCCAGCGTATGGCCGTCGGCAGCCCTGAACAGATACGGCAACGACTGACCGCACTCGCCGAAGAAGCAGGTGTGGACGAAATAGTGATCAGCACTTTTACAGAACGTTTCGAGGACAGGCTACGCTCCTATGAGCTCCTGGCCCAAACATTCGGACTTACAAAAAAAATGCACGAAACAACAGGATATCAACGCAACGGCCTATAGTGGTCTCCAAAGGACAAGCACCGGCTCACAGCGTCGAGCTGCGTACTTCAAGGCGGGCAGGCAGTATCACCCGATCGTCCGGCTTAACGATATACTTCTTCTCCAGCCGCCGGAACAAAATAGTAGCCGCCTCCTTCCCCATTTCATACGCCGGCTGGGCAATCGTCGTCAGGGCAGGGCTCAGCAGACTGGCCGTGACAAGATTGGAAAACCCAATGACCTTGACATCCCTGGGGATCTCCAGGCCCAGCTCCCGGCATGCATGATACACCTGGACAGCCAGCTTTTCCACGGAGGCAAAGATCCCGTCAGGTCGCCGGTTCGAAGCCAGCAGGTCCCTTATCTTTTTATAGTTGTCCTCGTCACTGCCTTCACAATGAACGATCATATTTTCCTCGAAAGGTTTGTCATATCGTAACAGCGCATCCGTATATCCCTTCATTCTTTTGTGGGAAATGGAAAGGCCCATGGAAATGGTCAGATGCGCTACCCGCTGACAGCCTGCTCTGGTCAAATGCTCCGTTGCGATAAAGCCGCTCTCATAGTCGTTGGTCATCACCTTGGGTGCATCGATGCTGTCGCAGACACGATCAAAAAATACCAATGGGATATTCCGCTGTTGCAGCTCCACAAGATGGCGCATATCACCCGTCTCACCCGACAACGACAGGATCACCCCATCTACCCGCCCGCTCTGCAGATTGGCAGCCACCGACATCTCTTCGCCGCCATCCTCGTTCGTGAGATATATCAATACATGATATCCCTTCTCCCGCGCAATCGTCTCGATACCTTTTATCGCCAGGGCAAAAAAGTTGTTGGCCACTTCCGGAATGACCACGGCGATGGTACGGCTACGATGTTTACGGAGGCTGCTGGCGTAGGGATTGGGCTGAAAGTTCATTTTCTTTGCCAGGTCGAAGACCCTTTGCTTGGTCGGTGTGCTGATTTCCCAGCTATCCCGCAGGGCACGGGATACGGTGGATACGCTTAGATTCAGTTCTTTTGCTAGTTGCTTGAGGTTTACCGTATTCATTGGCAGGCAGTTGGTATATAGGGAAATTACAGGATTTTTACCCTCTCTCCCGGATTTTCTACGAAAACGTTGTAGTAGCCTTCATGCAACCGTTTCCGTAAATAAACCAGTCTTCAGATAGCTGTAGTGATTACATTTTTCTCCATCTTGACATCTTTCAACCTTATTTACAATGAGACCTCAGCTGCTTAAAGTTTCCAGGGAGCCCGGGCACTCGTTCAGCGTCCGTCGGGATCTCGTTCCTTACGTCAACGATCGCTGGCATTTTCATACGGAAGTTGAATTGATCCATTTCAAGAGAGGGCAAGGCACTCAATTCGTAGGAGACAATATGCGGCGATTTCGGGCGGGGGATGTAGTCCTCGTGGGCTCCAATCTTCCCCATTACTGGCGTTTTGACGATGCCTATTTCGAAGGACAAATAGATGCGACGGCCGACGTCCGCGTCGCCCACTTTTGTGAGAACTTCTGTGGGGACGCATTCCTCCATCTCCCCGAGACGGCCCATCTCAGGACGGTCCTCGATCAGGCCAGGAGAGGATTGCAGGTGGAAGGAGAAGCGCAAAAAAAAGTAACCGCCCTCCTGGAAAAGATGCTGGAAGCAGATGGCATGCGCCGGCTGCTCCTGCTGATAGAGGCTCTGTATATCATTGCCGTATCGCCACAGACACGGCAGCTGTCCTCCATCGGCTTCCAGCCTGCTGCACAGGAAACAGAGTACGAGCGTATCGATACCATTTATGAATACAGCCTGAAGAACTTCAGGCGCCCCATCCTTTTGGAGGAAATATCCGCAGTTGCCAATATCAGTCCCAACTCATTCTGCCGGTTCTTCAAATCCAGGACCCGCAAGACCTACTCCCGATTCCTCATAGAAATAAGAGTAGGACATGCCTGCAAGCTGCTCATCGAAAATAATCTCAGCATCAAACAGATCTGTTATGACAGCGGCTTTTCCAACTTCACCAGCTTCTATAAATATTTCAAGCTCATCACGGGTAAAAGCCCTTTAGGCTATCAGCGTGAATTCAGTAACTTTAGTTTGAAAAAATCGTACGCATGACCAGGTTCCTTATCACATTGGGTCTTTCACTACCCTTTATAGCACAGGCGCAGCTGCATCCCACGCTCGACAAGCTCTGGGAGACAGACACGATCATCGCCATTCCCGAATCCGTCCTGCCTGATGCAACAGGCAAGACCTTATATGTATCTCTTATCGACGGAGGAGGATGGGACGCGGATGGCAAGGGCGGCGTCGGCAGGCTGGGCGTAAATGGCAAAGGCTATGACCCCTCCTGGATCACAGGTCTCAACGCGCCCAAGGGATTGGGCCGGTGGGAGAACAGGCTCTATGTCGCGGATATCAGTGACGTGGTGGTCATCGACATACGGCGTGGCAGGATCGAAAAAAAGATCCCTATCCAGGGAGCCACGGGATTGAATGATGTCACTGTAGATAAAAAAGGAGCCGTATATGTATCGGACTCAAAGGCCGGCAAGGTCTATAAGATCGAAAAGGATGTTCCCAAACTCTTCATGGATGGTCTCGCCGGAGCCAATGGAGTAAAGGCCAGCGGCGACAGCCTGTATATCCTGGCCAACAAGGCGGTGCTTATCGTCCGCGCAGACGGTAAAGGCGGCGTTCGCACGATCACTACCCTACCCAACGGCGGTGATGGCGTAGAGGAGGCAGGTCACGGTAACCTCATCGTCTCCGAATGGATAGGTTATATCTATTATGTGTACGCGGACGGACGCAAGGAGCTCCTGCTGGATTCTCATCTCGCGAAAAAAAATACGGCCGACATCCATTATGACAAAGCATCCATGACCTTGTATGTTCCCGGCTTCAATGCGAAGACGGTGACGGCCTATAAATTGAAATTCACCAACGGCAGCGCAGCCATCGTTCCCCGCGTCTCTCTGATGGATGCCGACCAGCTGGCGCTGCTGAAGAAAAAGTATACAGAAAAAGATCCCCAGGCAATACAACAGGCAGAGGGCCTGAAAAGGCAGGCGGATAAATACCTGGACATGCGCCCGGTCTCCGTCATGTTCAAGCAACGCACGCCAGTCAGCGGCAACAAGCACGATTACATGAGCCAGGCGCCCTATTTCTGGTACGACAGCAGCAAACCCAACGGTCTGCCGTATAAGAATCTGGATGGGCAACGCAATCCGGAGATATACAAGATCACGGACAGAACCTATATAGGCATGCTGGAAAACGCCACCCATGCCCTTGCCCTCGCCTGGTATGTGACAGGCGACGAAAAATATGCCGCCAAGACGGCTGAGCTGCTGAAGAGATGGTTCCTGGAAGACAGCAGCCGCATGAATCCCCATCTGGAATACGGACAGGCCATACCAGGTAAAAATGACGGGAGAGGCATTGGCATCATCGAGACCATCGCCCTGATGGGTATTGCCGACGCAGCCGGATTGCTGGAAGGCTCCCCTTCCTGGACAAGCGCCGACGCGGATTCGCTTCGGGCATGGTATGGACAGTATCTGCATTGGATGCTCACCAGCGAGAAAGGACAAGACGAGCACCGCACAAAGAACAATCACGGCGTCTGGTATCTGGCCCAGGCCGCGGATTACGCCCTGTTCATCGGAGACAGGGACAAGGCCAGGCAACTGGCGGAAGAAGGTAAAAGCCGTATAGAAAGCCAGATCGAACAGGATGGCAGGATGCCGCTCGAGCTGGCCCGGACCAATTCCATGCATTACAGCGCCTACAACCTGCAGGCCTTCTTCGATCTCGCCAGGATCGGCGCCCTCGTTGGCGTAGATCTGTGGGATTATCACAACCGCGCGGGAGCAGGCATCCGCACCGCGCTGGACTGGCTGCGTCCTTATGTCGTGGGTGAAAAGAAATGGGAATACAAAGAGATCACTCCTTACAATAGCAAGGATTTTTCGACACTGCTGATACAGGCCGGGCTTGCCTACAAAGAGCCGCAGTATATGGAGTACGCGAAAGCGCTTGATGGCGGACAAATTTCTCAATTTACTTATTAGAAATTAGTGTATCTTTTCTTCCAGGACCCATCCTTGTCAAATAATACGCAAGGATAAATCAATCCAAACTTGTCACTGAATTGTGAGCGATCAAAACCAGGAGGCTATATTCATCGATGTAGATTTCTATCACAAACTCTTGTCGCATAGGTAATTTCAAATAGATCCCACTTTTCATTAGGTATATCAGTGTCAATCGATATATACAATCCATGAAAAAAAGCGCCTGTTACCCCATGAACGTTGGGTGTAATGTCTATTATATGCACAACCATCTGAGAATCGATAATGCTTTGGCCTTTTACAAAAAGAGACTTCAATCCAAGCCGATATTCTGTGTCGACTATCAATTTGGTTTTTAAAGAGCCATCTGCCAATTGCACCATTTTATAAACACTGTCATTTTTGGTTGCATGAATTATGTAAACGTCACTTAATGAATCTACTTGAACTATCCTGTATATGGCGCCACTTTCAATCGAGATTACATGTTTCGATGATTGGCAGCTCTGAATGACAAAAGCCATAAACAAAAGAAGCCTTAGGCGATCCATTACTGATTATCTTTAGTGAGTTGCAGTATTATTTTTTCTGGCTTATCAGGCGATTTGACAAATATATCAGCATGATCATAATTATTTACATCGTTTGTCGGATTTCCGTTCTTGTCAACTAATCTCCATTTAATTTCGCCAGCTTGTCGAATTACACTCATAAAAATTGGCGATCGTATCAACAGCTGTTATGTTAATTGGATAATGTAGCCTTCGCTGATACACCTGGGTACTACCCTCCAATCGTTCAAGGTTTTCTATAGTCCCCTCAAGGCTCTTAATTCGTTGTCCTGTATTCCCCAACGTTGACGCAATTTTGTCGTCATTCCACCCAGCGGCTTTGGCAATACCCGTTACCTGATCCCTTATTTTTTTGAGCTGATCCAACTTTTCCTGAACCTCTTTTTCCTCCAATACCTACCATTCCCTTTTTCATCTATCAGCGAAATGTTTATCTCCTAACTTATTTAGCTTTAATAGTGATAATTGTTTGAGTGCGGTCGACATCCTTTTTATCCACAAATACTACAATTGGATGCTGGTAAATTGAGGAATATCCTTCAAACTCCAATTGCTTATGTCGCTTGCGTTTATAGTGGATATTTTGGCCACCGACAGAAAATGTTCTTAATAGTAAATATGGAATTAAACTGCTAGGTTTTTTCACGTCAATTTTGAAATCTTCAGCAATTACACTCGTGAAAAATTGACCGCTGATATATTTTATTTCTCCATTTTTATAATTTAGCCCCACCAAGAAATTTTGTAATGTAGGTCTGCCAAGATACCTCATTGTAGCCGTATCATCTTTATTAGTATAGTCGAAACCTCCAACAAATATTTTATAAAGGATAAAATTTGTATCCGGATACGATGTTTCCAATTTTTGCATTTTCATATCCAATTTAAATCCCGGATCTGGCAGGAATGCTTCATAATAGGGATCGGAATCACTTCTAAGAAGGTTTTTTCTTGCCGGTCCGCTTAATCTATAACTATTACGTATTATATTGTATGCAGCAATGTTCTTATACATATGGATGTACAAATATTCGTCTATATTCGATATTTTATTTTGTACATAAGCAATTTCAAAATGTAATATGACGACAAAAAGAAGGGTCATTTTTTTCATAACGGTTCCTTTTTCTTTTTTCTTTCTTTTTCGAGTGCTTCCATTGCCGCTTTATAATTGGCATCAAATTCTTTTTCTGCGTCATTAGCTGCATTGCCACTCTCGTTGCCTTTGTCATGGCCTTTTAGGCGCGGATCTGTTGGAAAAGTTTTCGCTCTTGCCTTGTGGGTTAACGTGTATGCACCATGGCCCAGCTCGTGAGCCAATACTCTGGCAAAGTCTCTACCTGAAAGCGTTGCGTCCAAAGTTATCGAAGGAGCTATTGCTTTCACCAAGGAATTAGCCTCTTCTTCCGAAATTGGAACTCTGTCCGGCTCCTCATTATTTGTTCCTCCTCGTGAAAATTGAAACCCTCCAAGGGATGGATCATCATCTTCTAATGCACTATGCTCCGTTAATGTAACATCAAAACTACCGAATTGGTCAGAATGAGCTGGAACATCCTCATAAGAGATAGTTGTACGATCACCAGTTTCAGTGTTCACAAGTTTCGCGGGAATTATATTATCAATCTTTATTTTCACATTTTCTGAGGCACTGTTTAGAGCTTCATACCGAGTAGGATTTGTCTTTGCAAGGATTGCCAAGGCACTATTTATTTGTTTTATTTCGGATTTTGTACCCACCGGCAATAAAGTATCTCCGCCTGGATCAATAAATTTCAAAGGATCATTACCTGCATATACATATGGTGCGATGGAAAAATATTTTTCTGCTTTTCTGTCGATGACTCCCCACCTCCCAATCTGCACATCATACATGCGGGCTCCATAATCATACCAGTCTAGCCCGCTGCCATTGCCAAATTCCTTGCTTTGCAATTCTTTGCCGTTATATCGATATTTATTTTCCGGCTTCCCCATCTCCTGATAGCTGATCCCCGCCATGGTCAGACCAAACGGATAATAATGGGTTTCTTCGACGATCCTCCCTCGAATATGGGTCAACTGTAAATTATCAAAATATACGTTAATATTGGGAGTGGCATTTGAAACATATACAAATAACCAGCCGCTCTCGGTCATGGCCTGCCCTGTAATATTATAGGTCGTAAAAGTGGTATCCGCCCCTACCTGCTGGAACCCGCTGTTGGTCGTGCTGGTACCCGCCACATAGTGGAACTGTTCATCAAAGAGTATCCAGTTAAGATATGCCTTGGGTCTGGTGCTATTGGAAGCATAGTTAGCATCTACGGCGGAGATAAAACTGCCGAGACCCGGATCAAGGACTCCTGGTTGTTGGAGGGGTGTTACGCTGAAGTGAGTAGGGTCGGTGCCCGCCACACCGCCAGCCAGTCCCAGCACTAGCGATGATAGTGGACTATTCGGCGTGCCCGGTGAAATACCATTTTGCCTGTACCAACTGTTGGCGCGAATATTAATGGTATCCCCCGCCATGACCTTGAGCACGATGTTGGCCCCCACTTTAAAGCCGCTGCCATTCAGCTGTTGAATATAGTTATTCGGCGAAGTATAATTATCCGTAGGATACCCAGGTACAGTAGACTTATTCACCCGGCCGCTGTCAAGATTTCCATAATATAAGCGCTCCATAGCAATGGTCGCATCCTCCAGGCTGGCATCGGGATAGGCATCCGTTTGCTGTTCTTCCGTCAGGACCATCTGCGTATTGCCCAGATGATCCTTCATAAAATAGTCATAGACAAAACCATTGCCGGCCATATTGAGCCGCGCACGGCCTTCTTCCTGTGCAATGTATTGCAGCGTATCATTCTGGAAGATGCATCCCTCCAGGTATAAGGTTGTAATGGTCTTCACAGGCGACAAGGTACTATCTACCACGGTCTTTTTTAACTTATTGCCAAAAATATCGTAGGCAAATGAGACAGTCCCTTTCCCCATCATATGCACATCCGTGGGAAGATTCAGGTAGTTATACCAAATATAATTTATCTGTTTATTGTTATCCGACACGAGATTGCCTCCGGCATCATAACTATAATCGTCCCCGGCATTGGTACCATCCCTAAAATCCCCCAGCCGCACCGTCGTATCCGTAATCCCATCGGTGACCCTGGCCAGTTTATTGCTGCCTGCCTGGTAGGTATACGCGAGGCTGTCGATG
>Ga0207667_10000915_pt1 | contig 37602 bp, 36 predicted proteins | sample KBSCornC52_FD_184301 | JGI IMG/M metagenome (GOLD analysis project Ga0207667, IMG submission 184301) | Corn rhizosphere microbial communities from Kellogg Biological Station, Michigan, USA - KBS Corn C5-2 (SPAdes) (version 2) | ecosystem: Host-associated > Plants > Roots > Rhizosphere > Soil ...
TTTCATCATTTTGTATTTTGGTTATAGAATTATTTGGCTATGATTGACCTTCCGTCGAACCGCTTTTAACGGTTCCGGCGCTGCAAAGGTAGGGGTATTGAGCTTGTCAATTGTTACTTTCCTCTCCTTTTGGCTGGAAGGCTTTTACGATGGTCTCTGCTTTTTGGGTGCCTTCAAAGGTGGTGATCAGATTGCCTTTTTTGTCATAGAGGGCGAGGTAGGGGAGGTTGCGTATCTTATAGAAGGGAGCTAAAAAGAATTTTTCATCCCTGCCGATCTTGATATTGGGATGGTCGGCGAGGTGATAATGGGCATAGAATTCCTTCATCTCGGAAAAGGGCTGGTAGGTAGCCATGACGATCTCGACGTCTTTGAAATCCTTAAAATCAGACAAGATGGCTTCCGTCTGGTGTTTGCAATGGTCGCAGTCAGGGCTGAAGAACATGACGATGGTACGGCGGTGCTTCTTAATATCATCTTTTGTCAGGTAAGTGGCGCTGTCCAGCTTCAGGAGGTGGAAGGGGGGAATGGTGGGGAATTTGAGATAGGGTGGTTGTTCCTGGGGCTGCGTCTGTGTTGCAGGGGCAGCGGGTGTTTGCTGAGCGAATAGGAAATGGGAAGAGGCAAGGACGAGTACGATCAGGAATGCTCTTTTCATCTTGATATTTATGTTTATAGAATATCCGGGCAAAGTGTCTTTCGAAATGTAACCCTTTGTCCGGAAATGTTTAATGTCTGTCCTTCGGACAACGAACCTGTGGTTCGTTAAACTGTCCGTAAAATTAAAAGTTTAACGAAAAATGGAAGATTTTATTTGTTTATTACGAAAAAATCGTAGGTTTACGAAAATTTCGTAATTATATGGAAAAATTAACCACGCAGGAGGAAGAGGCTATGCAGGCTATCTGGAAAGTGGGGGAGGGGAATGTGAAGCTTTTTCTGGAACATATGGAGGAGGGACAGAAGCCGCCGTATACGACGCTGGCTTCTACGATCAAGAACCTTGAAAAAAAGGGTTTTCTCTCCAGCCGCCTGATCGGGAATTCCTATTTATACAAGGCGCTGATCACGGAGGATGAATACAAGAAAAAGTTTATGAATGGGTTTGTCAAAGATTATTTCGCGGACAGCTACAAGGAACTGGTGAATTTCTTTGTGGAGGAAAAGAAGCTGAGCGCAAAGGAGCTGAAAGAGATCATCCGGCTGATAGAGAAGTCGAGCGATAGCTAATGTCTGAGACCTTCGTCGGACCAGCGGTCCCGGACGAGTTCATTCAGGTCTCAGGATAACTTTTAAACTTTTTATGTATGCCTTCCATCGTCCTTTATTTAATAAAATGTTCCATTAGCCTGTCCATTGTGTGGCTGTTCTATCAGCTGTTGCTGCGCCGGCTGACTTTTTACTCCATGAATCGCTGGTACCTGATAGGATATGCGATGCTGTCCTTTTTACTGCCCCTGATCCATATTGCGCTGCCGGCGGAGGATGAAATGGCCGGGAACATGCAGATGATCCGGTATATCCCTATGATCACGGGTCTGCCATCGGGGGCGGGTTCCGGGGCGCGCGAGGTGGTTTATACCGGTTGGGATGCGCTGCTTCTTGTGCTGGCCGTGGGAGCTCTGCTGCAACTGACACGGCTGCTGATAAGATACCTTTCACTGCGCCGGATACGGAAAGAGGCGGTGTTGATCCAGGACAGCCAGGTGGCCATCTATCATGTGAATGAACCCATTATCCCCTTCTCTTTTGGCAAGGCCATTTATATCAATTCCCGGCTGCATTCAGAAAAGGAATTTGAAGAGATCATCCTTCATGAATACGTGCATGTACAGCAGCGGCATTCGGTGGACATACTGGTTGGAGAGATTTTGTGTATCGTGAGCTGGTTCAATCCCTTCAGCTGGCTGATCCGTTATTCGATCCGCCAGAACCTGGAATTTATTGCGGACAGGCAGGTGCTTGCCAGCGGCCTGGACAGAAAGGCCTATCAGTATCACCTGTTGAAAGTGGTGGGAGAGTCCCGCTACCGGCTGGCCAACAATTTCAATTTTTCATCCCTTAAGAAACGCATTATTATGATGAACAAGTCCAGAAGCGCCAGGCTTCATCTCGTAAAATTTCTTTTTATCGTCCCGTTGCTGGGGGTATTGCTGGTGGCATTCCGGGATAAGGTAGACATTCATCTGCCGGCTGCTATTTTTCATGAGACTGCTACCCCGGTGAATGCGGAGATGGTGACCGTGGAGAACGGATCTGCTCCAGCGGCTGCGAGGATGGCAGGGGTGGACACTTTGGGGCGTCCCAAAAAAGATACGTTGCGAAAACCCGAAGATCTGGTGAAGGCACTTAAGGACAGCATCACCCAACCTATGTTCATCATTGACGAAGTAGAGGCTCCTCAGGGCGCCCTGAAAAAGCTGAATCCCGCCAGTATCGCTTTTATCAACGTGTTGAAGAACGATGCGAAAGCGAAGGATTTTGGCCCGAGGGCCAGGGCAGGAGTGGTGCTGGTCTATACGAAAGCTTATGCACCCAATCGAAAGAGTGAGATCACCTTAATAGATGGGAAAAAAATCAGGTATGAAACATCCGATCCTTCGATCGCGCCTGCACGTGATACGCTTCCAGCACCTCTCAAGGATACTGCTCATGTGAACCTTGGCCTTTCGGACCTTGGATTCGCGGAAGCCGCTGCCATCAAGGCGGCACGGGATGTAGCGGATACGAGTCCCTGGAAGTCGGTAAGAGAATCATTGATCATCGTGGATGGGAAAGAGTGCAGCTATGAAGAAGTGAAAAAGATCGATGTCAACGAGATAGAATCCATTAATATTATAAAGAAAAAGAGCGCTGAAGCTATTTACGGTCCAAAGGCAAAAGAGGGGGCAATGATCATCAAGCTGAAAAAATCTCCTGCCAGGCGATCTCAGACCTTCTCCATCACCACGGACAAAGATGGGACCACGACGACGAAGGCGGATACGATCCATGTCGGGTCCCTTGCCGAGAAGCATTAATACATGAAACATTCATTTTTGTTCCTGCTGAAATTATCCGTCAGCCTGTCCATGGTCTGAGTGTCGTCGGAGGGGATGGGATCATCAGGGATGTGATCATAGGGGTGACCCTGGATCAGGATCGCAGACCGAGGTGTTATGAAAAGGTCCGGGCTGCCATCGACCATTTGATGCAATAGGGCCAGGAAGTCTTGGCCGGGTGCTGTTTTTGCCTTAGATTTGCCCCCCGCCGGTGGGGTACCGGCGGCGTAAAAAATTCACAGGATATATGGCAAATACAGCAGACATCAGTCGTGGTATGATCATTAAATTGGACGGCAGTCTGTACACGGTCGTCGAATTCGGCGAAAACAAGACTGCCCGGGCCGCCGCAAAGGTTTGGGCCAAGCTGAAAGGAGTGGACAATTCAAGGTCCATCGAAAAGACCTGGAACAGCGGCGACACGATCTATCCGGTGCGTGTGGAAAGAAAGAATTTCCAATATCTCTACAAAGATGACTCCGGCTACAACTTCATGGATAATGAAACTTTCGAGCAGATAGCCCTTCAGGAACATTTGATCGATGCCCCCCAATTCTTAAAAGAAGCTCAAGAGGTCTCTGTATTGATCAATACGGAGACGGAACAGCCTATGAGCGTTGAATTACCTGACAAGATCGTTGTATTGGTGACGTATTCCGAACCTGGTATAAAGGGTGATACGGCCACGCGTACGTTGAAGCCAGCCAAGGTGGAGACGGGCGCTACGGTGAACGTGCCTTTGTTCGTAAATGAAGGCGAGATGATCCGGATCAATACCAAGACGGGTGAGTACGTAGAAAGAGTGAAATAGTCATAGCACTGATTGTCAGACCGTTGAATTTTGAATTTTCACCGGTGTTTTTGGGTATTTTTAGCTTTAATCCCTTAATTTGCCGCCCAAACACTGTAAATTCATCCATATGGATTTTAAACAGATTCAGGAATTGATCAAGATGATCAATAAGTCAAATATTGGTGAGGTAAGTATTGAAGAGAAAGGATTTAAATTGACTATCAAGCAAAAAGAAGAACCCGTACAACAAGTCATTGCTGCTCCCATCCAGGCTCAGCCTGCTGCTATTGCGGCTGCCGCGGCCCCTCTGGCCCAGCCTGCAGCGGCCTCCGCTTCTGAAAAACCTGCCAAAGCCGCTGAAGCGCCTGCCGGCAATACTGTCACTATAAAGAGTCCCATGATCGGTACCTTCTATCGCAGTCCTTCCCCGGACAAGCCTTCCTTTGTCAATGTGGGGGACGAAATCGAGCCTGGGAAACCGGTATGTATCATCGAGGCTATGAAGCTTTTCAATGAGATCGAGAGCGAAGTAAAAGGCAGGATCGTAAAAGTGCTTGTTGAGGATGCCTCTCCTGTGGAATATGACCAACCTTTGTTCCTGGTAGAACCTGCATAGTTACCACAAAATCGTCAGAATGTTTAAAAAGATACTGATCGCCAACCGAGGAGAGATCGCCCTTCGGGTGATACGTACCTGTCGTGAGATGGGTATCAAGACCGTTGCGGTTTACTCCACTGCCGATAAGGACAGTCTTCACGTGAGATTTGCCGATGAGGCTGTATGTATCGGTAAGCCGGCCAGCTTTGACTCTTATTTGAATATCCCCCATATTATGGCTGCGGCGGAGATCACGAATGCGGATGGTATCCATCCGGGTTATGGTTTTCTGGCCGAGAATGCGCGTTTTGCCGAGATTTGCGGCGAGCATGGCATTAAGTTCATCGGGCCTACTCCTGCGATGATCAATTCCATGGGTGACAAGATCACTGCCAAGGAAACAATGATCAAGGCGGGCGTGCCTGTGGTGCCCGGCGGCGAAGGTTTGCTGGAGAGCCTGGATCAGGCGAAGAGTCTGGCCAAGGAAGTAGGATATCCCATCATCCTGAAGGCTACGGCCGGGGGTGGTGGCAAGGGGATGCGGGTAGTATGGGAGGAGTCGGAAATGGAGCGGGCTTATAATACGGCCAAGGCGGAAGCGGGTGCTGCATTCAAGAACGACGGGGTGTATATGGAGAAATTCGTGGAGGAGCCTCGTCATATCGAGATACAGGTAGCGGGTGACCAGTATGGAAAGGTATGTCACCTCAGCGAGAGGGACTGTTCCATTCAGCGTCGTCACCAGAAGCTGGTGGAGGAATCACCTTCTCCCTTTATGACGCCGGAGCTGCGCAAGCGTATGGGCGATGCGGCTATCAAGGCGGCGTCTGCCATCAATTACGAGAGCGTGGGCACCATCGAATTCCTCGTGGACAAGCATCGCAATTTCTACTTTATGGAGATGAACACGCGTATCCAGGTAGAGCATTGCGTGACGGAAGAGGTAGTCAATTTCGACCTGATCAAAGAACAGATCAAAATAGCGGCGGGCGAACCCATCAGCGGACAGAACTATGAGCCGGTGGGGCATGCCATCGAATGCCGTATCAATGCGGAAGATCCTTATAATGACTTCAGGCCTTCTCCGGGCCGTATCACGGTATTGCATCAGCCGGGCGGGCATGGCATACGGGTGGATTCCCACGCATATGCGGGGTATACGATACCTCCTTATTACGACAGCATGATCGCCAAGATCATTGCGGTGGCCCGTACACGGGAGGAGGCGATCAATACGATGCACCGTGCGTTGAGCGAATACGTGATCGAGGGTATCAAGACCACGATCCCCTTCCATCTGCAATTGATGAAGGATGAGCGTTTCCGCAGCGGGGACTTCAATACAAAATTCCTGGAAGGATTTAAGATGGTCTGACGGTCCAACCGCCTGACGGGCTATTCGGTGGTGGGGCCTGCTGGCGTCTGAAGGCGTTGTGCTGGTGATGCCGGACCCCGGTGGCGTTCGGCTGGATCAGAAGGCGGCTGTCAATGCGACCAGGGTAGTCGTTGCGCTGAAATAGTCTGCGAGCTTGTCGATGACGGCTTCTACCAGGGCATCGGGGCAGGATGCGCCGCTGCTGATGAGGATGCGTGCGGGACGTTGTGCCGGCAGCCAGCCGGTGGTTTTCAGTTCCTTCCTGTTGTGGAAGTCGTAGTGTAAAATTTCTTCGGGCGATAGTATCTTTTCTTCAGAGCTGATGAAAAATGTCGGCAATTTCTCTTCACACAATTCTACGAGATGGGAGGTATTGGAGGAGTTATAGCCTCCTACGACGATGGCCAGGTCGGCGGGTGTATTCAATAGTCCCATGATGGCGGACTGGTTGTCGAGGGTAGCATAGCAGAGGGTGTCGCGGGTGTCGGCGAAATGCTGTTCGATGTTATCGCCGGCGGGCTGGTAGACCTCGATCATGGTCTGTTTCAGGAAATCGGCAATGGCCTGGGTATCGCTGGCGAGCATGGTGGTCTGGTTGACGACGCCTATGCGACGGAGGTGTTTTTTTACATCGAAGCCTTCGCTGTACTGGCCTTTGAATTTTTCGTAGAACGAGTCAGCGGGCTGTTTTATATATTCCGCCAGGGCCTTTGTCTGCTCCATGTCCTTTACCACCACTGTGGGCGTGTCGGCCGCGGCATGGGAGAAGGTGGCTCTTGTCTCTTCGTGTCCGGGCTTGCCATGGACGACGATGGTATAATCCTTTTTAGCTATCTGGGCGGACCTGTTCCAAACCTTCTCTACAAAGGGGCAGGTGGTGTTGTACTTTTCCGTGTGGATACCGATGTCCCGCAGCTTTTTTTCAATCTCCAGGGTGGCGCCAAAGGCGGGGATGATGACGATGTCGTCCGCATGGAGCTCTTCAAAGGGGATCAGCTGCTGTCCATATGTGTCCTGCAGGAAGCGTACGCCCCTGGATTGCAAGTCGGCGTTGACCTGGGGGTTGTGGATCATTTCGCTGAGGAGGAAGATGCGGCGGCCGGGGTTTTCGTCAATGGTGCGGAAAGAGATCTCGATGGCGTTCTCTACCCCATAGCAAAAGCCGAAATGGCGGGCGAGGTAAATGTGAAGGTCTCCCAGGTCCAGATGGGTGGGGGCAAAATCCTTCTTCATTTTGTCCTGCTGTTTGCGGCTGTTCTTAATGGCGCTGATCAGCGGGCTACGGTAGATGATGGGAACGTTGAAGGTCTTCATTGTAATAGTATGTCCGGACAACGGGCTGTCGGCAAAGGTACCCCGTTTTCCGGAAAGGTCTGAAGTCCGTCCTTTGGACAGGGGAACCCCCGGTTCGTTTGTGCCACAAAGGTACAAAATCCGGCGGGTAAGATAATATATGCTAACTTCCCGCCCCAAGTAAAGTCTTTTAGATATTATGGATGCAAGGTTTCATCGTGCCGGCTGGGTGGCGAATTCCAATATATATGAGGTCAATCTGCGACAATATACTCCCGAAGGGTCTTTTAATGCCTTTGCCCGGGAAATGCCCCGTCTGAAGGATATGGGGATCGATATCCTCTGGTTTATGCCCATCACCCCCATCAGCCAGCAGGGGCGTAAGGGCAGCCTGGGGAGCTATTATGCCTGCAGCGACTATACGGCCGTCAATCCTGAATTTGGCAGGCTGGAGGATTTTCAGCAGCTGGTGCGGTCGGCGCATGAGCTGGGTATGAAGGTGATCATCGATGTGGTAGCCAACCATACGGGGTGGGATCATCGCTGGACGCGCGAGCATCCGGAATACTATCGAAAGAACCAGGATGGCCATTTTTATGAGGCGCATGGGTGGGAGGATGTGATCGACCTGAACTTTGATAACAAGGAGCTATGGCGGGCGATGATCGATGCGATGATCTTCTGGCTAAAGGAGTGTGATATCGACGGCTACCGTTGTGATATGGCGATGCTGGTGCCGCTGGATTTCTGGCGGGAGGCCAGAGCGGAGATCGACCAGCTGAAGCCTGACCTTTTCTGGCTGGCGGAATGTGAAGAGATCGCGTATCATGAGGTCTTTGATGCGACCTATACCTGGAAGTTCCTGCATAAGATGGAGGCGGTGTGGAGGAGGGAGTCGGGGCTGGATGGACTGGATGAGGTGTTACACTATTATGGGTCTATGTTCCCGCCGGATGCCATCCGGGTTTATTTCACCTCCAATCACGATGAGAATTCCCACAGTGGCAGCGAGTATGAAAGGATGGGGCAGGCGGCGAGGGCTTTTGCGGTGATATGCACCACCTTGTATGGGATGCCGATGATCTACAGCGGGCAGGAGATGCCTAATTACAAAAGGTTAGCTTTTTTTGATAAGGACCCTATTCCATGGACGGGGCGGTATGAGCTGCATGGTTTTTACAAGGCCCTGCTGGAATGCCGGAAACGTAATCCTGCGTTGCGGGGTGGTGATCCGGCTGCATCTACCCGGCGTATACACACTGACGGAAGGTGCTTTGGTTTTGTCCGTTGTATGGGGGTCAATGAAGTGCTGGTGCTGACGAATATTTCCGGCGAGCCTTTGACCGTGCCGGCATCTGATATTCAGGTGTCGGGGGTGTTTCGGGAAATATTTACGGGTGCGGAGTTTCGCGGGGAAGGAGCGATCTGGATCGAGCCCTGGGGGTATAGGGTGCTGGAGAAGCGCTAAAAAAAAGCGTTCCGGACGGAACGCTTTTTTTATTTATGTGTTATTCTCCACTGGAAAGTCGCAGCGGATAGGTATATACACCTTCATAACCGGCAAATACTCCTTCTAATTTTACAGTGCCGGAGGCTTTTTCCAGGATGCTCTGCAATTCTTCAACAGATTTAACCTCTTGTCCATTGGCGCGCAAAATAATGAATCCTTCCTGTATCCTGGACTTATCCATCAGCCCGTTCTCGGTGATGGATTTTACCACTACACCGCCTTTTACGTCGAGGTTGGCGGCGTCCTTTTTAGAAAGGGTTTCCAGGCTTGCACCCAGTCTGTCGAGTACAGAGGTCTTGACCACGGAGGTAGTTCCGGAGTTATTTCTCAATACAACGGGGACGGTGTATTCTTTTCCGTCGCGCCTGTACGTAACGGATACTTTTTCGCCGGGGCTGTAGGTAGCGATCAGGCCCACCATTTCGGCGCCGGTGGTTATCTGGTTGCCATTCAGCTTAGTGATAATGTCCCCTTTCTTAAGTCCTGCGTGGGAAGCAGCTCCATCAGGAGTAACGTCCATTACATACACGCCTTCTCCATCCTTGATGCCGGCCTCTCTCTTCTGGTCCTCGCTCATATTGTCCCTTGGATACTGGATACCTAAGAACGCTCTCTGAGGAGTACCGAACTTCATGATATCGCTGACAATCTTTTTTACGATGTTGACGGGAATGGTGAAGGAATAACCTGCATAGGAGCCCGTGGGAGAAGCGATGGCGGAGTTGATGCCAATGAGCTGTCCCTGGGTATTGATGAGGGGGCCTCCACTGTTGCCGGGGTTAACGGCAGCGTCCGTCTGGATAAAGGATTCAATAGGGGTCTGGCTTTGACGTTTGTTGATGTCGAGCGTACGGCCCTTGGCGCTGACGATACCGGCTGTAACGGTGGTCTCCAGTGTAAGGGGATAACCTACTGCCAGTACCCATTGACCGACCTTGACCTCATCGGAGTTGCCGTAGAGCAAAAACGGCAGGCCTTGTGCGTCTATTTTAACGACGGCCAGATCGCTGCTGGGGTCGGTGCCTATGACCTTGGCTTTGAATGATTTTCTGTTACTGAGCGTTACGGTGACTTCGTCTGCGCCGTCCACTACGTGGTTGTTGGTAACGATGTATCCATCATTGCTGATGATGACGCCGGAGCCGGAAGCCAGCTCAGGCATGGAGCGCATGCCATTGCCATTTCCGAAGAAGTCGTCGGGGTCGAGGCCGAAGAGATCGGAGAAGGGGTTCCTTTTGGGAAGGTTATTGCTAACGGTACGTACTGTCTTCGTCTTGATATGCACGGTAGCGGGTATGGCGGCGCTGGCGGCGTCCGTAAAGTCCGCGGGGCCGGCGTTCTTGTCACCGCTTTCGAAGAATTTAGCGTAATTGGACGGCACTTTCCCGGAGTCCTGGGAATAGTAATAAGTCTTGCTGCCCGTCACGTGATTATAGCCCCACATGGTAGCAACAGCGGTCGAAGCACTGATCAGGATAACGGCTACTACTTGTTTTGCTTTCATTATAGTATCTTTTTTTTGTGATTGAGACAATCGTCTTTTCGTATCAGGGTTCTATGACAACAAAATAACGCCAAGGTTTTAAAACTGGTCCCTCCACTGAGGCGGTTTAACAAAACATTTACTAAGACCTTCGTAGATGGAGTGGGTCGTATCTTTGTTAATGGCTCATCTTCAACAGGAAACGACGAAGCTCGCTATAAATTTACGAAAGAAAAACCGGGTATGGAAGGATTTCTCTCCCGTAGGAAAAATTAGCAGATGGGTATGTCATCTATTCAGCTGATACGAAAAAACGGCAGGGTTTGGGCTGGCCGAATAATTGTGACAGGGCCGGGCCAATTAAGAGGTTGACGGCCGCCTGATGAAGAGGATGATCCTACAAGCTGCTGAGGAACTGCATGGTATCCACTCCATCGGCATAGTCGGCGAGACCGGGGTGCTGGGCCCGGCCAAATGGTACCAGGGTTGTGAGGGCGCCGGATGGTGTGACGGCGGTGGATGCTGTTCCAACGAGGTGCTGCCCCTGACCTACGACGCACTGGATGTCCTGGTGACCGACGAGGAAGGGGAGGGGGTCTTCCCCGGGGCGGTAATATTCATAGTGCAATACGCTGATAGGGCTAAAGGGAGAGCCGGCCTCTACGAGAAGGATGGACTCGTTGGTCATATAGTATTTTTTATTCAGCAGCAGAATGGTAAGCTGGTAGTCGTAATTATGCTTGTATTTGGAGAATTCGCTGAGGTAATTGTACCGGCGGAAGGCTTCCAGCAAGGCGAGGAAGTCGTATTTTTCGGGTACATAGAGCTTGGTCACGTTGCGGCAGCCCAATCCGAAATACAGGTATACATCGTCGGCCAGCCTGTCGAGGTCGTCCCTGGACTCTTCGCCTGTGAGGATGGCCACGGAAGTGCGATTGCGGCGGATGATATGGGGGTATTTGCCGAAATAATAATCAAAATAGCGGGCTGAATTATTGCTGCCGGTGGCGATATAGGCGTCCGCCCCCGTGAGCCGTTCCGGGAATGTGACCAGGGAGGTGACCCTGGGGTCGTATTTTTCCAGCTGTGAAACGAGGTGACGGATGAGGACATTGTCCCGGGAGGAGGGTTTGATCCATTGCCGGTGACCGGCGATAAAAATACTCAGAAAGTCGTGGAATCCTACCAGGGGGATGTTGCCGGCCATGGTAAGTCCGATGGTCTTTGGGGAGGGGTTGGCGGCGGGGAGGCTGTAGCTGTCGGCCCATTGGCGCAGCTGGTCTTTCTGCAGATATTCGGCAGCTATCTGCCGGATAGCCAATTGCATAAACTCGGGGGTGAACCATCCATTCCCGGCTTGCGCCTGCTGCTGGGCGGATATCCATGCGGGTGTTTCGGATAAGCAATAATGTCCTAATTCTCCCAATAAATTGATACGTTGTTCCAAGTTCATAAATCCGCTTTGTATATTTGTGACTGCGAAGGATGTCCGGAAAACGGATTTCCGGGAAATGTATCCCGTTTTCCGGAAAAATCTAAAGTCTGTCCTTCGGACAACGAACCTTTGGTTCGTTTTTATAAATTGAGCTAAAACTGCAAAATTAAGTTTAATCATTTCCTAATTTTCACAATATGGCTATTAAAATAACAGAAGAATGTATCAATTGCGGCGCCTGTGAGCCGGAATGTCCCAATAACGCCATCTATGAGGGTGGAGTAGAGTGGGCGATCTCGGATGGCACCAGCGTAAAGGGGGTGTTCACCCTGCTGGATGGAAGTAGTGTCGAAGCGGGTCAGCGCAATGCGCCTATCAGTGTGGATACGTACTATATCGTGCCCAACAAGTGTACGGAGTGCCAGGGTTTTCATGAGGAGCCGCAGTGTGCGGCGGTGTGCCCGGTGGATTGTTGCGTACCGGATGAGATGTATCGGGAGACGGTGGAAGAGCTGCTCGCCAAGAAAGAGAAATTGCACCTGTAAATATCCGAAAAAACGGGTGTACCGGCCCCTGTGGAAAAAAACGTGCAGAATTATTTGGTTTTAGGGGGCAGGGAGTAGTACCTTAATAGAAGTTAAGCTGAGTTTACCAATGTAACCTACGTGTTACATGAAAATAGGCGGGTGATATTTCCCGTCGTAAAAGGGTGAAGGGCACTGTTTCCTTCACCTTTCTTATTTTTTGCCGGGCGCTTTTCGGTGAAAAGTGCCGCACCCGGCAAAAAATATCCAGTGCGTCGCGACAAAGGGGCTAGAACTTCGTCCTCAACACTGTTGAGAACTCGTTCGTAACCTTCGCTGGGCTCGGTTACCCTTTGGAATCCCCTTAGTCCATTGCTAAGTGAAGGAAAGCACTGCCAGTTGGGAGGGAAGCCACTACGGCGCTCGTTAAGACACTATTAGGCGGTTTTTTTCGTTTATTTGCTGAAAATTTATCTCCATTCAATGAAGCCCACTATCGCATTTGTCACCGGCGGGTATTCCGGCGAGTCAGTCATATCCTATAAAAGCGCTATCACCATTGAAAATAACATCGACAAAGATCGATATACTGTCTACAAAATTGACGTTACGAAGGAGGGCTGGTTCCATGAGCAAAAGGGCGGCGGCAGGGTGCAGGTGGACAAAAATGATTTTTCGTTGACCCTGGGAGGGAAAAAGATCGTATTTGACGCGGTGTTGATCGGTATTCATGGGACGCCGGGGGAGGATGGAAAATTGCAGGGTTATTTTGATTTGTTGGGCCTGCCCTATACCAGCTGTGACGCGGCGACCTCGGCCATTACTTTTAACAAACGATATACGGTGGCTGTGGCGGCTTTTAGCGGGATCAATGTGGCCAAATCCGTGCATCTGGTCAGGGGGAGGTTTGGAAATCCCGAAGAAGTAGCACGGCATTTGCAATTTCCGGTATTTGTGAAGCCGGCCAACGGGGGGTCTTCCATTGGCATGTCCAAGGTGAATTCGGCGTCGGAGGAGCTGGGGGCTGCTATAGAAAAAGCGTTCCGGGAGGACAGCCAGGTACTGATCGAGGAGTTTATTACGGGCAGGGAGTTCACCATCGGGGTGTTCCGGCACAAGGGTGAGATCATTACCTTACCCATGACGGAGGTGAAAAGTAAAAAAGAGTTCTTCGACTTTGAGGCTAAATACACGGCGGGATTGAATGAGGAGACGACGCCTGCCCAGGTGGAGGAAGCGGTGGCGGAAAAGATCCGGGCTGCGGCGAAAAAGATCTATCAGATATTCAATTGTAACGGGATTATCCGGATAGACTTTATCTATAACGAGGCGAAAGGGGAGCCTTTTATGCTGGAGGTCAATACGGTGCCGGGGCAAAGCGAGGCGAGCATCGTGCCACAGCAGCTGAAGGTTTTTGGATGGACATTGAAACGGTTCTATTCGGCCCTGATCGAGGAGGCGCTGGCGCAGAAAAAGGGTTCTTAAGGAGAGTGGATCGTCGGAGAAAAGGACTCTTAACCGGGCGGGGGCGGCGGCTTATGCACATTGGCGGAAACGGACTCAATATTCTTTAAATAAACTATAAGGCGTGTTCAAATTTCTCACTTCCAAACCTCTTTGGGTAAATATCCTGGCAGGCATCGGTCTTTTGCTCTTTCTTTTATTGCTATTCCTGGGATCGCTGGCCCTGCTTACGCAGCATGGCAAGACGATGAAGATCCCTTCCGTCGCGGGGCTGTCCTATGCGGATGCGAAAAAAGCGCTGGAATCGCAGGGTTTTGGGGTACAGATACAAGATTCTGTTTATTCCGACACGATGCCGCCGTTGCGCGTGGTGAAGCAGTTCCCCGAGGCAGACAACCTCGTGAAGGTGAATCGTACGGTGTATCTGACCATCAACCGGGCGGAAGCTCCCTTTATCCAGATGCCGAACCTGGTGAGCATGAGCTTTCGCAATGCGGATATGATCCTGCGGCAATATGGGCTTCGGCTGGAGGATACGGTCTTTAAGCCCGACTTTGCCAAGAATTCGGTGCTGGATCAATTGTATAAGGGTGAGACGATCAAGCCGGGCACGCAGATCCGCCAGGGGAGCTCTATCACGCTGGTGCTGGGCAGCGGTATCGGAGGCATTGGTTATATCGTGCCGGACCTGTTTGGGCTGTCCTATCAGCAGGCCAAAAGCCGATTGGATTCCATGAGTCTTATATTCGGGGCCGTCACTTCGGGGCCTGATGTAAGGGATACAACGGATGGATATATTTACAAACAAACGCCTGAGCAATTTGGCGAGGATGGGCGTCCCAACAGGATCCACCCGGGGCAGACGATCGATATATGGCTGGGGGGACAAAGACCTGTCCGGAGGACTGACTCGGTGACGGCCAGTGGGGCAGCTTATTGAGGAACGATACGGCGGACTGACGCCATGGCGAAGAGGGAACCAATGCTACGGGCAGGGACTGACACGGCGGATCAGCGCCGATGATTTGGGCGGGTACCGACACGACGAGGGGAGCAATGCGCCGAATAGCGCAATAATAACAGGAACCGCCGGGGGCGGTTCGTTCAGGACCGTAGGTCCCGACCGAGGACGAGCGAGTGCCCGGAGCTGGGACGAAGACCTACAGACCTTAGCGGTATGCGGGAATTGGCTATTTTTCGGCGGAGAACAATTCCCGCACTTTTAATATATTCGCGGTCCTAAAACCATATGGGTATGCAAGTTATTACTGTAGAGGAGCTAAAAGCCAGGCTGGACAAGGGAGAGTCCCTGCACTTACTGGATGTCCGCGAACCATCCGAGCATGCGGAGTTCAACATCGGGGGCGTGCTGTTACCGCTGGGCAAGATCATGACCATGCAGACGGATGATATCGACGACTGGAAGGATGAGGAAGTGATCGTCTACTGTCGTAGCGGCAACCGCAGCGGTCAGGCAGGTCTTATACTGGAAACCGCGGGCTTTACCAATGTAAAGAACCTGACGGGTGGAATGCTGGCCTGGCAGGACAGGATTGTGCGGTAGCCCGCGGCCGGCCCGGCCGAGACCGTTGCTATTTCAAATATTTCCCATACCAAGCCAGATATCTTTCCAGCCTGTCCCGTTGATAGGAGGGTATGCTAATGCCATGAAACTGTCCGGGATAAATGATGAGCTCGGTGGGGACGCCGAGGGTCCTTAACGCCTGGTACATTTGTTCACTGCCGGCGGTGGGCACGTTGAAATCCTTTTCTCCGCTGAGGAAGAGGGTCGGAGTCCTGATCCTGTCGGCCTTCAGTAATGGGTAAGAGATCTTCAGATACCGATCGATGCTTTTCCAGGGCGCTCCAATCTCGTTATTATACTGATTGATGTACTGATCCACTCCATAAAGCGACAATGTAAATCCCGTGCCGGCGCCGCTGGTAGCAGCTTTGAACCGGGTGTCGGATGCGATGAGATAATCGGTGAGAATACCGCCGTAGCTCCATCCGCCCACTGCCAGCTTATCGGGGTCTGCAATGCCCTGCTGCACGAGATAGTCCACCGCGCCGTGCAGATCAATCACTTCTTTGTTCCCCCAGTCGCCGGAAATAACCTTACAATATTCCAATCCGCGTCCATTGCTGCCGCGATAGTTGACGGCCGCCACTGCATAACCTGCAGCGGCCAGCATTTGTCTTGTCAGATCGAACCCGAAGTTGTCCTGGCTGACGGGGCCTCCGTGTATAAAGAGGATGAGGGGCAGCTTCTGTCCGGAGCTTGCGCCAGCGGGACGCCATAGCAGGCCGGAGACCTTTGTGCCATCGCTGCTGGTGGAGGTGAAGCCTTCCACGGACGCCAGGGTCAGGGGGGCCAGGAATCCATCCATATGATGGGTCAGGCGGCGGGGCTTACCATTTTCCAGGACGTAGATCTCGGTGGGTGTTTGAGGATCGGTGCAGGTGGTGAGCCAGCTGCCTTGAGATATGGCTTCAGCGGGACCAAACACGCGTGGGCCGTCCGTGAGTTTGGACATTTTGCCGTCAGCGGGGGAGAAGGAGGCGAGAAACTCTTTCCTGTCGTCCGCGACCTGGGCTATAATACTTTTTCCGTCCCGGGCCCAGCGAGGACTGGTGACGGGTCTGTCAAGAGATTGGCTGAGCAATTTTGGCTCACCGCCATTTTTGGGGATGACGGCCAGTATTGGCTGGTCGTACATGATATAATCGTCATCGGCGGTGGAGCGTGTGTAAGCGATGTATTGTCCATCGGGGCTCCAGCGTGGGTTATTATCGGAGCCTTTCCAGGTAGTCAGCTGGCGGGGGGCGCTGCCGGCCTGGGCGGCGATGGTATAGATATCCGTGTTCTCGTTCTTGTCCGGGTCTTCGGTCCTATTGCTCACAAAGGCGATCGTGCTGCCGTCGGGGCTCCATACGGCGCTGCCATCATCATGGGGGCCTTTTGTCAGGGTATCTAATTTTTTGGTGCCGATGGTGAACAGATAGAGATGGGTGTAGAGCTTCTTGTACCTGTAGCCTTCCACGTCCTGCTTGTATTGGTAGCGATCTATGACGTAGGGTTTGGTGGTCTTGATCTTGCTGGTATCCTCCGGCTCCTGGTCGGCGAGGGTAAGGAGGAGTTTTTGTCCATCGGGACTCCAGGCATAGTCGTTGACACCGCCCCGGATGGCTGTTAGCCGCTGGCCTTCTCCACCGCGGCGATCCATGAGCCATATCTGGCTGCCTTCGACCTTGGGTCTGTTCACGGGCAGGAGGTCGCCTGCATCCATGGCGGATGGCTGGCGGGAAGAGAGGAAGGAAAGGTATTTGCCATCGGGGCTCCAGCGGGGGCGTGACTCGCCTTCGGGGCTGCTGGTGATGCGCAGGTCCTGGCTGCCGTCCAGGCTGATCATCCAGATGGTGGAAGTCCGTCTGTCTTTTATAGAGTCGATGGTGGATATGGTGTAGGCGACCCATTTACCATCGGGCGATAATTGCGGATCGCTGATGGCGGGCAGGCGGTAGATGTCCGCGGGTTTTAGCGGGCGTTTGGCCGTGGGGGCTGGTTTGGGGTTAGCCGGTGCGGAGGCGCCGGGTGTGGGGGCGGCGGGCGTGGAGGCGGAGGCGCCAAGTACGGCGGGTGCGGGGGTAGCCGGTGCGGATTGGGAGTATGCGATATGGCTTTGGCCAATAAGGGCCAGGCCGGCCAGGACGGTGAAAAAACTTCTCATATGCGGTCTATGATTTATGGCGGACGACCATTGAGGGACGCCGAGACGAACAAGTTACAATTTTATATTCACCGCCAGCATAAAATTCGTGCCTGCCATGGGGAAATAGAAGTTCTCGGTGATGAGGTTGCCGCCGTAGTAGTAGCTATAGGTATAACCGTTGGGTTCGTATTTCCTGTTGAATACATTGTTCAGCTGGAAGATAAGATCGATGGCCTTGAAGGGCTGGGGTTTCAACGTATAGCTCATGCGCAGGTCCTGTACATAATAGCTGCGCAGGGACCTGTCGTCCTTTTGTGAGTTGTCGAGGTATTGTTTGCCGACGTATTTGGCGGGAAGGGTGATGGTATAGTTAGGAAGGGGGGTGAAATCCAGGGAGGCTGCTCCTACGATGTCGGGTGAGAAAGAGATGTCGCTATGCTTATAGAAGACGCTTTTTTGGGTGTTGTTGTCGTAATCGAAAATATATTCGCTGTAATTATTGATCTTGTTCCTGCTGAGGGTGAGGTTGGCGGATGCGGACATGAAAGAGGTGATGCGTGCGCTGCCCTGGAGCTCGAGTCCCAGCCGGTAGCTGTCTTTTATATTGGTGCGGGTGGCGGCGCCGACGCTGTTGATCTGGCCCGTGAGAACCAGCTGATCCTTGTACAGCATATAATACGCTGTGGCTCCCCAGGAGTAGCGGCTGGTCTTTTTTTCATATCCCAGCTCAAAGTCATTCAATGTCTCCGGCCGGGGCTGCTGATCCTGGTTGGCTTCGAAATCATCTCTGTTGGGCTCGTGGCTGGCGTGGGACCAGGAGAGGTAGGCCGTTCCATCGGGCATTGTCCAGGTGAGGCCGGCCTTGGGATTGAAAAAGTCGTAGTGTTTGTCGATGAAGAGGGTGGGGTTGTTCTTGAATCCGTCCAGCTCGTAACCGATGCGGCGGTATTGCATGTCCGCAAAGAAAGTGAGGCGGCTTGTGAGCTGTTCCTGCCATTTGGCGTAGATGTTATAGTCCGTCTTGTGCGCGGGCAGGTTGCCGTAATACCGGTAGTCCTTGTCGATGCCGCCGTTTTGCGCCCAGATGACATTGCCGTAATGCCTGCCGTCATATTTATCCCATCCTCCGCCCAGCGTCAGCTGCGTGGGGCCGAGCTTGTATTGTAGAGAAAAAATGCCGCCATAGAAATAGTTATCCAGCCACTGCTGTCGAACGAGGTCGGTGTTGGTGAGCGTGTCGGCGCCTACGATAGGACCAGTGAGTCCGTAGTCTGCATAGGACTGCTGCGGCTCATATTCTTCATAATAGCCCCTGCCTCTCGTGAGAAAGCCGGCCAGATTGAAGGAGAGCGTTTCACTAGCGCGGTGGTTGAAGAAAAGCTGATAGTGGTCCTGCTGATAATTATCCGTCTGGTTGTTATAGGTGAAATAATTGTAGGTGCGTCTGTTGGAATTATACAGATTGAGGGAGTCTTTTTGGGTGAAATACAGGGACCCTAGGTTGTTGGCGTAGTGTTCGTCGAGAGCGGCTTTGTCGCCGAAGAGCTTAGCCTGGGGAATGCCGTTCCATGCCTGGTAGGTCTTTTCCTGGCCGGAGAGAACGTTCAGCCGGATGGAGGAGTTCTTATCGAGCCAGGCGGCGGAGAGATAGAAAGAGCGCAGGTTGCTGGTGGCCCTGTCGATGTAGCCGTCGCTGGTGATGCGGGACAGGCGTGCGTCGAGGGTGAAATGACCGTCGATGAGGCCGGAGCCGGCCTTTATGGTAGTCTTCCAGGTATTGAAGGAGCCGTAGCTGTTGTTGGATTCGGCGTACGGCTTGTCGTTGAATTCATTGGTGGAGAAATTGATGGTGGCGCCGAAGGCTCCCGCTCCATTGGAAGAGGTGCCGACGCCCCGCTGGACCTGGATGCTGCTGGTGGAGGAGGCGAAGTCCGGGAGGTCGACAAAGAAGATGCCTTGTGATTCCGCATCGTTGTAAGGGATGCCATTGAGGGTCATGTTGATGCGGGTGGCGTCTGTGCCGCGTATATGGATATAGGTGTAACCTACCCCATTGCCCGCATCGGAGTTGACGGTGACCGAGGGGGTTTGGTTGAGGAGGAAGGGCAGGTCCTGTCCGAGATTAGTGGCTTCAATTTCTTTTTTGGTGATATTGGTTTTGGTAAAGGGGGCCTTCTCGCCGGCGCGTAGCGCACGAACCTCTACGGGTGTCATAAAGAGATTGACCCTGTTAAGGGAGATATGGATGGGGGCGGCTGCGGGGATGTTAATGGGCGCTTCGTAGGCAATATATCCTATGCTGGTGATCTTTAGCGTATAAGTACCGGGACGGGTGTGCCGGAACTCAAAATATCCTTTCTCGTTGGTGAGGGTGGCGCCGAAAGGGGATAGTTCGACGGTGACGCCTGACAGGGGGGCGTGGTTGACCGTATCGATGACCTGCCCGGAGAATGTCTGTGGGTGTGCGGTGAGGGTGGTCAGCAGGAGGATGGTTAATGCAGTGTATAGCTTTCTCATTCGTAATCAATTGTGCGTGTTAAAAGGTGGGAATGCTACGAAGGAGAAAAGAAAAAGCCGGTTTACCTTCCCTGCGCAGGCATTACCCTGACCAGGTTCTACGGGTATCTTCTCAGCCATTCCGTCCTGAACGGAACAGCACCCCGAGGAATCTGAGATTTTGCAGCCGGCCGGCCTGGATTGCGATGAACCGTCTTCGGCGGTTTTGGGGCGGGCGTAGGCTGCGGGAACAAAGGTACGGAAACCGTCGGAAACCCTGCTGCAGGTCAGAAAATTTCGCCCTCCTGTAACTTTTTGCAGGGACGGGCCGTCCCACGGAGGAGGATGCAACATTCAGGACAGCGGGATGTCTTTAAGTCCAGAAAACCCGAAGGTTTATTAAAAAAAATCGTTACAAAATGAACTCGAAGAATCACGAACGCCTTAAAAAATCAATTATGGACGTGAGTAAAAACATGCTACTACTTGCGGCTTTTACCATGATGGGACTGCTTGCTTTCTCACAGGATGTTATCAATGATAAGAATGCGGAAAAAAGGAATGCCAGCGGATTCCATGCTATCGTGGTAGCCAGTGGGATCGATCTTTATTTCAGCCAGGGCGATGAGGCGGTGGCTGTCAGCGCAAATGATCTTTCCGACAGGGACAGGATCAAGACGGAGGTATCGAACGGGGTATTAAAGATCTATTTAGATACGAAGGGTTTTCATTGGGGTATGCGGGGGGACAGGAAGCTGAGGGCCTATGTATCCTGTAAGGTACTGGACAAACTGGAGGCTTCGGGTGGATCGGATGTATATATAAAAGATGTTCTGAAGAGCGACAGGCTGGACATGACCTTATCGGGGGGCAGCGATTTTAAGGGGAAGATCGCCGTGGGCCGTCTGACCATTGAGCAGAGCGGTGGATCGGACAGCTTTATCACCGGGACGGCATCGGATCTGTCCGTGAATGCCAGTGGGGGCAGCGACTTCCATGGATATGACCTGGTGGCGGATCTTTGTCGCGTAGAGGCGAGCGGTGGCAGTGATATTCATCTTACGGCCAATAAGGAGCTGAGCATCGAGGCCAGCGGTGGCAGCGATGTGTATTACAAGGGGCCGGCTGTTATCCGGAATCAGCATTCCAGCGGCAGCAGCAGCATCAGTCATAAGAGCTAGGGACATAAAACCATACTATAATGCGAAAGATAATTTTTCTGTTGGCTGCCTGCTTTACCTTGTCGGCAGCCATTGGCCAGAACACTGTTATCAGGGATCAGAATGCTGTCTCCCGCCAGGTGCCGGATTTTCATGCCATCCATGTTTCCACGGGCATCCACCTGTTTTTGACACAGGGGAAGGAGAAGGGCGTTGCGGTCAGCGCCTCGCAGCCGGAGTACCGGGATAGAATACAGACGGAGGTCAAGAACGGGGTGCTGCATATCTATTATGATACGGAAAAGTGGAAGTGGTTCGATATGCATGGGAAAGAATTGAGGGTATATGTATCTTGTGTCACGCTGGATGGTCTGGAGGCTTCATCGGGCGCCAAGGTAGAGGTGGATGGAACCATAAAATCAGATAATTTTACCATGGAGTTTTCCAGCGGAGCGAAGTTCTCGGGGAAGGTGCAGGCGTCGGACCTGAAGGTCGAGCAGAGCAGCGGCGCCCAGTCGTCGATATCGGGAACGGCGGGTCATCTGCGGGCGTCGGCTACCAGCGGCAGCCATCTGCATGGATACGATCTGGTGGCCGGAATATGTGAGGTGAGCGCTAATAGTGGTGGTGGTATCGACATATCGGTGGAGAAGGAGATGGAGGTGTCGGCGCATAGTGGTGGAAGGATACGCTACCAGGGCGCGGGTGTCATCAAGGAGGTGCATACGGGCAGCGGCGGCAGCGTAAGCAGGGGATAAAAAGATGTTATGAAGCGTATAATCATTATAGTAATAACATGGCTGGCGATACTGCCGGCCATGGCTCAGCAAACCGTCATCAACGACCCCAATGCGGTGCTGAGGGATGTCAAAGGGTTCCATGGGGTGAACGTTTCCAATGCCGTCGATGTATATCTCAGCGCGGGCAACCAGGAGACGGTGGCGGTCAGCGCTGCCGATGTCAAATGGAGGGATCGGATCCGTACGGAGGTGAAGGATGGGATACTGCATATCTGGCTGGAGAAGGAGAACTGGTTGAAATGGGGGGAAAGGAACCGAAAATTGAGGGTCTATGTATCTTTTACCGCGCTGGATCAGGTCACCGGATCGGGCGCCACCAATATATATGTAGATGGTGTGATCCAAAGCAACAGCCTGGATATCTCTTTGGCAGGCGCCAGTGATTTCAAGGGTACGATCAAGGCAGGAAGATTGCAACTGAACCTTAGCGGCGCGTCGGATGCGCGTATAGTCGGGACGGTGGAGGGCGTTACTACGGTGCATTCCGCGGGGGCCAGCGATCTGAAAGGCTATGACCTGGTGACGGATACCTGTAATGCCAATGCGTCGGGGGCCAGTGATATCCGGATAACGGTGAATAAGGAGTTAAATGTCCATGCGTCGGGCGCCAGCGGCATCTATTACAAAGGCGCTGCCGTGATACGGGAGCTGCATTCCAGCGGGGCCAGCAGTGTCTCGAAGAAGAGCTAGGACCTCTCCCATGTTTTTCTGTCTTATTCAGGTATCCAATGATTAACCGGGATAACCGTCACTATACGGGAGTCCCCAATTTAAATCCAACTCAATGAAAAAGAGAAACATCCGTACTTTGTCCTTATTATTTGTCTCGCTGGCAGCCGGCACCTTTATCTTCACCGCCTGTAATAAGAATAGCAGCGGCACCGGTACGTTGGAAGTAAGATTGACGGACGACCCTTCCCAGTATCAGGCCGTCTATATCGATGTCCAGAAGGTAGAGGTCAATGTATCCTCCGATGCAAACGCCACATCCGGATGGCAGACGCTTCCGTTGCTTCACCCCGGTGTTTATGACCTTCTTAAATTTAAAAATGGAATTGATACGGTCCTGGCGTCGATGGACCTTCCTGCAGGTAAGTTGTCGCAGATGCGCCTGGTCCTGGGGAATAATAATTCCGTAGTCATAGATGGGCAGTCTTATCCCTTGGCAACCCCGTCTTCACAACAGTCCGGATTGAAATTTAGTATTCACAGCACTTTGACCAGCGGTATTGTCTATCGCCTTTGGATCGACTTCGATGCCGGTCGCAGCATTGTGCAGACTGGCGCCGGAAGCTATAGCTTAAAGCCTGTGATCCGGACCTATTCCGAAGCTATTGGCGGCAGTATCAAGGGATATGTTTTACCTACCGCTGCTAAGCCCATTGTTTGGGCGGTACAGGGTACGGACAGCCTGATGGCGTTGCCCGATACAGCCACCGGATATTATTTCTTTGGGGGAGTGAATGCGGGATCCTGGAATCTGACCCTCCACGCGTATGATTCTACCTACCAGGACACTGCTTTTGCTGTGTCCGTGAGTACAGGCGTAGTAACAAATGCAGGGACGGTGACCTTGAATAAAAAATAAAACGTATAAATTCTGTGAGATTCGGGTACGAAACTTTGCTTTTGTGCCCGAATTTTTTTTCCGGCACCCGAAGAGCCGCTTTTAAGCTGAACACCCGACAAAAGGCTTTAACCCGGTGAATTATGCCTTTTTTAACATGAAGTACGAAAAACAGGATATTGCTTCTCCTGTATATTCGTTAGGACTAAACTAATTCATATGAAGCAAATTTCCTTTCTTCTTTTTATTGCTATTCTATTTGGGTCCTGCGGAGTGCATCCGATGGCGTCGGGTGTAGCGGACAATGTGGGTGGGGACACGACGATAGTCGAATCCTTGTTTAACGACAAGTCTTCGAGCATTTCAGAGGAAAATATCCGGAGGCTGCTGGATGGGACCTATCAGCTGCCGGCATCGTTGCGGATCGCCATTGTCCGTCTGGAAACATCAAAACAGCGGCGATATTTTTGGAATGACGAGTATTTTCAGAAGTCTCAGCAATCCTATCTGGATTCCTTTGCAATGCGGTTGAGATCCTCTCCCCGCGTGGCATCCGTGTCGGTGGTGCCTTCCATTATGATGTCTTCGACGCCTTCTTTTACCAGCATCCGGGAAGCAGCGGTGCGGATGCAGTGCAATATGGTGCTGGTGTATTCGATCAGTGGGGATTATTACTCGCGGTATAAGGTATTCAAGAGCCCCGATATGAAGGCGTTTGCTACGACCGAGCTGCTGTTGATGGATGTTCGGACGGGTTTGATACCTTTTTCCACTACGGTGACCAGGGATGTGCTTACGAAGAAGACGAAGGATGACCTGGATGTGGAGCAGACCAGGGACAGGGTATTGAATGAAGCGGCGCTGGCTACGATCAGCGAGGTTGGAACGAAGATCGTCGGGTTTTTGGGGGAGGGCGGGCGATGAAAAGTATCGTATGCGGGGTGAGTTAACATGATCTATTCATTGAGAGCTAATCAAAAGCAGGAATGAAACCAATAAAATTTGAAGAATCCATCATTATACATGCGCTCCCCGAGCGGGTTTTTGACTTTACCCAGGATTACAGCGTGCGATTGCGGTGGGATACGTTCTTAAAAAGGGCTGATCTGCTTGAGGGAGCGACTACGGCTGGGAAAGGCGTGAAGGCGTATTGTGTGGCTTATAATGGGCTGGGTATGGTCACTGAATATATAACTTTTAACAGGCCGGAGGCTACAGCAATGAAAATGACGAAGGGGCCTTTCCTGTTCAAATCTTTCTTAGGCTCCTGGAGATTCAGGTTGCAGGCACCGGACAGGACAGAAGTGATATTTCTGTATTCATTTACACTGCGATTCCCATTTCTCCTGCTGTCAAAATTTATAACACGGAATCTGCAAAGGAATGTGCGGCAGCGTTTGGAGGATCTTAAAAAGAGTATTGAATAAACTGTAGATTTACAGGCATGCGCATTAACATTAGATTGATGAACTTAAGACTTATTTGTTTTGTATTGGCAACTTTCTGCGCTATTATTGTTTCTGGCCAGGATTCGGTCTGGAAAAGCGTTTCCATAAACTAAGTTTTTGCAATCGTTATGATCGTATCTGCGAGTAACTGCGGCTGTTCCATGGTTATCATGTGCCCGCCGGGGAGGACCTTTATGTCTACCCCGTATTTACTTAATCTCTCTTTTGCCAGTGTCACCTGTCTGGGTTCAAACTGGTCTTTATCGCTGCCTACAATGGAAAAATCAACATTGGGGTGCATTTTTTCGACAATGGGAAGCAAATTCAGCCGCCCGCCGTTGGCCTTATGCTCATCCACAAAACCGGCTGCATAGTGAAGAAAGAGCATGCCGTTCCTTCTCCTGATGGCATCGCGGACTTCCGCCAGTTCGGCTTCAGAGACCTGATATTTTTTGGACCACAGGCCTTTTAACATTCTATTGAATACATAGTCGGATGTCTGGGCTCTTATGGTGCTTCTTTTCCCGAGGCGGGTTTTTAGCAGAGGAGTCGTAAATATGGGATGAGAGTGCCCGTCCGGGAAATACCCGCCATTGATAAACAATACTTTTGTAATAACGGTTGCTGGCTTTAGTCCCTTGTCCACCTTTTCCTGTTGTCTTCGCAACAGCTCCATGGCGACCAAAGAAGAATAATCGAACGTCACAATGAATGTGGAGTCAATATGATGATGTCTCCATATTGCTTCTACGAGGTCTGCTCTTTCAAAAGTAGAGTAGGGGTAATTTTCGGGTTTGTCTGATTCGCCCTGTCCGATGTATTCAACATACAGGCGATCGAGGGGATGTTGTTCTTCAATCAAGGCATCGATCTTGGCCCAATCGTAAGAGCCCAACGGAAAGCCTGGCAGAAAGGAAATTACGCTCTTCGGATCCTGCTTTGGATAGACGATCAGCTTATTGAAAACAAACAAGCTGTTTGCGGGCGGAGGCTGGATTGCTCCCTGTACACTTTTGGTTACAGGATCATAAGGCAGGCGGGCGCCAGCCGTAAACCAATCTTTTGCGGGAATGATGGAGGTGTTGTTGTTTGATGACATGGTAATATTTGTAATTGTGGAAAAGGGAAAGGGGTAGTGCATCTATTTTGTGCGAGATGCCGGTGTTGGTGGCAGAGGTGCGTCAAAATTGAGCATGTGCCGGAAGATCCTCCAGCCTTCGCCTGTCTTTTTCCATACTATGAGGACCTTGACATTGCCCAGAGGATGCTGAGCGGCATCTAAGAGCTCGACAGCGCCTTGTTGGGTCACATACTCCGAGGTCTGTCCATATAATCCAATGGGGTTGAAATTACCATCCCTTACTCCCGCCTGGCGGGTGCCTTTAAAAAACTGGAGGAGGCCGCGTTGTCCGCAGAGTATGGGAGCGTTTGGCGCAAGGATGCAGGCATCGGGTGCATAGCACTTTAAGAAGAGCGCGGAGTCACCTGAATTGAGAGCGTCCCTAAATTGAAATTGAACGTTCCTGATGTCCTCGTTGACGGAATCGATTGTGGCGGCGATGCGATCATTGGGCCAGGCGGGTATGGGACTGATGGAGCGGCCGGCGAAGAAAAAGACTACAATGAGCGCTGAGAGCAGGAGGAGTGTTGACGGGTGAAAATTTCTTTTTGTCATGGTGTTTACAATTTGATGACAGCAAAGTACGGTTGGATTTTTTTTGAACCACTTGCCAAATGACAAGAAACATTTTACTTGCCAAATGGCAAGCGCCGTTGGAAATATTAGGGCTTCCTTTGAGGAGAATTTATTATTTCACTTCAAACATATTTTAAGATGGAACGGAATCCAATCACATTCGACGGCTCTATTGCGAAAAGTTATGACCACTACCTTGGCCCTTTTTTATTCGAGCCATATGCCGACGATCTGGTCGGCCGGATAGAATTTACGGGTGAATCCAATATATTGGAGCTGGCTTGCGGCACGGGAATAGTGACGCAGCGTCTGGTGAATCATTTATCGGGCGACGATGAATTAACCGCTACCGATATCAATGCTGCTATGTTTACCGTCGCCCAGGAGAAAATATCGGCGCCCAATGTTTGCTGGGATACGGTGGATATGGCGGCTATTCCCTATGCGCCGGAACTGTTCGACACTGTTGTTTGCCAATTCGGGCTGATGTTCGCAATGGACAAAGAAAAGGCAGTCACTGAGATGCACCGAGTGCTGAAAAGCGGAGGCAAACTGCTTTTCAATGTTTGGGCCGCTATTGATGACAACCCCATATTGAGGATCTTCGATAGGCTGACATCGCAATTTTTTCCTAATATGCCATTGAGGTCTGAGGCCGGTCCGTTCTCGATGGCTGATGAAAACAGCGGCTTATCTCTTCTGCAACGGGGGGGCTTTACCCATTGCAAGGTGGAATCTGTGTCTATAACAGGGATTTGCGATACGGCTGCCGGTGCTGCGAGTGGTTTTACCATTGGATCCCCTCTTTATAACTTAATCAAGAATGACCCGTCGCTGGTGGAAAGGTTTCAGAATGCCCTGGAAGAAGCCATCCTTTTGGAATTAGGCGACCATCCCGTTCGTTCTTCCCTCCGGGCATTGGTTTTCAGTGCGGAAAAATAAATTCACTACTTTTATGGAAAACGTTGCTGTTATTATCGAAATGAATAAGGAGCCTGTTATTAATTATATCCGTAGTACGCTGCTGTCGTCAGGTGTGACGATCTCAAGACTGCTGCTGGAGGATATCGTGGGCCATTTCGAACCGGCCAGCTTTGCCCGGCACGAATATTTTGTAGCTGCGGGGAAAGTGAATACCCATCACTTTTTTATGACGGAGGGCTTTATGCGGGCCTTTACGCACAATCTTGAAGGGGAAGAAGTGACGACGGACTTTTTCAATTGCAACAGGCCTGTTTTTGAAGCAAATTCTTTTATCACCCAGACAAGATCCGTGGAAAATATTCAGGCCATCACCGACTGTCAGGGGTTCCTGCTTTCGTTCGATAAGTCGAATGAGCTATTCCACGCTATTCCTGCATTTCGTGAATTCGGGCGCCGGATGCTTTTAAATGAATTTGCGGGTCATAAGAGGAGGACGCTGTCACTGATCACTCAAACTGCCGAAGAAAGATATGCAGAGCTGATCGAGACCAACAAGGAGATCTTTCAATATGCGCAATTGAAGCATATAGCGTCTTATCTTGGAATTACGGATTCATCGCTGAGCCGGATAAGGAAGGAGTTTTCGAGAAGGCCTTGATGAGGACGGATTGATTACATATGGTGTCCACTGCCCGTCTCAGTCTTAAAATACGACCGGTATGCGGCAAGTCTTTTCAGCAGGTCTTTGCCATCTTCGACTATTACCGCTTTTTCTGTTTCGCTGGCGGGTATAATGACGTAGCCAAACGGTCCTTTTCCATCCCCTAGAATTGCATTATCCGGATTGGCCAGGAACAGTCCCTTGGTACCCTGTTTGTACCGGGCATTTTTTTCGGATAAATAGGGAGCATACAGCATATAGTGCGGCATACTTACCGTGATGGGCTCATTTACATCAGGACCGGCAGGGTATACGCGCATAACGGGTGCCAGCATATATGAGATCCCGGGTTTCGATGGCGCCTTGTATACTCCGGTGTTGATCCCGCGTATTATCGAGTCCCTGATCTGAGTGGCCGAAAATTTTCCGGACGCCCGCATCGCCGCCACGTCCATGTAAACAGGAAAGATGGATTTGGCGCCTTCGGCGTCATAGCTGATGGGGGTACAAACATCATCTCTGAATTCACTCCATTCCCAATCTGTGCGTTCAACGAAGCATATGTATCCGTTGGAGCCCTGACGGCCTATGTAATACCCTTTTTGGGGATCCAGCAAATAGACGGTGGCATCATTGCGCAAACCGACGGGGAGCGAACTTAGTGCATAGTCCGTCTCCAGATCAACCGGCATTTTATCGAGCTGCCAATCGGTGGTTTTTTGAGCGAAATTCTGTGAGGAGATAAATAAGGACAGCATTAGCAATAATGTCCAATTTGAATTTATTGCAGTTTTGGTTGTGCTTGTCATTTTTTGGCGATTGAGTGGTAAATGACTGGAATAATAAAAGTAAAAGTTATCTTATGTTTTCATGGGGGGCGGGAGGGACAATATGAGGGTGTGAATGCGACAAAGTGTTTTGATAGATTTTGTGTAAGTTCATATATAAACCGATAAATGTGCCTGCCAAGCGACTGTTATTTACGGTGTTGCCTACTAATGACTTAGGGTTGCTTACCCGGTCTTTGCCGATCGCGAAAGAGCTTGCAAACCGCGGGCATACCGTATCCTGACGAGATTTTGCAGAAGGTGAGAATGCTTCTTGATGATCCACGATATAAAGAAAATGCTACGAGATATGGTCATAAACTGGCTTCGTATGGAGGGGTTACGAAGGCTGTGAGGTTGATCGAAGAGTTTATAGTTAATTGAAATGCAATAATCTATACTGTATCGATTCCTCTTCTTTAAAATTGGGCAATCCATCCGGGCAATGTGTATAATTTCTTGTATTTTTACACATCAACTTTCGAACATGCGTACTAATATTGAATTAGACGATACTTTGGTCAGTCAGGCCTTAAAACTAAGCAAACTTAAAACCAAGAGGGAGGTAATACATGAAGCATTGAAGAACTATGTCGCTTTTATGAAAAAAAAGGAGCTATTGAACCTTAAGGGCCGCGTGACCTGGGAAGGGAATTTGAAGGAGATGCGTAGTTTATGAGCGATCCTTTGATATTTGACACATCGATTTGGATCGACTTTCTGCAGAATAAAAGCAAACCTTCTACAGATCTGCTAACGTCATATATAGAAGGGAACGACCAGGTCTTACTGACTCCAACGATCTTACAAGAAGTATTGCAGGGCATTCGAGATGATGCACAATACCGGCATATTAAGGAGATATTATCCTACTTTACTACACTTCAACTTCCACCTATTCAAGCTGCCGTGGGATCGGCTGACTTGTATCGCTCACTGCGTAAAAAAGGACTGACCATTCAGAAAAGCAATGACTGTTTGATTGCCTTCTATGCCATCGAGTTTTCGACAACTCTTGTGCATTCAGACAGTGATTTTGATCTGATCGGCAAATATACAAAGCTCAAGACCTGGAAGCCACGATCCTGACTGTATACGAAATCGTAATCGACTGGAAATGAGGTAATCGTGATTTGGAAAGCCCTTGGTTTAAAAAGTACGGAGGCAACACGTCCCAGAGGCCTGCAAATTTTAGTTAAAACAAAATGCCCAAAGTGGCCGAAGATAGATGGAAAAAAAATGCTCAAAATGTGAAGTGGTCTTCACTTGTCAGAATCAGGCACCAGGGTGTTGGTGTGAGAACATTCAACTGCCGGTTCAAGCGTCTGCATATTTAAGGGAGAATTATGAGAATTGCCTTTGTCCCAGGTGTTTGCAGGGATTTGAAAAGCATGACAAATTAGCAAAGGCGGATATTGATAATCAACGCGGTTCCGCTTAAATATGTAAAAGAAACTTTTATTTATTTGGCAGGGAAGGTAAATGATCGTACTTTTGCTGCCCACATCGCGAAGTAGAGCAGCGGTAGCTCGTCGGGCTCATAACCCGAAGGTCGGTGGTTCGATCCCACCCTTCGCAACAGCTAAGGGCCTCTTATGAGGCCTTTTTCGTTTGGGGCCGGCGGAGATGGGGACGCGGCCAGCGGGCTGGGATTTTGGGGGACAGCCGGGATTTAGTGGCCGGGCGGCCGGGCTGGCGGACGAAGATTTCGTGCTTAGGTGGCGAATGAGACGTTAAGGCATTGACAAATAATTGATTACATGAAGGTCGGGTTTGTAAACATATTTGGGAGGCCGAATGCCGGCAAAAGCACTCTCCTCAATGCGTTGATGGGTGAGAAGCTGGCTATTGTCTCCCCCAAGGTGCAAACGACCCGGCATCGGATCAAGGGCATATTGACGGAAAAGGATTATCAGATCATATTTTCCGACACGCCAGGGATCATAGAGCCCCGGTACAAGCTCCATGAAAAGATGATGCAGGCGGTGAAAGGCTCACTGGAGGATGCGGACCTTGCCATCCTGCTGGTAGATATAAAGGACGACTGGGAGGAGAACGACCGGCTGTTCACGGCCCTGCATCTGGGGTCGCCAGCCATTGTGGTCCTGAACAAGACGGATGAGGTCAGCGGGGCGAAGATCGGGGAGGGTAAGGCTTTTTTCTCGGCCCGGCCCTATTGTAAGGAGGTGGTGGCGGTGTCGGCCCTGAAGAAAGAGCATCTTTCGACCCTTTTGGAAGCGATCCTTCAAAGGCTGCCGGAAGGGGCGCCCTTTTTCGAGGGGGATGATCTGACGGACCTGCCCGTCAAGTTCTTTGTAGGAGAGATGATCCGGGAAAAGATATTTCACCAGTATGGGGATGAGATCCCTTATCAGACGACGGTGCTGGTGCAGGAGTTCAAAGAGAAAACTACCCTGACTAAGATAAGGGCGGACATTATTGTGCAAAGGGAGTCTCAGAAAGGGATTATCTTGGGGGAAGGGGGGAAAATGATCCGGAAGCTGGGTACGGATGCGCGAAAAGACATCGAGGCATTTTTAGATGGCAAGGTTTTTTTAGAGCTTTTTGTTAAAGTGCGGCCGAAATGGCGGGACAGCGACGTTTATTTAAAAGAATACGGGTACTGAGCGAATAAATGTGTAGGAATTGGTCTTCACAAAAAATAGCCCAATTCCCACAAACAGCTAATGTTTGTAGGCCTTCGTCCGAGCTCCGGGCACTCGCTCGTTCTCGGTCGGAACCTACGGTTCTGGACGAACCGCTTCCAGCGGTTCCAAAAATGATCTATTATTATGAGCGGATTTACTGTGGCCATTGTCGGCCGGCCTAATGTTGGGAAAAGCACGTTCTTCAACCGGCTGCTGGAGCAGCGGAAGGCCATTGTGGATGACGTGAGCGGGGTGACGCGCGACCGGCAGTATGGGGTGGCGGACTGGGCGGGTAAAACGTTCAACCTGATAGATACGGGGGGCTTTGTTCCCGACAGCGAGGACGTATTCGAGACCGAGATCCGCAAGCAGGTGCTGATCGCGATGGAAGAAGCCAATGCGTTGATCTTTATGGTGGATGCGGCAACGGGGATCACGAACCTTGATGAGGCCATGGCGGATGTCCTGCGCCGGACCACCAAGCCGGTGTATTTGGCGGTGAATAAGGTCGATAACAGCGACCGGCTGCTGGAGGCGGCTGAGTTCTATAGCCTGGGTTTTGATAATATCTTTTTTCTTTCGTCCATGACGGGCAGCGGTACGGGTGAGCTATTGGACGAGATCGCCGCGCTGATCCAGGACGATCAGGCGGATGAGGGATTAACTGATCTCCCGAAGTTTGCTATTATCGGTCAGCCGAATGTGGGTAAGTCCTCCCTTCTGAATGCCCTGATCGGTCAGGAGCGGACCATTGTAAGCGATATTGCCGGTACTACACGGGATACGATCCATACACGTTACAATCTTTTTCAGAAAGATTTTATTCTGATCGATACAGCGGGCATCCGCCGGAAGACGAAGGTACATGAGGACCTGGAGTTCTATTCGGTGATACGAGCTATCAAGGCAATGGATGAGGCGGATGTTTGCATGCTGCTGCTGGATGCCTCGAAGGGTATTACGGCCCAGGACCTGAACATTTTCAGCCTGGCGGTGAAAAAAGGGAAGGGAATCGTCGTGCTGGTCAATAAATGGGACCTGGTGGCAAAGGAGACGAATACGGCGAAGGAATATGAAAAGGAACTGAAGGGCAGGCTGGCTCCCTTCACGGACGTACCGATCGTATTTATTTCCGTGCTGGAAAAGACCCGGATATTCAAAGCCATCGAGATTGCCCTGGAGGTATATGAGAACCGGCAGCGGAAAGTGGCGACGGCTGAGCTCAACGATGTGATGCTGCGAGCGGTAGAAGCATATCACGCCCCTGTGGTACGTGGGCATCCCCTTAAGATCAAATATATTACGCAGCTGCACACCCTGGTGCCGTCCTTTGCCTTTTTCTGTAATTTCCCGGAGGATGTCAAGCAGCCGTATAAGAACTACCTGGAAAACAAATTGCGGGAGAGCTTCAATTTCAAGGGTGTGCCGGTGCGACTGTTCTTCCGGAAAAAATAAATACTCCTATGCGGACTGTACTGCTTTTTCTTTTTATGCTATGCCTGCTGTGCTCTTGTGGTGGTGGGGATACTACTACCACGGCGGCTGTGAGCCATGTGGATTCGGCTGCGCAGGCGGCTCCGGATACATTGCGGGCTTCGATGGATACGAGCTCGAGGAAGGACCAGGCTTGCGGCAGCGGAGGCGATAAGGCATCGCCGGACCAGAGGCATTAAGCCAGGCCGGGATAGGGTCAGTGCAAAGCGCTAAGCCAGGCCGAGAAAGCCATGCCAACCCAAGGTCATTAAGCCAGTCCGAGCTTGCGGATGATGTCCTCCGTCTCTTTTTTATAACTCTTTAAGGCCGCCCTCTCTTGCCGGATGAAGCTATTGTCCTGCAGGGAACCCACCACGACATTCATTTCCTCCATCGAATCATAAACCATTTTACGGAATGGATTGGAATAGTCCTTTGCTCTTGACTCGTAAATGCCGCGGGTCATCCATTCTTTGGTGGCGACAGCTTTTTGCAATAATTCGTGAAGCGCGGTCCGGCCGGCCCGGCGTAGGTTGATGCCATGAACTTGTTTTAGGGCTGCCAGCGCATGCTGTAGTTTATCTTTTTGGTAGTTTACTCCCTGTGTGGAATAGAACTGGTGCACCTGCCGCCATTCTTTGACCTTACCTGTTTTTATTTGTTGTATCAGCCGTTGCAGCTCGGACTCGCGGATAAGCTGTCCACCGGCATTGATCCATGGAGCGAGAGTAGTATTGGAGGGCAGAGTCTCCAGGAGGTCGTCGTAGTCCGTGATCTTGTTGTCACGTATATGTGTGGTGAGCTGTGTGGCGGCATACCAGGAGATGAGCTCCTTGAATATATTATATGCTTGTTGGACCTTGATCAGACGGACCTTTCTGTCGGTGTTCTCGAAGCCATCGGCAAGTATTTCCAGCTGATCGATCGCATCGGCGGGACCTTCCAGCAGCTGGCGGCCGAGGGTGAGCAGCTCTTCATCGGTGAGTTTCCTGGGCCTGGGGCCTGTCAACGGTGTTTTAGTGACGGATGGCGTGTGACGAATGTATGCCTGGGCGGTGAACCGCTGCAGCAGGGTGAGGGACTGCACGATCTCACTCACGGTGTCGGGCGCCAGGAAGTCGAATTCGAGCCGCTGCAATTTTGCGATACGTCTGTCCCTATCCGGGTATTTCCAGGCATTACGGGCAAGGGCGTACATATTATGCATAAACCAGTAGGCGGGCATGATGACGAGCTCGTCCCTGCTGGTGTCGTTGCTGATGAGGGAAAAGGGGATGGGGATGTCCAGCTCCGCTGGGTAATCGCCTTTTGCGAGAATGGAGAAGGAGGCAAAGCGGGAATTATGTTTCAGGCTGACACAGAGTCCGGGCCAGAATCCGCGACCTGCGATGATCTCACCGTCCGGGCTCCTGGAGTTGTGATTGGACCCGATGGTGGCGCCGGCGGCCATATTGCTTTGTCCCATAACGAGCGCGGCGCATAAGAATGAGTTGTTGTGGTGCTGCTCATGGGCCGGGAAGATCAGTGAGTTCAATACTTCGCAGCAGGAGATGGTGGCATTGTTGCCCAGGTAGGAGTTGATGAGGCGGGCGCCGTACTTCAATTGAGAGTGTGAAGCCATTACAAAACGAACGGCTTTGACACCATAGAAGACCCTGCATCCATGTCCTACGATGCCATTGACCAGCTCACAGCCTTCCCCGATCTGGGATTTGGCATTAGCGGAGGAGTTGATGGTGACATTCTTTATTTTATTGGCGCCCTTGAGATAGGCGTCGCTGCCTATCCAGACGTCTTTGATGATCTTGCAATTCTTGATGACCGTGCGGTCGCCTATTTTCCCGTAATAGCCTCTTCGATGGTCGAAGATCTTTTCCGTGAATTCCTTGAACTTTTCCTGCAGCGGCTGGTCGTCGCGGAAGCGGCTCCACAGCCAGGCGTCGCCGGGCAGCATGCCATTGAAGGGAATGATGCTGCGTCCACCATTCTCATTACATACTTCCAGCCAGATGCGGATGGATTCGGGTTCGCCTTCTTTGAGGATGCCGTTGCCGAACTTGGCATAGTCTGTGGTGGCGAGCTCATTGGTGTTGACGATCATGACGTCGTTGCCAACGATGTAATGAGAGAGGTAATTGGTATTGTCGACACAGACATTGTCGCCCAGGTCGCAGCTGATGATGGTGCTGTTGTAAAGACCGACGGGTCTGCGGAGGTTGTGAAATTCCAGGTAATAGGGATCGAGCCTGCCGATGCGCACCAGTCCGAAGAACTTACAGTTCTGTACGAGCTCGGGCGTGAAGGAGTCGGATACGAGTATGTCGTTCCAGTTGGCGGACGTGTTGCGATTGCGTACGAGCACTTCTATCTCATAGGCTGTCAGCTGTCGATAGTGAGCGTCCTTGCCTTTCTGGAGGTTGCGCAGGTAGTATTCGTCCTTGCCTTCGGGAAGATAGCGGCTATCGATGAAGTTGTAGCCTAGGGAATCGATAGGACTTTTTTTGATCTCGTTCATTACAAATTGAGTTAGTGGGAACGGATTATTTAGCCGTCACGGACAACAGTTATCGGGACCAGACTCCGTCGTGACAACGGCCAGGCGCGACCAGGTTATTCCACTGTCACGCTTTTGGCCAGGTTCCTGGGCTTGTCTACATCATATCCCTTGGCTACGCCGATGTAATAGGCCAGCAGCTGTAAGGGAATGACGCTCAGCAGAGGGGCTACCAGCTCGTCGGCTTCGGGAACGACCATGCTATCGTCGGACATCTTGCTGATCGTATTATCGCCCTTGCTGATAACGGAAATGACCTTGCCTTTGCGCGCCTTGATCTCCTGGATGTTGCTGACTATTTTTTCATAATAGGAGTCCCGGGTGGCCACAAAGACTACGGGGAGGTGCTCATCGACCAGGGCGATGGGACCATGTTTCATCTCTGCGGCGGGATAGCCTTCGGCATGTATATAAGAAATTTCCTTCAGCTTGAGCGCGCCTTCGAGCGCGATGGGAAAGTTGTAGCCCCGGCCGAGATAGAGGGCATCCTTTGCGTCCTTGTATTTGTCGGCCAGCTTTTTTATCGGATCGACCAGTTTTAAGGTTTCCTTTACTTTTTCGGGGATGGCGTGAAGCTCTTCCAGCAGGTGTGTATAACGTGCTTCGTCGATGGCGCCTTTTTCTTTTGCGATCTTGAGGGCGATCATGACGAGAACGGTGAGCTGTGCGGTGAAGGCCTTGGTGCTGGCCACGCCGATCTCAGGACCGGCATGGGTATAGGCGCCTGCGTGTGAGATGCGTGCGATGGAGGAGCCTACGACGTTGACTACGCCAAGGATAAAAGCTCCACTCTCTTTTGCTTTCTCGATGGCAACGATGGTGTCGGCGGTCTCGCCACTTTGTGAAATGGCGATGATGACATCGCCTGGATGTACGACCGGATTGCGATAACGGAATTCCGAAGCATATTCCACTTCTACGGGGATGCGGCAAAGCTCTTCAAATATATATTCGGCGATGAGGGCGGCATGCCAGCTGGTGCCGCAGGCGATCATGATGATGCGGGGCGCCTTGGTGAGCTTGTCGATATTGTTCTGGATGCCGGCCATGGTGATAGCGCCCTTGGTCAGGTCCAGGCGGCCACGGAGGCAGTCGAAGATGGTATCGGGCTGCTCGAATATTTCCTTGATCATAAAGTGATCATAGCCTCCCTTTTCGATGGCGGCCAGCTCGAGGTCGAGCTTTTGGATGTAGGGGGTCAGTTTCTCGTTGCCGAGGTTTTTCAAGATCAGCTCATCGGCTTTGAGGATGGCCAGCTCGTAGTCGTTGACATACACCACTTCCTTTGTGTATTCGATGATGGGGGAGGCGTCGGAGGCGAGAAAGTGTTCTCCTTTGCCTATGCCGATGACCAGGGGGCTGCCTTTTCTTGCGGCGATGATGGTATCGGGCTGTTCCCTGTCCAGCAGTATGATGACATAGGCGCCTACGACCCTTCGGAGCGCGATGCGGAGAGCTTCTTCGAGTCCGCAGTTGTTGTTCTGCTGAATGTCCTCGATGAAATTGAGGAGCACTTCTGTGTCCGTGTCGCTTTTGAAGGTATATCCTTTTTTGATGAGCTCATTTTTGAGCTGAGCATAATTTTCGATGATGCCATTGTGGATCATGGCCAGGCGGCCGCTGGCGGAGCTGTGGGGGTGAGCATTTCTGTCGCTTGGTTCGCCGTGGGTGGCCCAGCGGGTGTGACCCATGCCGGCGTGGGCGTGTACATCCTGTCCTACGAGGCTATCTTCCAGCTCGGCGACTTTGCCTTTCTTTTTATGAACACGCAGGTCGTTATTAAGCAGGGCGACGCCTGAGCTGTCGTATCCGCGATATTCCAGTCTTTTGAGTCCTTTCAGAATAATGGGGTAAGCTTCCCGAGGGCCGATATAAGCAACAATTCCACACATAGTTAAGATTTGTACGATCCAATAAACGGGCAAACATAGGAAATATTATTAAAAGAAAAGTCCCCCACGGTCGTGGGGGACTTTTAACTATTTATAGTAGCCGTCGATCCAGATCCAGCCGTCCCCGGTGTGTTTCCAGTGAGGTTTTACCCAGACCTTATCCCTGGTGGAATAACTGCTGCGTGGGGACAGGTTGGTGCCTGGCTTGTAGGTCAATGAATCGGGAT
>Ga0207667_10000918_pt1 | contig 37560 bp, 38 predicted proteins | sample KBSCornC52_FD_184301 | JGI IMG/M metagenome (GOLD analysis project Ga0207667, IMG submission 184301) | Corn rhizosphere microbial communities from Kellogg Biological Station, Michigan, USA - KBS Corn C5-2 (SPAdes) (version 2) | ecosystem: Host-associated > Plants > Roots > Rhizosphere > Soil ...
CGCGCTGACGAACTCTGAAGAAGCGAACATTCTCTCGGCCATGCTGGCCAAACGCCTCGGTGCGCATAAGGTGATGGCCCTCATCAACAAGCCCTCCTACACCGAGCTCATGGAAAGCGGCAGCATCGACGTGGCGATCTCGCCGCAATCGATCACGATCGGCTCATTACTCGCGCACGTCCGTCGTGGCGATGTTGTGCGGGTTCACTCTCTGAGGCGCGGTGCCGCAGAGGCCCTCGAGGCGATCGTGCACGGCGATGAGAGCAACTCGCGGATGGTCGGCAGGGCGGTGGGCGCCATCGAGCTTCCCGAGGGCACTCTCATCGGTGCGATCGTCCGGGGTGAGCAGGTCATCATGGCCCACCACGACACGGTGGTGCAGTCGGATGATCACGTGATTCTGTTCCTTTCGGACCGCAGGCACCTCGATTCGGTCGAGAAGCTGTTCCTGCGGACCCCGCCGCGCTAGACGCCCGCCGCCGTGCTGGGAGTCGCGCACGTACTGGGATTGCTGTTGGCCACTTTTGGTGTCGCCTACCTGCTGCCGATCGGATGCTCCATTGTCACCGGTGATGGCTTGTGGCTGCAGTTCTTCATCGGCGCCGCCATCAACACCGTTGTGGGTGCGGCCATCGCGTTGGCCACCCTGAGATTCAGACGCGAGCTCAAGGCGCGGGACGGCTTCCTCCTGGTGACCCTCACCTGGGTGCTCATGTCAGCTTCCGCTACGGTCCCCTTGTTGCTGGCAGCGCGAGTGTATCCGCAGGCGCTACCCGATCTGACTTTCACCCGGGCCTTTTTCGAGACCATGTCGGGATTGACGACCACCGGTTCGACAGCCTTGACCGGTCTCGACTACCTACCCCGTTCGATCAATTTCTGGCGCCACTCGCTGCAGTGGTTCGGCGGCCTGGGGATCATTGTCATGGCCCTCGCCGTGCTGCCCCTGTTGGGGGTCGGCGGTATGCAGCTCTACAAGGCGGAGGTTCCGGGGCCCATCAAGGATGAAAAGCTCGCTCCCCGCATCACCGAGACCGCCAAGTCGCTTTGGATGGTTTACGCCACCTTGACAGGTGCCGCCATTGTCAGTCTGCGGCTGTGTGGCATGTCGTGGTTCGATGCGATCTGCCACTCGTTCTCGGTGGTCGGGTTGGGCGGTTTTTCGACTTACGATGCCAGCATCGCCCACTTCAACTCACCGGCGGTCGAGCTCGTATTGATCCTGCTCATGTTCATCGCATCGCTGAACTTCGCGCGGCATTTCATCGCGTTGCGCCGCCTCTCGCTGCAGCCCTACAGCCGCGATCCGGAATGCAGGGCGATCTTCGTCATTCTCGGTGTCAGCGTGGTGTTCATTGCCGTGTTGCTCACCTGGCACGGGGTATACCCCACCTTCTTCACATCACTGCGTCATTCGGCCTTCAACGTCGTATCGATGGCCACGACGACCGGTTTTGTGACCCAGGACTACGCCTCCTGGCCGGTATTCGCACCCTTCTGGATGCTGTTCCTGTCCTGCGTGGTGTGTAGCACCGGGTCCACCGGCGGCGGCATCAAGATGTTCCGCACCCTGTTGTTGGCACGCCAGGCCGGGCGCGAGTTGAAGCTGCTCGTGCATCCCAGTGCCATGGCCTCGGTACGCATCGGTGGCAGGGTCATTCCGGATCGCGTGGCGGATGCCATCCTCGGATTCATCTTCTTGTACTTCATGACGGTCGTGCTGTTGACTTTCGCCCTGTTGCTGTCGGGGCTCGACTTCGATTCTTCGTTCAGTGCGATAGTCGCCGCTATCAACAACACTGCGCACGGCCTGGGCGCTGTCGGGCCCGTACGCAACTATCACTCCCTGACACTCTTCCAGACCTGGGTGTGCACGCTGGCAATGCTGCTCGGGCGACTGGAAATCTTCAGCGTGATCGTGCTCTTCACGCCCACGTTCTGGCGCAAATAGCCGGCCGTCCGGCGCCCGGGCCGCCCCGGCTTCAGTGATGGATGTAGCTCTCCAGCTGCTCGATGGTCTGCTGTTGCTCCTCCATCACCGCTTTCAGCAGGTCTCCGATGGAGACCATGCCGACCACTTTCTTGCCCTCCACGACTGGCAGGTGGCGAAGGCGCCGGGTCGTCATCAATTGCATGCATTCCTGCACGCTGTTGCCCAACGATACGGTGACGACCGGTGTGCTCATGATCTGCGCCACGGGAGTATCCGCGGACGAGCGTCCTTTCAGGATCACCTTGCGGGCGTAATCCCGCTCCGACACGATTCCGATCAGCTCCTCGCCCTTCATGACGAGGAGCGCGCCGACATGACGGTCGGCCATGATCCGGATCGCCTCCAGGACGGGCTCATCAGGTCCGATCGAGAAGATAGCCCGACCCTTGCGATCGAGCAGATGACGCGCGGTAGCCATGCTCTCTCTCCCCTGACGGTAGGTGTCGTGAGCCTAGCGCGCCTGCGGGCCGACTTCCACTGCGGCCGGCCCGGCGCATGGATGTGGCTGTGGCAGGGGCAACGCTCGAAAGCGCAGCAACCCGCACCGAGTGTGATACAACACTGTTGGAGAGCCGAGCTCGCACGAACCGGCGGCGGTGACGCGAATCGACGACACGTGACGCAGATTGTTCAGGAGTCGACGCAGAGTGTTCCGCGTTGCCCTCCAGGGTCATCAGGCACGTGGCTATCCTTACACGCCACCGTGCTGCAGTTCAAAGTTTGAGCAGGAGAGGTCCCATGCAATGGCCACGTGACGGTATACAACACCGGATGAGCAGGGCTCAGCCGGAAATTACCGTGGCGCCGGACCATTTCGAGGTTACCGCCGAGGACGCTGTTCTCGTTACACAGCTGCGGTCGGCAATTGCAATTTGCATCTATGACGCGGTGGAGGAAGCAGGTGCCCTGCTGCACCTTCGATGCGTGGTCCGCATCTCGAAACCGGCCGAAATGACGGACACGACTCTCGCCACAGAGCTGCTGCTGCTCGATCGCTGCGTCGAAGCCATGCGCGAGGCCGCACCCGCCGCGCGTAATCTGCAGGCGCGTATCTTCGCCCACCTCGATGACCAGCCCATGGCGGAAGAGGTGTGCGATGCGGCTCTCACCCTCGTACGCCATTTCTTGATGGACAGCGGCGTGACGCTGCTGCCGGTGGAGGTCGGTGGGGGGCCGCCGCGCGAGCTTCGTTTCCGGCCCAGCATGGGGTGGGTGCAGGCGCGCTGAAGTAAGCCGGTCGGAACCTTGGCGCCCTCTCGTGCGTTTTGTTCTGTTGAGGGGGAAGGAGAGGTGCGTGACACGGCTCGTCTGTGTATCGAATAGAATCTCATTGCCGCGCCGGGGAGCCGCCCCCGGAGGCCTTGCAGTAGGCGTCCTGGCCGCCCTGCAGCACACTGGCGGGCTTTGGTTCGGGTGGAGCGGCGAGACCACCGAGGAGCCCAGCGCGGATCCGGAGGTGCTGGTCCGCGGCAACATCCGCTATGCCACAATCGACCTGAAACCTGGGGATTTCGACGCCTATTACAACGGCTACTGCAACAGCACGCTCTGGCCGATTTTCCACTATTTCCCGGATCGCTTCACTCATGATGAAGCGCAGTGTCACGCGTACTACACAGTCAACGCACAGTTCGCGCGGCAACTGCTGAAGCTGTTGAGGCCCGACGACGCGGTCTGGGTGCACGATTATCAGCTCATCCCTTTGGCGCGCTATTTGCGCCAGGCTCATTTCCGCGGCCCCATCGGGTTTTTCCTGCATATCCCCTTTCCGCACCGCCAGGTCTTGCGCGTCCTGCCTAACTACGCGGAGCTTGTCCGTGATCTGTGCCAGTACGATCAGCTGGGATTCCAGACGGATGATGATTTGCGCTCGTTTCTGTCGTGTGTCGAGCAACCCGACGCCCGTCTCTCGGGGCAGCAGAGTCTGCTGGAGGTGGGCGGGCGCAGCGTGCGTGTTGGGGTATATCCGATCGGCGTCGACGTCGAGGCGGTTGCCGCGGCGGCAGCGGCTTCCCTGCCACAGGAAAAAGTGCAGCGGATGATCGCGAGCCTCCTGGGGCGCAAGCTCATCGTCGGGGTCGATCGGCTGGATTACAGCAAGGGCCTCACCGAGCGGTTTGGCGCGTTCGAGCACTTCCTGAATATGTTCCCGGACAACCGGGGCCGGGTTACCTTTCTGCAGATCGCGCCGTTATCCCGCGGCGATGTGCGCGCGTATGGGGAAATCCGTCATGCCCTCGAGGCTGCCGCGGGTCGTTTGAACGGACATTTCGCCGAGGCCGACTGGACGCCGATACGGTATCTGAACCGCAATTATTCACATACCACGCTGATGGGCTTTCTGCGTGCCGCGAAAGTAGGCCTGGTCACTCCGGTGCGCGACGGAATGAACCTGGTCGCGAAGGAGTTCGTGGCTGCGCAAGACCCGGACGATCCGGGGGTGTTGATCCTGTCGCCGATGGCGGGTGCTGCGCCCGAGTTGAGCGCCGCGTTGCAAGTCAACCCTTACGACAAGCGCGGCATGGCGTTCGCGTTACAAGCTGCTCTCAACATGCCCCTGACAGAGCGCCGCCAGCGCCATGAGCAGATGCTTTCGGCAGTGCGCGAGCACGACATTCATAACTGGTATGGCCGTTTCGTTCACGATCTGACGGGCGAAGTCGTGACCCGGCGTAGAACCATCGAGCCCTCCTCGAGCGCTGAATCGCGCGAGACGCTCTCCTCCGTAGCGCGCTTCCCGGGCCACGGTCGTGGCGCGGAGCATCGCCGCTAGTTTGATTGGCCGAAAGTCGGCTCCAGCGGCGAATCAGCGCAAACCCAGGTCCTTGCTGTAGACGACATTCAGGATGTTGTCATACCAGCCAGTGACTTCCGGTTTCACCAGGTGCTTGTTGACGTAGAAATAGATCGGGATGACGGGATGGTCTTCCAACATCAGACGCTCGGCGCTCTCGAGGAGGCCGCGCCGGGTCTGCGGGTCGACTGCCGTCGCCGCGCGGGCCAACAGCAGGTCATAGTCAGGATTGCGATAGTGCGGCAGGTTGATGCCGAAATCGCTTTTCAGGTATTGCAGGTGACTGTACGGATCGTTGTAGTCGCCGACCCAGCTGGAGCGGAAAATTTCGACATCGCCACGGTCGATGTCTTGCAACAGGGATTTGAACTCGACCGCCGTGAGGCGCGCTTCGACGCCCAGCGCCTCTTTCCACATCGCGGCGATCGCCACTGCAAGTTTCGTATGAACTTCGCCGGTGTTGTAGCGTAGCTCCAAGCGCAGCGGATTCGCTCTGGAGAAGCCGGCTTTCGCGTACAGCTCATGTGCTTCCGCGACACGCGCCGACAAGGGCGTGTCCTTGTAGTCCAGCGCCTGGGACGTGTAGTTGTTCACGCCGGGTGGAACCCACCCAAAGGCGGGCAATTCCCCAACGCGCAACACGAGCTGCGCGAGTTTATCGCGATCGATCACGAGCGAGAGTGCCCGGCGCAAGCCGGGGTTGTCCTTGAAAGGCGCGCGCCGCAGATTGAACCCGTAAAAATAGGTGCTGAGCTGCGGGTGAAGATGGAGCTCGTGCGGCAGGTTTGACTTGATCCAATCGAACTGCCCCCGCGGCACGACCGCGGTGATATGGAGCTCGCCCGCGCGGTACCGAGTCAGCTCGGCGTTCTCATCAGCGATGAGCAGCCACTTGACTGCCTCGAGCCGAGTATGGGCATCGTCCCAGTAATGATGATTGCGCGTCAGGGTGATGTGGGAGTTCTGCACCCATTCTTTGAGGATGAAAGCGCCATCCGAAACCATGACGCCAGGGCGCGCGAAGGAGTCCCCCTTCGCGGCCAATGTGGGGCGGTGCACAGGACAAGTGCTCGTGTGAGACAACAGCTGCGGTAGATACGGCGCTGGATTGGCGAGTTGCACGATAACCGTTGCATCGTCGGGCGCGGACACTCCCAGGGAATCAGGAGTTTTTTTTCCAGCGATGATGTCGCCCGCATTCGCAACGACGTCGATCATCTGTGCATAGGCCGATCCGGTGGCCGGATCGACCAACCGCCGTAGCGCGGCTACGAAATCGGCCCCGACGACTCGATCACCATTCGACCACCGGGCTTCGGGACGGAGATTGAAGGTGTAGGTCTTGCCGTCGGGGCTCATGGTCCACTGGCGCGCGACGCCCGGTGCAACCGCGGCGTTCTTATCGAGTGTTGTCAGTCCTTCGCACAGATCGCGAAGTATGTTCTGCGATTCGGCCGAGCGGGCGCGTTGTGGATCGAGGGAGTCGGGATCCGGACCGGCGCCGCGCAGGAGCACTGCCGAATGGGCAGAGAGCGAGTTGTTGGGCGTGTTGGCGGAGCGCGAGCAGGCGCCGAGCGCCAGACAGAGCACCAGGCACAGCGCTGGCGCCGAAAGAAGCGCTCTGATCAACAACGAGCTTCCAGAACCGGGTTGATGCTCAATGGGGGCTACGCAGTCGGTTTGCGTTGATCTCGTCGCGCAGCTTCTGCGTTGCTTCGCGCGCAGCGGTTGCGAAATCTTCGCCAGCAGAGGCGTAGAGAATTCCGCGGGACGAGCTGATGACCAGCCCCGTGCCTGCGGTGGTTTGTCCGTTCTCCACGGCTTGAGCAACATCGCCACCTTGCGCCCCCACGCCTGGCACCAGGAATGGCATGTTGCCCACGATCTCGCGGACTTCCGACAATTCGCGCGGATAAGTAGCGCCTACGACCAGCAGGCAATTGCCGCGGGAGTTCCAGCGATTCGCCGCGAGGTCCGCAACGACGTGGAACAGACGCCGGCCGCCGACCTCCACATCCTGCAGATCCTTGGCACCCGGATTCGAGGTGCGGCAGAGAATGATGACGCCTTTGTCCTGGTACTTGAGAAATGGCTCGAGGGCATCCCCGCCCAGATAGGGATTTACGGTAACGGCGTCCGCGTGATATCGCTCGAAGCCCTCGATCGCATAGCGCTCGGCCGTATTGCCGACATCACCGCGCTTGGAATCGAGGATGACCGGGATGCCAGGGTAGTTGCGGTGGATGTAATCGATCGTGCGCTCGAGCTGGTCTTCCGCTTCATAGGCTGCGTAGTGGGCGAACTGCGGTTTGTAGGCGCAAACGAGGTCCGCCGTGGCATCGATGATCGCCTTGTTGAATTGGAAAATCGGCGATGCGCCTGCCGCGATGTGCGGCGGGAAGCGCTCGATCTCCGGGTCGAGCCCGACACACACGAGTGAGTCATTGCCCTTCCAGGAACGCTCCAGTTGTTCAATGAATGCGCTCATGCGACCCGTGCTCTTGCTCCGTGACTGCGCTTCTTCAAATGCACCAGGAGGATCGACACCGCGGCAGGTGTGATTCCCGGCAGACGTCCCGCCAGTCCGATCGTGGCCGGACGCGCTTCGGCGAGTTTCTGACGCACTTCATGGGAAAGACCCGTGACCTGGTTGTAGTCGAGGTCATCCGGAAGACGGGTCTCTTCGTTGCGCCGTTGGCGCTCGATCTCGTCTTCCTGGCGCTCGATATAGCCGGCGTACTTCGCGCGCACTTCCACCTGCGCTCGGATTTGACCGGGGAGGCGGTCGTCGTGGCTATCACCGGGCACCATCCAATCGGGCGCCCCAGCGAGTTGTAGCAATGCCTCGTAGCTGACCTCGGGACGGCGGAGCAGCTCAAAGGCCGAGACGTCCCGCCCCAATGCCCCGCCCAGCACTCGCTCGCTCCATTCCACGGGAACATCGGCCGGGTGGATGCGCACGTTTTCCAAGCGCTCCACCTCTCGATCGGACAACCGCACTTTCGCCTCAAACAAGCGCCAGCGCTCGTCAGCAATCAAGCCGAGCTCGCGGCCCAAGGGCGTCAAGCGCAAATCGGCATTGTCCTCACGCAGCACGAGGCGATGTTCGGCGCGGCTGGTGAACATGCGGTAAGGCTCGCGGGTGCCGCGAGTGACCAGGTCATCGATGAGCACGCCAATGTAGCCATCGCTCCGTTTTGGCAGCCACGCTTCACGTTCCCGCAGCGAGAGCGTGGCGTTTATGCCGGCCACCAGTCCCTGCGCGGCGGCTTCTTCATAACCGGTCGTGCCGTTGATCTGTCCGGCAAAGAAGAGCCCTTGGAGCACCTTTGTCTGGAGCGACGGTTGCAGGTCGCGCGGATCGAAGTAGTCGTACTCGATCGCATAGCCCGGCCGGGTCAGGTGGGCATTCTCGAAACCCCGGATGGTGCGGACAAACTCGTGCTGCACATCGAACGGCAGGCTGGTCGAGATGCCGTTCGGATAGATTTCGTGAGTCGTGAGCCCCTCGGGCTCAACGAAGATCTGGTGTGATGACTTGTCCGCAAACCGAACGATCTTGTCCTCCACCGAGGGGCAGTAGCGCGGGCCGACCCCCTCGATGACTCCGGTGAACATCGGCGAACGGTCCGTGGCCGCTCGGATAATCTCGTGCGTCCGTTCGTTTGTCTTTGTAATGAAACAATTCACCTGCCGGGGATGGTCACTGGCGCGCCCGAGGAACGAGAACACCGGGACGGGGTCATCGCCTGGCTGAGGCGTCATGGCGGCAAAGTCCAGCGAGCGACCATCGATTCGAGGAGGGGTCCCGGTCTTCAGGCGACCTACGCGCAAAGGCAGCTCGCGCAGCCGCGCCGCAAGGCGATTGGATGGCGGGTCACCGGCGCGGCCGCCCTGGTGATTGTCGAGTCCAACGTGGATGCGGCCGCCGAGAAATGTTCCGACCGTGAGCACGACGGCGGGTGCCTCGAAGCGGATTCCGGTCACCGTGACGACACCCATGACCTTCTGTCCCTCGATCAGGAGGTCGGCTGCCTCCTGTTGGAAGAGGGTCAGGTTGGGCTGGTTCTCCAGGATCGACCGGATCGCCTGGCGATAGAGCTGGCGGTCCGCTTGGGCGCGTGTGGCCCGGACCGCAGGTCCCTTGCTCGCATTGAGCGTCCGGAACTGGATTCCGGCGCGGTCAGTGGCGCGCGCCATCGCGCCCCCGAGCGCATCGATCTCACGGACGAGATGGCCCTTCCCTATACCGCCCACGGCGGGGTTGCAGCTCATCTGGCCTAATGTTTCGATGCTCTGCGTCAGCAATAGCGTACGCGCGCCCATACGGGCAGCGGCCAAGGCGGCTTCGGTGCCGGCATGACCTCCGCCGATGACGATCACGTCAAAAGACAGGGCAAAACGCATATTCGATCTGAGGGCTCGGTGAGTCAGCGATCCCGTATTGTAGGGCGACATGGCTCACGAACAAGGCTCGCGGACCAGACAGGCTCTCAGCCTTTACTTTATTCTTCCGCGCCGTGAAACCATTGCAGCCGCACTCGTGCCTCCCTCGGGTCAGCTTCCTCCGGAGGGGGCTCCGGCGGCTCGCGTTCGTCGTCGTACTCGAGCTCGCTGCCGCGGGCGCCCCTAGGGCGGCCGACAGGAGCGGTAACGCGGCAACCCCCCGGCATGTTGACGTGCCCGCGGTAGCCGACCGCGCTGCAGCTGCTGCAGGACCCCTCCTCTTTTCCCCCTGTCAGATTGAGCATCCCCAGCGCCTGAGCATCGTCGCCGCCCAATGCGGCACGCTGACCGTGCTCGAGAATCCTGACGATCCTGCCGGCCGAAAAATCGACCTCTTTGTTGCACGCGTCCCGGCCATCAACCGGCGTAAGAGGCCGGATCCGCTGTTCGTCATTGCCGGCGGTCCCGGCATGGCCGCCACCACCTTCTATGCCATGGTTTCTCCCGTGTTCGCCAGGATCCACCGGGATCGCGACATCATCCTGGTGGACCAACGCGGCACCGGTAAGTCGCATGCGCTCAACTGCGCGGGTGGCGAGCTCGCGGAGCTACAGCCCGCCGTTGGCGCAATCGCCGCCGAGGCGCGCCAATGCCTGCAGCAGCTCGGTGCCCAGGCCGATGTGGCCCAATACACAACCAGTGTCGCTGTCAGGGACCTCGACCGGGTTCGCCAGGAGTTGGGCTACGATCGGATCAACCTTTACGGGGTCTCCTACGGAACGCGCGTCGTCCAACACTACCTGCGCCGGTTCGAGTCCCACACCCGCAGCGTCATGTTGGATGGTATCGTGCCGCCGCAGTTGTTCCTGGGTGCGGGCATGGCACTGGATGCCGAGCGCTCCCTCGAAAGGATCCTCGCACGCTGTGCTGGCCAACCTGAATGCCGCGCCCGGTTAGGCGATCCGGAGCGCGACTACCACGCTCTGCGGGCAATGTTGAAGTCCCGCTCCGTCCCGGTGAGCATTGCCGATCCCGTGACCGACAAAGCCACGCAGTTCGATTTCAAGACATACCACCTGGCATCGGTGCTGCGACTCTCGATCTATTCAGCGGAGCCTACGGCGTTGTTGCCGCTGCTTCTGCACGAGGCGAACGTATCGCAGGACTTCACGAAACTGGCAGCGCAGTTTCTCCTGCTGAGTCGCTCGTACACCGACGCCGTGGCAGTCGGGATGAACAATACCGTCACTTGTACGGAGGACATCGCCTTCTACGATCCGGCCCGCGTCGATCGCCTCGAGCTGGATAACACCTTTCTCGGGACGGCACAGTTGGATGGTCTGCTGACGATCTGCAAGGATTGGCCCCGCGGCCCGATCGACTCGGATTTCCACGCCCCCTTGCACTCCGCCGTTCCTGCTCTGTTGCTATCCGGCAGCGATGACCCTGTCACGCCCCCGCCTTACGGCGAGCTCGCGCGGCGCGGCTTGTCAAACAGTCTGCACGTCGTGCTGCAGGGCTTTGGCCACGGACAGTTGGCAGCGCCTTGTATGGACCGGGTGATGAATGACTTCGTCGCGCGCGGTTCCGTCGCCGGACTCGACGTCGCCTGCACGCGAGACGACAAGCCGATGCCGTTCTTCGTCTCGTTCAACGGGCCTGCGCCATGATCCAGGCCAACCATCTGGGCAAGAGTTTCGGCGCGGTCGCGGCCGTACAGGACGTGACCCTGTCCGCCCGCGACGGGCGGATTACGGGACTTCTCGGCCCCAACGGCGCCGGGAAGTCCACAACCCTGCGCATCCTTTACACGGTACTGAAACCTGACTGCGGTGACGCGATCATCGACGGCGTCAGTGCTTTGCGCGAGCCGCTGGAGGCACGCAAGCGCATGGGTGTTTTGCCGCACGGCGCGGGGATCTATCCCAATCTCACCGCCCGGGAAAATATTCTCTACTTCGGCGCCCTGCATGGCATGTCGCGCAAGGAGCGGCAAGCGCGTACGACGGAGCTCATCGGCCTCCTGGAGATGGAGGAGTTCGCTGACCGGATTGCCAAGGGATTCTCACAAGGGCAACGCGTGAAGTCCGCGCTGGCGCGGGCTCTCGTCCATCGGCCCCGGAACGTCTTGCTCGACGAGCCGACGAACGGTCTGGATGTAATGGCGGTGCGCACGTTGCGGCGGCTGCTCATGCGCCTGCGCGACGAGGGACACTGTCTGTTGTTCTCGAGTCACGTCATGCAAGAAGTTGGCGCGCTGTGTGACGAGATCGTCGTCATCGCGCACGGCACTGTGGTTGCCAGTGGTGCACCGGAGGAGATCCGAACCAGGGCGGGTGCAGCCAGTCTCGAGGATGCCTTTGTGCATCTCATCGGCAGCCACGAAGGTCTTGACTAACTGGAGGCCGGTCCCGAAGTGTTGCATGCCATCTTGACTGTCTTCGCGAAGGAGTTTCGAGAGAACCTCCGTGAGCGGCGTACGCTTCTTTCGGCGCTGATCCTGGGCCCGCTTCTCGGGCCGGTCATCTTTGCCGTAGCACTCTCCTTGGGGATCGAGGAGGGACTCGCCAAGGCCGATCGCTCAGTGATGCTAGCCGTCTCGCATGCGGAACGCGCGCCGAATCTCATCGCGTTTCTACACCAGTATGGCGTGACCGTCCGGCCGATAGAGCTTTCGGACGAGGCGGCACGCGACACCATTCGTGAGCATCACCAGACCGTCGTGTTGCTCATACCGGAGGACTTCGGCAAGCAGCTGACTTCCGGCGACCCGGCGCCCTTGGTTCTGTACGCCGATTTGTCGGATGCCTCCAACACGAAGGACCAGGCTCGTGTGAAGGTGCTATTGGAGCAGTATGGATTGGTCATCGCGCGGCTGCGCGTCAGCGCGCGCGGTATCGATCCACTGATACTTACGCCCATTGCCGTCCAGAACATCGATGTCTCCACGCCCGCGAGCCGCTCGGTGCTCATGCTCGGGACGATGAGCTACCTGGTTTTGTTGACGATGTTGATGGGTGGCATGTATCTGGCGATCGACACCACCGCCGGTGAGCGCGAGCGCGGCTCCCTCGAGGCGCTGCTGACGGTTCCGGTGCGACGGCAACAGCTCATCTACGGCAAGATCCTCGCGACCTGCGCCTATATGGCGTCTTCGCTGATCCTGACCGTCAGTGTTTTCGCGGTAGTGCTGCGGTCGATTGGATTCGAGCGGTTCGGGATGAGCGTGAACTTCGGGCCTTGGGTTGCGGTGAAAATGGTGCTGTGGTGTTTGCCGCTGATACCGGTGGGCGCGGCGCTCATGACTATCGTCGCGGCGTTTACCAGGAGCTATCGGGAGGCCCAGACGTATCTCGGTCTGGTGCTGTTGATTCCGACTCTGCCCCTTGCCTTCGCTGGCGTGCTCGGACTGCGGCCGACGGCGACTCTGATGGCCGTCCCTTCCCTGAGTCAACATTTCCTCATCACGAGCTTGCTGCGCGACGAGTCTCTTTCTACCGCCTACGCCACCGTGTCGGTCGTGGCCACGCTCGCGCTGGGAACGCTGCTGACCTTCGTGGCGGGACGGCTCTACGACCGCGAGGCGCTGCTCGGCTAGTCAGGAGCCCGTCCGAGCTCCGAACAGCAGGGTATGCAGCCGATCCCGGTGTTGGTCGGCGAACTGCCGTGCCTCGATCTCGAACCGGTTGTTCCAATAGCCGCGCCGTACGCATTCCAGGATATAGCGCGCCGTGGTCAAGCTTCGGGGTTCCCACTGTTTGAGAACATGGCAGTACTCGTGCAGCATGAGCCAGGGGTTTTGAAAAAACTCAGCCGCGCTACCACGTAGGTAGATGCGCCGGCGACGTGTAGTGGCCACCGCGCGTCCGTGGAGGCGCACGAACAGCGAATGCTCGATGACCCGGACATGATCGACCTGCTGTCCGAACAGAAGCTCGAGCGATGCGCTTACGGTCTCGGGTATCGGGGTTTTCCGGCCTATTCTCATGGCAGTGCCTCACTATGATCTACACCATCGGACACTCCAAACATCCCATCGACCATTTTGTCGCTCTTCTTCAACAGCACGCGATCGGCGCGGTCGCGGACGTCCGCTCCACTCCTTATAGCCGCTTCAATCCGCAATTCAACAGGGAAAAGTTACAGGCCTCGTTGGCAGCCGCCGCGATACGTTATGTATTCTTGGGGGAAGAGCTCGGGGCACGCAGCAAAGACCCGGAGTGCTATGACGAAACCGGCCGGGTGAGCTACGCCAAGCTGGCCGGGACACCTTCGTTCCGTCACGGTCTCGACCGTCTGATGACCGGTATGCGCGACCACCGTATCGCAATCATGTGTGCCGAACGCGAGCCGCTGGACTGTCATCGGACGATTCTCGTGACCCGCGAGCTCGAGAAGCTCGGCGTACCGGTCACGCACATCCTGCACAACGGCTCGCTCGAGCCGCACGGCGAGGCAATGCAACGCTTGGCGGAGGAACTGAAGCTAGCGCGCGGTGATCTGTTTCGGACACCGGCAGAGCTGATCGAAGAGGCGTATGAGGCGCAGGGTGCTCGGATTGCGTACGTTAAGGCGTCACGCCCTGCGTAGTCGGCAGGTAGTGGTCGGCAAGCAGCGCGGCGAACAACCACATCAGGTACGTCACCGAGAACTTGAAGACGCGCATCGGAAGCTCCTGGCGGGCGGTGATCTTCAGAGCGAGCGCGTAATAGAGAAAGATCACGTTCAGCACGAGCGCGATGCACAGGTAGAGCAGGCCGCTCATGTGCGTGAGAAACGGCATGAGCGTCACAACAAACAACAGCACTGTGTACAGGAGTACGTGCAGGCGGGTGTAGGCGAGACCGTGTGTGACGGGTAGCATCGGGATGCCGGCGCGCGCGTACTCGTCGCGACGAGCGATCGCGAGCGCCCAGAAGTGCGGCGGCGTCCAGATGAAAATGATCAAAAACAACAGCAGGGCGTTGGGATCGATGGTGTTGGTGACCGCTGCCCAGCCCAGTACGGGTGGCGCGGCACCTGCGGCGCCCCCGATGACGATGTTTTGCGAGGTCGCTCGCTTCAGCCAGACCGTGTAGATGACCGCGTACCCGATGAGCGATGCGAACGTCAGAACCGCCGTCAGGAGATTTACCAGAAAAGAGAGAATCGCCATCGCGGTCACACCCAGGACAGCCGCGAAAATCAAAGCCTTCCGCTCGGTCAACTGCCCCGTCGGCAGCGGACGCGCCTTGGTGCGCGCCATTTGCTCATCGATGCGACGGTCGAGAACATGATTGATGGTTGCGGCGCAGCCGGATGCCAGCGCGATTCCAAGATTGCCCCAGACGAGCGCATCCAACGGCGGCCAGCCTGGACTGGCCAGCAAAGTCCCGACGATAGCTGTGAAGACAATGAGTGCAACGACCTTGGGCTTGGTCAATTCCAGGTAACGCCGCCAGACCGCTGGGGCCGCGGGTGAGATTTCCGATGCTGTAGCCACGGTGATCTACACAGGCAAGCGGACTGAAAGGGTGCGCAGCGTAACAAATCGCATGCTTTGGCTCACCGTACGCGTGGAGACGGTCTGCAGGAGCGCATCATGGGTTGGATCGGCTCCTCACTTTGCGAATCAGCGTCAGGGTGGCTAGCAGCAATAGTGCCGCGCCAGCGTTGTGTGCCGTCGCGAGCTGCAGCGGAAAGCCCCTCAACACCATGGAAATGCCGATCGTGAGCTGCAGCAGCAGGGCGCCCAGCACTGCGTAGGCCGCCGTTTCCGCCGCCGGGGCTGTTTTCCGGATCACCACAAACAGAGCGGCGAGCGCGAGCGTGACGGTAGCCACGATCGCTCCAATGCGGTGCGTGAGATGGATGGCCACCCGCGCCGGATTGTCGAGGATGCCGCCCTCGTAGTTGATTCCCATTCCACGCCACAGGATGAAGGCGTTCTTATAGTCCGTGTGAGGCCACCACGCGTTCTGGCAAGTCGGAAAGTCCGGGCAGGCCACCGCCGCGTAGTTACTGCTCGTCCAACCTCCCAATACGATCTGTATCGCGAGCGCTGCCAACCCCACCATTGCGAGACGATGCGCTACCCGCAGCGCAGCTGATCGACTCAGAGTGCCCCCACTGAGCCCGCCGCGCCCTGCTCCGCTCATAGCCATCCCGCCCCACGACCCGCTCGGCAATGACAGCAGGAGCCACCAAAGCAACCCGAGGGTGGTCATTCCAAAGATCAGGTGCAGCGTGACGATCAAAGGCTTCAATTGCCAGGTGACCGTGAGCATGCCGAGGATGCCTTGCACCACGACTGTGGCCAGTAAGGCGACCGCGTAGATGGGGCTCAACACCCTGCGCTTGCGATGGACGATCGCCAGCGCAGTGATGACAACTATGATGAGGCCCAACGTGCTCGCGGCGTAGCGGTGAATCATCTCCTTCCAGGCTTTGCCAACATCCAGCGGCCGGTTCGGGAAGGCAGCCTGCGCGTCCGTGCTTTGTTCCGCACCGATCGGTGTGACATGCCCGTAGCAGCCGGGCCAGTCGGGGCAGCCCAGGCCCGCGGCGTTCAGACGGACATAGGCTCCTAGCACGACTACGACGAAACAGAGCAGCACACCGGCCAAAGCCAGTCGGCGGATCCACAGAGCAACGGGCATTGGGGAAGCTCCTAGCCGATGTGGGACAGGCGCAGCAGCTTGCGGAGGTCTTCCAGCAGTCCCTTCGGGTTTTGGCGCGCATCGTAACTCATCATCAGATTTCCGAGCGGATCGACGATGAACAACGAATATGGGCGGCCATCGGCAGGAAATGTGTTCAGGAGGCGCGTCCCATCGGGTCCGCTGGCGTCCAGCACCACCAGGCCGGAATGCTCGTGCGCCAGGAACTCCCGGGCGCAGCAGTTCCCGGTCGTCAGGAAGATCCGCTCGACCCGCGACATATCATTGTTGAGGGACAGACGCGTCTGCCGCATCACATAAAGCGCTTGCCGGCAGGGCTCGTCACAATTGCCGGCGCCGATATAGACCATCGACCACCTGGAATGTGGCAGGTCCTGGCCCGAAGGGTCCGCGCCGATCCTCGCGACCGGCTCCGCATCCGCGTCCGTGATCTTGATACGCGGCAGCTGCACCGGCGGCAACGGTCGCGCGGGGCTGATGAGGGTGCCGTGATTGACTCGCTTCGCCGGCCGCCAATCGGTCGCGTAATACATGTAGAACGCGAGCACGAGGGGTAGCAGAAACAGGCCGGCCAGTGCCGCCAGCATCTTCAGGTTGCGCGCACGCAGATTATCGGGAGTAGCGTTCATTTATAGGCCCGGTCGGAGTGTCTCATTGCCTTGTGGCCCGCTCGCTGGCCCGCTTGCGGCCGATGACCACCCAGAAAATCACGGTCACCACCGCAAAGCACCACCATTGGATGGCGTAAGACCAGTGCCGCACGGGCTGAATTCCCGGCGGGTGCCAATCGCGCACATAACCATCCGGCTCCTGGGGATCGAGCAGCACAATGCGGGATTCCAATGGCCGCCCCAGCGCGGCGCTCAACTCGCCCATCGTCGGGTAGCTCGTGAGCTTCGGCCAATCGGTATTCACTGACGGCGCTGCTCGCCCACTAGGCAGGCCTGCGCTCGGAAGGTTGTCCGCACGCCCGGTTATCGTCCTTGTTGCGCGAGGTCCGAGACCTATGTTGGGCAAAGTGTCACGGCGTCCGGTGAACGGTACCCACCCGCGATCGACCAATACGACCCGACCCTCCGGACGCTCCAAGGGAGTAAGCACCTCATAACCGGCGTGTCCGTCGTGGGTGCGATTGTCCAACAGGAACTGATGTGCGCCGTCGAGGCGACCCACCAGGCTCACCCGCTGGAACCGCGGCACCGTATCGATCGACGAAGAGCCCAGAGCGGCCGCTTTCTCGGCACCCCGCGCGAAATGGTCCCACTCCGCCTGGCGTGCTTCGCCACGGTTCCACTGCCAGAACCCAAGCTTGATGAACAACACGCATAACAGGAGCGCGCCCAGTGTTACCGGCCAGGGCGAGGCGAACCTTCTACTCACGCAAGTCAGCCACACTCCTGGGAATGGGAATTGCTCAAGACGTAGCAGGCTCCTATACACTGGGCCGCGAAATGGAACCTTTCGTCCGGCCGCTCGTCATCATCCTGCTCATCGCGATCGTCGTGAGCCTGGGGTCCGCCTTGCGTCACCTGTCGCGCGGAACCGGCGCCGAGGATTCGCGCAAAATGGCTCGCGCGCTCACCATTCGGATTTCCCTATCCATCGCGCTCTTCGTGCTGCTTTTCATCGCATGGTACCTGGGGCTCATCTCGCCCCATGGCCTGCAAGCCGATCCGGGGGCCGTGCGCTGACAGACCCCGGCGGCGTCGCGCCGACTTACAGCCAATAAACGAATATAAACAGTCCGAGCCAGACCACATCGACGAAGTGCCAGTACCAGGCCACCGCTTCGAACGCGAAGTGCTTGTGGGGCGTGAAGTGACCCCGCAGCACGCGCAGCCAGATCACCAACAACATGATCGCGCCGACCGTCACGTGCAGGCCATGAAAGCCGGTGAGCATGAAGAATGTCGAGCCGTAAATGCCCGTGGAGAGCTTCAGGCCCAGATCCTTATAGGCCTCGCCGTACTCGTGCGCCTGGAAGCCGACGAACGTGAAACCCAAGAGGAATGTCAGAGCCAGGAACAGTGTGAGCGTGCCGCGCTTACCGGCCCGCAAAGCGTGGTGAGCGACGGTAATCGTCAAGCCGCTCGTCAACAGAATTGCGGTGTTCAACGCCGGAATGCCAAACGCCGTGATGGTCTCGAAGGTCGAATCGGCGTGGCCACCCACGTGGCCGGGGCCGTTGGTGGGCCAGGTGCCTTCGTACTTCGGCCACAGTATGAAGTTGGTAAACACCTTCACACCCTCACCGCTGAGCCACGGCACCGACAGTGTGCGTGCGTAGAAGAGCGCGCCGAAGAAGGCAGCGAAGAACATGACCTCGGAGAAGATGAACCACATCATTCCCATGCGGAACGAGCGATCCACCTGGTCATTGTAGGCCCCATGCTGGCTTTCGCCGATGACGGTGGAGAACCAACCGAAGAACATGTAGGCCAGCAGGACCACGCCGGGCAGGAAAGACCAGGCACCCGACCAGTCGTTGAAGAACGCGACAGCGCCGGCCATGATGACGAACAGTGCCAGCGACCCACGGATCGGCCAGGGACTGTCGTGAGGTACGTAGTAGTGGTTGGTGTCAGGGGCGTGTGCGTTTGCCATGGCCATTTATTCCGATAGATCAGTCTTATTTCGCGAACAATTGCGCTTCGTGGGTGTCAGCGTGCCGCGGACACCCGCGAGGATTCGTCGTAGAACGTGTAGTTGAGCGTGATCCGGTCGATGTGCTTGGGTAGCGCCGGATCGACGAAAAAACGAACCGGCATCTTGCGCTCCTCGTTGAGTGCGAAGTGCTGCGGTGAGAAGCAGAAGCATTCGGTCTTATGGAAGTAGGCGGCCGTTTGTGACGGTGCGATATCGGGCACGGCGTTCGCGGTGCTCGGATGTCCGGTGAGATTGTGGGCGAGGAAGTCGGCCGTGTAGAGCTGTCCCGGATGGACCTGGATCTCGCGCTTCACGGGCCGGAAATCCCAACTCCCGGCGCTCGCCACGCTCGTCATGAACTCGATGGTGATCGACCGGCTCGGGTCGGGCTTGTTTTCGCCGGCCTGCACTTTCTGCAGCAGCTTCGTGTTGTCCCCGTAGCCGGTCACCGAGCACAGCACGCTGTAGAGCGGCACCAGGGCGAAACCAAACCCGAAGGCGCCGACGGCAATCGCCACCAGCTTCCAGGTCATGGTCAAGTTGGCCCGCTTCAGGTCTGTCATTTAGAGCCGCGAACTAAGGTTAAAACAATAAACCCGACATAGAACAGCAGCGCGATCAGCCCAACGACGAGCGTCGTGCGGCGGATGCCGCGCCGGCGCTTGTCGGCTTCCTGGTCTTCGGCCAATGCGCTACTCAATGGAACGCGCCGCGAGCGATCACGGCATCCGACGGAGGCTCGTGCCAGGAGTGATAAGGCGCCGGCGACGGCAGCTCCCACTCCAAGCCATGAGCGCCTTCCCAGATCTTGTTGCTGGTGACGCGCTGGCCGGACTTCACGCATTTCCAGATCAGGTACGGGAATAGCAGCTGCGCGAGGCCGAAGCCGAATCCACCGATGGAGGAGACCATGTTCCAGTCCGTGAACTGCACAGCGTAGTCCGGAATACGGCGCGGCATGCCGGCGAGGCCCAGGAAGTGCTGCGGGAAGAACAGCACGTTCACGAAGATGGTCGACAACCAGAAGTGCCACTTGGCGAGCGTCATGTCATACATGTGGCCCACCCATTTCGGCAGCCAGTAGTAGACGCCGGCCATGATGCCGAAGATGGCACCGGGGACGAGCACGTAATGGAAGTGCGCTACCACGAAGTACGTATCCTGATACTGGTAGTCGGCGGGGACGATCGCGAGCATCAGACCCGAGAAACCACCGATCGAGAACAGGAACAGAAAGGCCAGCGCAAACAACATCGGCGGCTCGAACGTGAGTGAGCCTCTGAACATGGTGGTCGTCCAGTTGAACACCTTCACCCCTGTCGGGATGGCGATCAGCATGGTGGAGAGCATGAAGAACAGCTCCGCCGCCAGCGGCATGCCAACCGTGAACATGTGGTGCGCCCACACGATAAAGGACAGGAATGCGATGGACGCCGTCGCGTAGACCATGGCCTCGTAGCCGAACAGCGGCTTGCGCGAGAACGTCGGGATGATCTCGGAGACGATGCCGAAGGCCGGCAGGATGAGGATGTAAACCTCGGGGTGGCCGAAGAACCAGAAGATGTGCTGGAACATCACGGGATCACCGCCCCCGGCGGCCGTGAAGAACGTCGTGCCGAAGAAGTGATCGGTCAGCAGCATGGTGACCGCGCCCGCGAGCACCGGCATCACGGCGATCAGCAGATACGCGGTGATCAACCATGTCCAGACGAAGAGCGGCATGCGCAGCAGCGTCATACCCGGTGCGCGCAGGTTCATGATCGTGACCACCACGTTGATGGCGCCCAGGATCGAGGACACACCCATCAAATGGATCGAGAAGATCAACATCGGAAAGGAGGCCCCGTTCTGCAGGACCAGCGGCGGGTACATCGTCCAGCCACCGGCCGGCGCACCGCCCGGCACGAACAGTGAGGACAGCAGCAGGAAGAACGCGAACGGCAGGATCCAGAAGCTGAAGTTGTTCAAGCGCGGCAGCGCCATGTCCGGAGCGCCGACCTGCAGCGGAATCATCCAGTTCGCCAGTCCGGTCCACGCCGGCATCACCGCGCCGAAGATCATCATCAGCGCGTGCATGGTCGTCATGGAGTTGAAGAACTGGGGATCGACGAACTGCATGCCCGGCTTGAACAGCTCGAGCCGGATCACCATGGCCATTGCGCCGCCGATGAAGAACATCGTGCAGGCGAAGATCAGGTACATCGTGCCGATGTCTTTGTGGTTGGTCGCATAGACCCAGCGGCGCCAGCCGTGCGGCTTGTGATCGGAATCGGCGTGCTCGGCGGCGTGTGCGTGCGGCTCGGCCATATCGTGCTCTCTCAAGTTCGAAAAAGGTTCTGGATGAGTCTGAAGTCGGGATAGCTCGGCGGCGCGCCGAGCGATCGTTTCAGGTCGTTCCGGCGTTGGATTGTGTCGAGGCCGTGGCGGCAGTCGGGGTTGCTGAGGAAGCCTCCGCCGGCGCGGCCGCTTGCTTCTGCTCCTCGGCTTTCTGCTTCAGCCACGCCTGGAAGTCTTCTTTCGAGCGGACATCCACGACGATGGGCATGAAACCATGGTCACGGCCGCAGAGCTCCGCGCATTGCCCGCGGTACACGCCCGGCTTGTCGGTGTCGACCTTGAACCAGGCCTCATTCACAAATCCCGGGATAGCGTCTTTTTTCACGCCGAAAGCGGGTACCCACCACGAATGAATGACGTCGGCGCCTGTAATGAGTAGGCGGACCTTGCTGTCGACCGGGACCACCAGCGGCTTGTCCACGTTGAGCAGGTAGTGGTCGACCGAGTTCGGGTCGATGCCCGATAGCAGGTGACGCGCCGTATCACTCTGGCGATCGAGGCGGGAGAAATAAGCTACACCGCTGTCGAGGTAATCGTACTGCCAGCCCCACTGGAAGCCGGTCACCTTGATGCTGAGATCTGTCTTGGTGTTGTCCTCGATCTTGACGAGGGTCTTCGCCGCGGGGATCGCCATGAAGACCAGGATCGCCACCGGCACCGCGGTCCAGATGAGCTCGACCGTAGTGTTGTGGACGAGTGTCACGTCGGCCACGGCACCCTTCGATTTCCGGTAGGTGACGATCGAGTAGATCATCGCGCCGAAAACGATGACGGCGATGATCACGCAGATCCAGAAAATCTCCATGTGGAGCCCATAGATCTCGCGGCTGATCTCGGTGACTCCAGGGGTCATGTTCAAAAGACTCCATCCTGACTCCGCGTGGGCAGGGGCGGTTCCTGCCAACGAGAAGACCAACGGAAGAGCCAGCGCGGCGGCGAGCTTGGAGAGTTGTGCGATTTTTGCTCGAATCATTACGTGACCTTAGAGCGCGCACCCGACCATCCAGGCACGGCGATTTACTTCGAAAGCGAACCTATACGCCCAATTGCGGGCCCTCAGGCCTCAGAACAGCTGGGCCAAAGAGGGCGACTCGTTAACGCGGCCGACCAGGCCTTGCAGCCGTAGCGCGAGTCCCCGCCGCTCCGCTTCCGTGAGGAAGCTGCCCAGCTCGCATTGTCGGCCGTGCGACTCGATGGTGAGCCGACTTGGATGCAAGCGCGACGCGGGGCGGCGAAGTTTAACCTGTGCCCAATGGCGGGGGAACACGACTTGTGAGCAATAGATGCGATCGCACGATTCCACACGCACGTCGTCGTCGGTGACGGTGATCGTCTGGCGGTGAAAACGGCGCTGCAGGCTGACCCGCAGCGCCCAGCCGAGGGCTACCATTTCCAGTCCCGCGAATGGCAGCACCGGCCAGAACCCCTGAATGGCCAGCATTCCGGCAACACCGAAGGAGATCAGGCACAGACTGCCGAAAAAAAGGAGGGCGCCGCGCACGGTGAGTGAGCAGTTGGGGCAAATGACGATCCGCAGCGCGGCTGTGGCATCGGCCAAGGCAATCATCGAACGAGCGCGAACGATTGTGGAACCGCCATTATCTATGAAGCAAAGACGACTGCGGGGGTTCCCTGCGGGTCAGGGAGACGGTGAGCGCGAGCGGTGGCGAGTCCTGTACTTGCCAGGAGACAACTGCTAGCGGCGGCTCGCCGAGCAGCTTGGTCAGCGTCTCGAGATTTTCACGCGGGCGGGCCATCGTGGGGTCAACGGCATTGGCTACCCAGCCGGCGAGCTGCGCGCCGCAGGCCTCGATGGCGAGCTTCGTCAGGCGCGCGTGATTGATGCATCCGAGGCGCATGCCGACTACCAGCAGCACGGGCAAGCCCAGCTCCAGAGCGAGCTCCTGAATCGATGCGGCGGAGCTGATGGGTGCGAGCCAACCGCCGGCACCTTCCACGATAGTGAGGTCGGCCATGCCGGCAAGTGTTTCGAAATTGCCGCGAACATGGTGTAAATCGACCCCAATTTCGCTCTCTTGAGCCGCAATATGCGGAGAAATCGGCGGCTCGAAGCAATAGGGGTTGATCAGCGCGTAAGGCGCCGGGACGTTCGATGCAGCGAGCAGCGCAAGGGCGTCATCGTTGCGCAGGCCATCCGGTGTGCGCTGCGATCCTGATGCGACCGGCTTCATGACAGCGACGCGCAAGCCTTGCGCTACAAAGCCGCGGACCAGGGCGGTCGCGATGACGGATTTGCCGACGCCGGTGTCGGTGCCAGTTATAAAGAAGCCGCCAAGGGCGCGATTAGAGGTCACAAAGGGGAGCCTCGCCGTCGGATAGCGCCGGGCGCGATGCGCGCTTCACCGCCCACCATCGCGGTTGCGGGTCGTCCTGCAGCGCCCCACGCGGCTCCGTAAACCACCTCGTAGGTGGCGGGCAGTTTGCCGTCTTTGCGGAACGCTTCGTAGGCGTCCTCCATCCGCCGCAGGCGTGCTCGCCCTAGAAGGCCCCGCGGCCGCCCGGCTGTTACATTGTGAGCGCCGATGGCTTTCAGGTCCCGCATCAACGCCAGCGCGTTCGGATAGCTCAGTTGGATGCGCTCCACATCCAACACGGGCTCCGACAGTCCCGCGCGAACCAACGCATCGCCAATGTCGTGCATGTCGTAAAAGCGATTGACGTGGTTGTAGTCATTCGCCGCGCCATCCGCTTCCTCCCACGCCGTGCGCAACTCACGCAGGGTGTCGGGGCCGAGTGTCGTGAATGCCAGGAAGCCACCCGGCTTGAGCACGCGGCGGATCTCTGCAAAGGCCTCGTCCGGAGGATCGCACCATTGCAACATCAAACTGCTGAACATGACGTCCACGCTGGCGTCCGCCAGCGGTAGCCGCATCGCATCCCCGCAGACCCGCTCGAAGCGACGAAACAGCTGTTGGTGCCGTCGCGCCTCCTGAAGCATGCCCGGGGCGAGATCCATGGCGACCACGAGCGCCCCGCGATAGCGTCTTTTGAGCTCGCCGGATATCCGGCCTGTTCCGGCACCGAGGTCGAGTACAACCCTGGGTTTGAAGTTGAAGGGCTCGAGCCGGGTGAGCAACTCGTCGGCCACTCGTGCTTGCAGCACCGCTCCAGCCTCGTACGTCGCGCTCGCGCGATCGAATGAAGCACGCACTTCCGGCCGTTGGAGCCGGAAGGCCGCGGGGTCGTCGCGAGTCATCCGGATTTCCCGGAGGAACGCTTCCGTGCGGTGGTTGCCGCGGTTGTGTGGCTTGCTTCTGCCGCCGGCTGCTGTCCGTGTATCTCTGGCACAACGGCCGCTGGGTTGCGAGGCGCTTCCGGCGAGCTTGTGTCACTCGATTCGCCGGACGTCAGAATACGCTCGGCCACCAGGGCGTCCTGGGATGCTGCTGGAGCCCGCGGCGAGTCGGCGTTCGGTGGTGCATCGACGCTCGGTCGCGCATCGGTGCTCGGCCTGGGCTCACTCGGCGCGGTCTCCTCGATCGGCGCGCCTTGGAGGAAGCGCGTAACCAACGACGCAAACTCCGCGGTGTGCGACAAGAAGGGCGCATGCGCTGCCCGCCGAAACTCGACATAGCGCGCATCCGGCAACGCTTCCGCGAGCGCGCGCGAGGCAGCAGGCAACGTAACCCGGTCGTACTGCCCAGCGACCACAAGTGCCGGTGTACGGATCAGACCCAACATGGAGCGTAGGTCGCTGCTCTTCAGGGTCGCAAGTCCGGCGACCAGCGCCTTCGGATGTGCCTCGCCATGTGAGAACAACGAGGCATGGAGCTCGGCGAGCACCTTCTCGCTCGCGGAACTGCCGCGCACCTGGAGCTCGAGAAACTCACTGACCGTACGCTTGTAGTTCGCCCGCAGTTGAGTTGCCAACTTGTCGAGCGCCGCTGCCGGCATCCCGAATGACCAGTCCTCGCTAGCCGCGAAGCGTGGCGTGGTAGCGACCAATACCAGCCGCTCGACGTTGCCTGGCATCGCCGCGGCCAGATCCAACGCGATCTGCCCGCCCAGCGACCACCCCAACAGCGAATAGCGATCGGAGCGCGATGCCAACGCTGCATGTACCTGCCACGCCTGCTCGGCCGGAGTGCGCGCTTTCGGATTCCAAGCGCTGCGGCCATGCCCGGGTAGATCCACGGTAATGACCCGAAAGTGCTTCGTCAGTCCGCGAGCAAGCCCATCCCAGACACGCAGGTTGAGCCCCCAACCGTGCAGCAACACCAGGTCGGGTCCTTGTCCGCGGATTTCGACGTAAAGATCACTCATGACAATGTTGTCCGGTAGCGTTCGGTTATTTCGGCAAGGGTTTCGACGAGAGTGTCCACCTGCTCTTCGGTGTGAGCGGCAGACAGTGTGATTCGCAGTCGCTCGCCTCCCCGCGGCACCGTCGGCGCGCGGATAGCCACTACCCTGAAGCCCGCCTGGAGCAATTCCTTCTGTGCCCCAAGAGCGCCTGCGGAGCTGCCCAGCACCAACGGCTGGATGGGTGTGCTGGATTCGAGCACCGGCAACCCTTCGGAACGGGCCGCCTGGCGAAATCGCTCGGTCAACGCAAGTACCCGCTCGCGTCGCCACGCCTCACGCTGCGCGATCTCCAGCGCTTTTCGAGTCGCTGCCGCCACTGGCTGCGGCAGGGCGGTCGTGTAGATATAGGGGCGCGCCCTCTGGATCAGGAGCTCGATCAACTCGCGCGAGCCGGCGACGAAAGCCCCGAAGGATCCGAAAGCCTTGCCCAGGGTACCGACCAACACAGGCACCTCGTCCGCGCTCAACTCCTCAGTCGAGCCACGACCGTTTTTTCCCAAGACACCGAGGCCGTGCGCATCATCGACGACGAGCCATGCTCGATGAATCGCCGCAGCTTTCGCAAGACGCGAGAGAGGTGCGATATCGCCATCCATGCTGAACACACCATCCGTCGCGACGACGGCAGCCTCGTTCGTGCTCTCTTCGAGCATACGGTCAGCGTCGTCCGGGTCAGCATGCCGATAGCGCTTCAAGCGTGCGCCCGAGAGCAATGCACCGTCAATGAGCGACGCGTGATTGAGACGGTCCTCGAGGACCCATTCACCACGGTCGGCCAGCGCACCGATGACACCCAGGTTGGCCATATAGCCTGTCGAAAACAACAGTGCGCGCTCTCGCCCTGTGAAAGCAGCCAGTTCTTCCTCGAGCGCCTCGTGCTCGATGCCGTGCCCGGTAATCAGATGGGAGGCCGCGCTACCGGCGCCAAAGCGCAGCGCGCAGGCGCTCATCGCGGCGGCAATGGCGGGATGATGCGCAAGTCCGAGATAGTCGTTGCTGCTGAAATCAACGAGCGTGCGGCCGTCGACCGCCGTGACGAGCCGATTGCCACGCTCGACGAATCCATCGATCGTGATGCGCCGGCGGGTCAGCGATTGCCGTTCAATTTCCGCGAGCGTGGGTTCAAGCAGTTGTCGTTTCATGCAAGCGCGTGATAGCAGGGCCCGCGCAGCCCGATGCGGTCGCTTCGCCCTCATGCGACCGAGCGGTTAGCGAGGGAACCCCCAGCGGGGGCGGCAGCACTTCCGGCTTCAAACCCAACCGCGCGAACAACTGCCGATCGCGCTCGGTCTCCGGATTCCCGGTGGTCAACAGCTTCTCGCCATAAAAAATGGAGTTTGCGCCCGCGAGAAAGCAAAGCGCCTGCATTTCATCGCTCATCGACTGTCGCCCCGCCGACAAGCGCACGTGCGAGCGCGGCATCAGCAGCCGCGCGACGGCGATCGTGCGCACGAAGTCGAAGGGGTCCACGTCAGGCGCTCCTTCCAACGGCGTTCCAGGGACGCGCACCAACTGGTTGATCGGCACACTTTCCGGATGATCCGGCAGATTCGCGAGTGTCAGAAGCAGACTCGCGCGATCGGTACTCGACTCCCCCATGCCGATGATGCCGCCGCAACAGACTTTGAGTCCTGCATCGCGCACCGCCCCGAGCGTGTCGAGACGGTCCTGGTAGGTTCGGGTCGTGATGATCTCGCCGTAGTATTCCGGAGAGGTGTCCAGATTGTGATTGTAGAAGTCGAGGCCGGCGTCCTTGAGCTGCTGCGCCTGCTCGGCTGTCAGCATCCCCAGGGTGGCACAGGTCTCCAGACCCAAGGCCCGAACTTCCCGGATCATTTGCGAGATCACGGCGATATCGCGTGCCTTGGGCGCCCGATAAGCCGCGCCCATGCAGAAACGCGTCGCGCCTGCCGCACGCGCCCGCTCCGCGCTTTCGCGGACCGCTGCGATCTCCATGAGCGCTTCGCGCTCCAAGCCCGTGTCGTATCGAACGCTCTGTGGGCAGTAGGCGCAATCCTCGGGACAGGCGCCTGTTTTGACGGACAGCAGGGTGCTGGTCTGTACCGTGTTCGGCGTGTGATTGGCCCGGTGCACGCGCTGTGCATGGAAAAGGAGGTCCATGAAGGGCAGCGCGAAAAGGCCTTCGACCTCAGACAGTGTCCAATCGTGGCGAATCGATCCCAGCGCGGAAGTCATAAAGTACCCGAGGGTTTGCAGCCTAAGACATGGCAGGGATGTTCAGCGGGGGGTGCCCTGATGTCAACCGTGTCGTGGATGACAAGTCGACATTTGGTCAATTTTTGAGCAAGTGCGCCACCAGCGCCACCCCCACCGCAACCGCCCCAAGTACGGCAATCAGGACGGCGGCGGCCGCGCAGTCTTTGACGATGCGAATACTCGGATGAACTTCCGGATGGAGGTGGTCGGCGAGGTGCTCGACGGCAGTATTCAGGAGCTCGGCCGCCATCACCCCGCTGCTGGCCAGCATCACCAGTGCCCACCAGACCGGGGAGGGCCGCAATACCAGCAGCGCCAGGAGCACCAGGATGAACACCCCTAGTTGGATCTTGACGCTGTTCTCGGCGCGCACCGCGTGCCAGAGCCCCGCCAACGCGAATCGCAGGCGCAGCAGGAACCGCTGATTCTTTGTGTTAGTTTGCGTAGAGGTACTGCAACAGGATGCCGACAAAAATCACCATGCCAACATACTGATTATTGAAGAACGCTTTGAGGCAACCGGCCGGCTCGCGCTTGCGGATCAGCCACTGTTGATAGAGGAACAGCAGGCCGGCGGCCACGATGCCTCCTTCGTACCAGCCGCCGAATTGCATGGTACGCCCGGCGAGCACCAGCGCAGCCAGCATCATCGCCTGCATGACACCGATCAACAGCTTGTCCATGTCGGCGAACAAGATCGCGCTGGATTTCACGCCCACCTTGAGGTCGTCCTCGCGGTCGACCATGGCGTACATGGTGTCGTAAATCACCGCCCACATGACCGCCGCTATATACAAAACCCACGCTACACGCGGCACGGCCCCCCTTTCCGCCGCGAATGCCATGGGCACACTCCAGCCACCAAAAGAGATCCCCAGGTAGAGCTGCGGTAGGGGAAAGACCCGTTTTACCAACGGATAGGACACCGTCAGCGCCGCGCCCACGAACGCAAGCTTGATGGTCAGCAGATCCAGCCGGGTCACTAGATAGAGTGCGATCGTGATCAGTAGGGCAAAGAACAACAAGGCTTCGCTCGGCGAAATGCGGCGCGCGGCCAGAGGTCGATCGCGTGTGCGCCGTACATGCGGATCGATATCCCGGTCCGCGAAGTCGTTGATGACGCACCCTGCCGCGCGCATGACAAATACCCCTGCGACGAAAACCCCCAGGACCTTGGGGTCGGGTTTGCCGCTTCCCGCGATCCACAGGCCCCACAGCGCGGGCCATAGCAGCAGCCAGGTACCGATGGGACGGTCGAAGCGGGCCAGCAGCGCGTATTCCTCAATCTGGCGCTGGATGCGATAGAAGAAGGGCGCCTCCCGTGACGGCGCCTCGTCGAATTGCTGCATTTCCGGTGCGATCACGGCCATCTGCTATCCCACCCGTCCATAACGCTCTCCCGACCCGATCCACCGGGCGGCGAGTGCAGCGATACTATCCCTCACGGGATTATCCGGGTGGGAGGATAACAGCAGCTCCGCGGCATCCTGGACCCGCGGCAGCAGGTCGGAATCCCGCATGAGGTCGGCGACCCGCAGCTGCGCGAGACCGGTCTGGCGGGTACCGAGCAACTCTCCAGGGCCTCGCAGCTCCAGATCACGCCGCGCGATCTCGAAGCCATCCGTGGTCTGTCGGATGACCTTGAGGCGTTCGCGGGCGAGTTGCGACAGAGGGGCCCGATACAAAAGCACGCAAGTGCTGGCCTCTGAGCCGCGCCCCACCCGTCCCCGCAGCTGATGCAACTGCGCCAGTCCCATGCGCTCGGCGTTCTCTATGACCATCAATGTCGCGTTCGGGACGTCCACGCCGACTTCGATGACGGTCGTGGCGACCAATAAATCTATCCTGCCCTCTTTGAAGGCCAGCATTGCTTCGTCTTTCTTCGCCGGCGGCATGCGTCCGTGCACGAGTCCAACACGTATCCCCGGCAGGGCCTCGGCCAGCGCCGCCGCGGTTTCCTCGGCCGCTTGGGAGCGAAGCTCCTCCGACTCTTCGATGAGCGGACAAACCCAATAGGCCTGACGACCCGCCCGGCAAGCCTGCACGATACGCATGACGACTTCGTCCCGGCGCTGCTCAGGGACGACTACCGTGGTAATGGGAGTGCGCCCGGGCGGCAGCTCGTCGATGACGGAGATATCCAGATCGGCGTAGGCGGTCATGGCCAGCGTGCGCGGAATAGGGGTAGCGGTCATGATGAGTTGGTGCGGAATGCGGCCGTGCTTCTGCCCCTTTTCCTGCAACCGCAAGCGCTGTTGAACTCCGAAGCGATGCTGCTCGTCGACAATGACCAAGGCGAGGTGCGCGAAATCGACGCCTTCCTGAAAGAGCGCGTGTGTCCCAATGACTACCCGGATCTCACCCGTCTTGATGGTCTCGAAGACGCTGCGACGTGTCTTTGCGGGCTGCGATCCTGACAACAGCGCTACCGTCAGGCCGAGCGGTTTGAACCAATTGGAGAAATTTCGCCAGTGTTGCTCGGCCAACAACTCGGTAGGCGCCATCAGCGCGGCCTGAAATCCGCTGCCCGCCGCGCGCGCCGCCGCGGCAGCCGCTACAACGGTCTTGCCACACCCGACGTCGCCTTGGACGAGGCGAACCATCGGTTGCTGTCCCCTCAAATCGGCATCGATCTCGTCGAGCGCGCGCGCCTGCGCACGAGTCATCTTGAACGGGAGCGCCTCGAGGAATTTCCCCTCGAATTCTTCGCGGTCATCCAACGCGGGCGCCGGGTCGGTCTTCGCCGCACGCTTGAGAACCTTCAAACTCACGTGGTGTGCGAGGAGCTCTTCGAACGCCAACCGGCGCTGCGCGGGATGCCGACCGGCGGTGAGCGCGGCGACTTCAGCCTCGCGAGGCGGGCGATGCACGTAAATCAAAGCCTCCTTCAAGGAAGGCAGGCCAAGAGGCTCGATCAAGTGCGCGGGGATCCAATCGCGCACCCCTCCGGAGGGATCTTCGAGCTCCCGGAGTGCCTCCGTAATCAGCGCGCGAAGCCGTCCCTGCGGCACACCTTCGGTCAGCGGGTAGACGGGTGTGAGCGTTTCCTCCAACGCTTCGGCCTCATCCACCCGCACACGGCGGTATTCCGGATGGACAATCTCCAGTCCGAACGGACCCCGCCGGATCTCGCCGAAGCATCGGATCCGTGAGCCGCGCGCGAGGTTGTTTTGTTGTGCGGCCGAGAAGTAAAAAAACCTGAGTGTCAGAAAGCCGGATCCGTCGGAAATCCTGCAAAGCAACTGCCGGCGCTTGCGATAGGTGATCTCGGTGAGCTGGATCTCCCCTTCGACCGCGGCCCGTACTCCGGGGAGCAACGAGCCAATCTGCCACACACGGGTCCGATCTTCATACCGCAAAGGCAATACGAAGAGCAGGTCTTGCACTTGCGTGACGCCCAGCCGCTGGAGCTTTTCGGCGAGCGCGACACCAACACCGCGCATGGCGGTGATTGGCCGCTGCTCGCGCGGCGGAATCGGGCGCTCTTTCGCGAACGCTTCAGCCAAGGTAAAGAACGCACTCGATCTCGACACGCGCCCCACGTGGGAGCTGTGCGACGCCGACTGCCGCGCGCGCCGGAAAAGGCTGCGTGCAATAGGTTGCCATGATCTCATTGACCTTGGTGAAATTCGCCAGATCGGTCAGGAAGACATTCACCTTCACTGCGTGCGCCAAAGAGCCTCCGGCTGCTTCGGCCACCGCCCGCAGGTTCTTGAACACTTGATGGATCTCCGCCTCGATGTCTCCGGAGACGAGTTGCATGGTGGCAGGGTCGAGAGGAATCTGCCCGGATAAGTACACCGTGTCGCCCGCGCGTACGGCTTGCGAGTAAGGACCAATCGCCTGCGGCGCGTTGCTGGTGTGTATGGTCTGGCGGCTCATCGTTACGGGTCCTTGCAGTCGAGGGTTAAGCCTGGTGGTCATCATCGGTCGAATCGGGCTCGTCGGCTTCCTGCTCCACGCCGCGTAATGGCTCGCCTCTCGCGTTGCGGTGTGCGTGGGCGGCGAGCGTTCTGGTGACGCGTGTGACATCGGGCATGCGCCGGATGACGCGCACGACGTGCGCCAGGTGCTTGCGATCACGGATCCGAAGCTCGAATGTCAGGATGGAGTCGTCGCTGTCCTGCTCCTCGATCGAGACGTGGTCGATGTTGGTTTCGGTGCTGGCGATGGCTGCTGCCACGGCGGCGAGCACGCCGGTGCGGTTTGCGACGTAGACGCGGATTTCCGAGCTGAACTCGCGATCCGGGCTCTTCTGCCAGCTCACGGGCAGCCATTTCTCCGGATGCTTGCGATAGTCCTCCACGTTCACGCAGTTCTCGCGGTGGATCACTACACCGCGGCCCGCGGACAGGAACGCGAAAATCGGATCGTAGGGTATTGGAAAACAACACCGAGCGTATTGGACCAACAATCCCTCGGTGCCCGCGATGGCCAGCGGCGCCGGGGCGGCACTGCCGTCCTCCGCATTGGTACCCTGACCACTGGGCAACAATCGGCGCGCCACCAGGGGAGCGAGCCGCTCACCCAACCCGATCCTCTCGTACAACTCATCGAGATCCTTCATCCCGAGCTCGCCCAGCGCTGCGCGCTGCGCATCGGGATGGACGTCGTCGAGAGACACACGGAATTCTCCGAGCGCCTGGTTCAAGAGTCGCTGTCCGAGCGCGATCGCTTCAGTGCGGCGCAGGCTCTTCAGATAGTGCCGGATCGCGTTGCGCGCTTTCGCAGTGACCACGAAGTTCACCCACGACGGATTGGGCATCGCGCCTTTCGCTGTGATGATCTCCACGGTTTGACCGTTGCGTAGCACAGTGCGCAGCGGCGTCAGACGCCGATCGACCTTCGCGGCTACACAACGATTGCCGATGTCGGTGTGCACGGAATAGGCAAAGTCGACGACCGTCGCTCCGCTGGGCAGCCGCAGGATCGTCCCCTTGGGGGTAAACACGTAGACCTTGTCGGGGAAGAGGTCGACTTTGACGCTTTCCAGGAACTCTTCCGAGGAGCCGTCTTCCTGCAGCTCAACGAGGTTGGACAGCCATTCCCGCGTGCGCGCCTGCTGCATGGAATCGGCCGCCAGCTCGCCGCTCTTGTACTTCCAATGTGCGGCGATGCCCGTTTCCGCGACCCGGTGCATGTCATCCGTCCGGATCTGTGCCTCGATGGGTACGCCGTTCGGGCCAAACAGCGTCGTGTGTAATGACTGATAGCCATTCACGCGCGGGATCGCGATGTAGTCCTTGAAGCGACCCGGCATGGGTTTGAATACTGCGTGTACGATGCCCAGCGTGCGGTAACAAGTGTCGGGTTTATCGACGATCACGCGGATACCGTACACGTCGACGATTTCACTGAGGATGGCTCGTTTCCGGCGCATCTTGTTGTAGATGCTGTAGAGATGCTTCTCGCGCGTCTCGACACGCGCGGCGATGCCCGCCTTCAGCAATGCCGCATTGAGTTGCTGCTCTATCTTCTTGAGGAATTCCTTTTGATTGCCACGCGCTTTCTTCAGCGTGCGCTCCAGGACCTGGTATCGCCTTGGATAGAGCGCCTGGAACCCGAGATCTTCGAGCTCCAGCTTCATGTTGTAGAGGCCAAGCCGCTCCGCGATGGGAGCGTAGATCTCCAGAGTCTCCCGCGCGATCGCACGGCGCCGCGTGGGGGCCATGGCGTCGATGGTCCGCATGTTGTGCGTGCGGTCCGCAAGCTTTACCAGGATGACGCGCAGGTCGCGCACCATCGCGAGCAGCATTTTGCGGAAAGACTCGGCCTGCGCCTCTTCGCGGCTTTTGAACTTGATTTGATCTAGCTTGGTGACACTGTCGACGAGGTCAGCCACCGTTGCGCCGAACCGCGCCGCGAGCTGGTCCTTGGGCGTTGGTGTGTCCTCGATGACATCGTGAAGGATCGCTGCGATGAGCGTGTCAGCGTCGAGGTGGAGGTCGGCGAGAATCGAAGCCGCCGCGACCGGATGAGCGATGTACGGCTCTCCGGAAAGGCGCTTCTGTCCTTTGTGGGCCGAGGCGCCAAACTCGGCGGCCTCGCGGATCCGGGCGATCTGCTCGGCGGGAAGGTAGCTGCCAACTGTGGCGAGCAGCTCCTTGAGCCCGGGGGTGCGTCTTCCGCCGGGGAGCAGTCCCAGGAGCGAAGACGCGTAATCCATAGTGCTGGGCGAGTGGTTCGGCGGGGCGCCCCCGTCTAGGCGACCCCGTCAGTCTCCGAGGCCGAATTGCGGAGCACGGAACGTGGACTGCATCTCGATTTCAGGGGCGGCGGGCTCGGCCGGTGGCTCCGGCTCCCGCAGCATATCGACAGTCACATTGCCGGCCGCAATCTCGCGCAGGGCGACGACGGTAGGTTTGTCGTTCTCCCAGGGGACGCTGGGCTCCGCGCCATTGGCGAGCCGCCGGGCACGTTGCGCCGCCAGCAGCACCAGCTGGAAGAGGTTATCGACGTTTTGCAGGCAGTCTTCGACAGTAATTCGGGCCATGGCTCAATGTCTTCAAGGCAAAAAGGAGGCGCGCCCGCTGGGCACGAAAGGTCATTCAGTGTACCCGATCCTGGCGGCCGCGGCGAGCCGCCCTCAGGTGAATCGGCGGGCCTTAGCCGAGAAGGTCCTTGAGCAAGTACTCGAGATCCGGGCGTCCGGCGCGTAAGTCCTCGCCTTTCCCCGAAACGATCCGCATGAGGTCTCCCACAGCGTGCTCGAAGTCGTCATTCACGACGACATAGTCGAACTCCCGGCAATGGGTCATGTCGCCCACGGCGTCCCGCAGCCGCCGCTCGATCACCTCATTCGAGTCGGTCGCCCGATTACGCAGGCGCTGCTCGAGCGAGCGTCGCGACGGAGGCAGGACGAAGATGGTTCGGGCTTCGGGCATCGCTCTGCGAACCTGCTGCGCGCCTTGCCAGTCGATTTCGAGCACCACGTCGTTACCCTGGCCGAGTTGGGCCTCTACGGGCGCGCGCCCCGTGCCGTAGTAGTTGTCGAATACGCGCGCATGCTCGAGAAACTGACCGCCGGCGACCAGTCGCTCGAACTCGGGCACCGAAACGAAGTAGTACTCGCGGCCTGCGACCTCTGTCGGCCGCTTGTTGCGCGTGGTATGTGAGATCGAGACGTGCAGCTCGGGCATGCGCTCGAGCAGGGCTTTGACCAGCGAAGTCTTGCCTGCCCCGGAGGGCGCGGCAATGACAAACAGCTTGCCGCGTCGCGCGGACGACGGCGGGACGGGATTTTGATTCATTCCAGACAGAGGCGCCGATCAGGCCAGTCAGGCGCGCAACTTACAATGTTATTGCCGAGGACGCGAGAGCTGGCCGCCCACCCCTGGCCGGGCGCCCCTAGCCGGGCGCCCCTCAGCCGGGCGCCCCGATTTCCTCGAGCTTGTCTATCAGCGCGATCAATGCCTGCGCGCGATGGCTGAGCGTGTTTTTCTGCTCGGGCGGCAGTTGCGCCGCGGTGCTGTGCAACCCTGCCGGAATGAAAATCGGATCGTAGCCAAACCCGCCGGTGCCGCGCGGCTGCGTACCGATCTGACCTTCCCACGTACCGTGCGCGACAATAGGGTCACGATCGTGCGCGTCGCGAACAAACACGATGACGCAGTGATAGCGCGCTTGCCGGAACTCGGCCGGGACGCCGTGCAATTCGGTCAGGAGCTTCTGCAGGTTGTCGTGATCGCTGGCGTTTTCGCCGGCGAAGCGCGCTGAGTAGACACCCGGACGGCCGTCCAGGGCGTCTACCTCGATTCCTGAGTCGTCTGCAATGGCCGGCAGCTGCGCGATCTTGGCGCCGTGCCGTGCCTTGATCAACGCGTTCTCTAGAAAGGTTGTGCCGGTCTCGGCCGCCGGATGGATGCCGAGACTGCTTTGGGTGAGCAGCTCGAATCCCAGCGGCGCGAGCAGCGCGCTCATCTCGCGGAGCTTTCCAACATTGCCGCTGGCGAGAACTACACGTCGCACGGGAAGCTCCTCGAGTCAGGCTCCGAGCGCTTGCACTTGCAGGCCAAACAGGTGACCGATCCCACTCGCCGCGAGGTTCAGCATAGCGTCGAGCTCGTGACGGCGGAATGCATGCCCTTCGGCGGTCCCCTGGATCTCGACGAAGGCACCGCCGTTGTTCATGACAACGTTCATGTCCGTCTCGGCTTGCGAATCCTCCGCGTAGTCGAGATCCAACACCGGCACTCCGGCAACGATACCGACCGAGATCGCCGCGATCTGCCCGTGCAGTGGGCTCGCCGGGATCGCGCGTCGTTTGACCAACGCCTCGCAGGCTTCGGCCAGGGCCACGTAACCGCCCGTGATCGAGGCGGTGCGGGTGCCTCCATCAGCCTGCAGAACATCGCAGTCGACAGTTATGGTGCGCTCACCTAGCGCCTTCAGATCGGCGACCGCGCGCAAGGAGCGCCCGATGAGGCGCTGAATCTCCTGTGTGCGGCCCGACTGCTTGCCGCGAGCCGCCTCCCGCGCGGAGCGGGTGTGGGTAGAGCGCGGCAACATGCCGTACTCGGCGGTGATCCATCCCTGCCCCTTGCCGCGCAAAAACGCAGGAATTGTCTCTTCGATGCTCGCGGTACACAGCACTTGGGTGTCCCCGAACTCGACCAGAACGGAACCTTCGGCGTGCTTGGCGAAGCGACGCGTAAAGCTCACGCGCCGCAGCTCGTCGGGCGTGCGCCCACTCGGTCTTGGCATTTAGGCAATGGCCTCCGGCGTCCGAGACGCAAGGCCGTCCACTATGGACCTAGCCAGCGCACGGCCGCCACTGTGGTGTTGTCACTGGCTGCTCCGGTCCGGAGGATCGCACGTTGGGCGAGCTCTAGAAGCTTTTCCTTGAGCGCCACGTTTGCGGCCGTGAGTTCGGTAGCGATTTCGGCGTCCTTCATACCCGCCCAGAAGCCGTCGGTGCACACCATCAGTACATCGTTCGGCTCCAATGGCCGCCGACGGGTCAGCGTCATGTCCGGGACTATCGGATCTCCCCCGAGACAACACTCAACGAAGTTCCGCATCGGATGAATTTGTGCCTGGTCGGCGGTAATCAGCCCTTCGCGCAACAAAAGCTCGACATGGCTGTGGTCGCGGCTGCGCGTCAGCATCTGTCCGTGCCGCAGATGGTAGATCCTGCTATCGCCGATGTGCGCCCACCACGAGGCTTTTTGCTGGATGAGACAAACGGCGCAAGTGGCGCGGGGGCGCTGCTCGATCGGCAGCGTCACACCGAGCTTCACGACTTCCTCGTGTGCACGGCCAAGTGTCAGATGCAGAAAGCCGAGCGGATCGAAGAGAGGCTGCGGAACCTGTGCGAACGCATCCAGAATGAACTGTTGCGTGACCTCGGCAGCCTTCGCGCCGTTCGCATGACCTCCCATCCCATCGGCAACCACCAGCAGCACCGCCTGCTCGGTGATCGCAACGGCGACCCGATCCTGGTTCTCCTCGCGCCCGCCCAGGAGGCTGATGTCGGCGTAGTCGACCCGCAAGAAGAATTCCATGCATCTGTTAGACTTGGTCGCGCTTTATATCACCCCGCAGCAAGCGAGCGTAGCTGTCGGCTACATAAACTAGAGCCTATCGAAGCATGATCGCCAGCATGACCGGTTTCGCCCGCCGAGAGACTTCCGGCTCTTGGGGTTCTCTCGTGTGTGAGTTGCGGAGCGTGAATCACCGCTTCCTGGAGGCGGGCTTTCGCCTTCCGGACGATTTGCGTGCCCTGGAAGGCGAGCTGCGGCAGCGAATGGCTCGCGATCTCAAGCGGGGCAAGGTGGATTGCTCTATCACCTATCGCCGCGTGCAGGGGGCCGAAACCGCCTTGCAGATCGATCCCGCGGCGCTCGAGCGTGTGCTTGCGAGTGTCCGGAACATCGCCCGCACCATACCCGAAAATCACATCGTCAATGTACTCGATGTGCTGCGTTGGCCTGGCGTTTTGCGCGACGAGAGCAACAACACCGAAGATCTGCTCAAGGTAACCCATGGGCTGTTTAGTAGCACACTGGAGGAGCTGGTCGCCGCGCGTGCTCGCGAAGGGCAACGTCTGCGGGAGCTACTCGAGCAGCGCTGTGCCGGTTTGGAAACGCTCGTGGCTCATGTGCGTGCACGTCTTCCCGAAGTGCATGCACGCGTACGTGCGCGAC
>Ga0207667_10000920_pt1 | contig 37531 bp, 26 predicted proteins | sample KBSCornC52_FD_184301 | JGI IMG/M metagenome (GOLD analysis project Ga0207667, IMG submission 184301) | Corn rhizosphere microbial communities from Kellogg Biological Station, Michigan, USA - KBS Corn C5-2 (SPAdes) (version 2) | ecosystem: Host-associated > Plants > Roots > Rhizosphere > Soil ...
GCGGTTTCGGGAACCGCGCTGGACTAGGGCCCACGGACAACCGTGGCTTCTAATGGAAGCGTAACCGTGCGGCCACGAATCGGCAACGCCAACCTCCCCGCCTCTGCCCGCCTCGATTGGGAGGCCAAAAAACAAAAAACCCCGCAAGCCATCGACTTTACGGGGTTTCTGCTTGAATTCTGGCGGAAAGGGTGGGATTCGAACCCACGGTACGGTATAACCGTACACCGGATTTCGAGTCCGGCGCATTCGACCACTCTGCCACCTTTCCTTCTTCGCCAATCGGGTCGCCCCGCATTCGCTTCGCCAAGCCAGTCGTCGTTTGGCGAAGCGAAGATTATAGAACAGTCATCGCGACATTCCAAGTTTTTTTCAACACACTCGACACACAACGACCGCGAAAAACTCAGGCCGCCGAAGTCGGCTCCAGCCGCTCCACGCCACCCAAGTACGGCCGCAGCGTAGCAGGCACCGTCACCGAACCGTCGGCGTTTTGGAAATTCTCCAGCACGGCTACCAGCGTGCGCCCCACCGCCAGTCCCGAGCCATTCAACGTATGCACGAGCTCAGGCTTGCCCTGCGCGTTGCGATAACGCGCTTGCATCCGGCGCGCCTGAAATGCCTCGGTATTCGAACAACTCGAAATCTCGCGATAAGTGTTCTGCGCAGGCAGCCACACCTCCAAGTCATAGGTCTTCGCCGCGGAGAAGCCCATGTCCCCCGTGCACAGCGTGATCACGCGATACGGCAGCTCCAGCTTCTGTAGGATCGCCTCGGCGTGCCCGACCATGTGTTCAAGCGCTTCGTACGACGTCTCAGGCGCCACGATCTGCACCATTTCGACCTTGTCGAACTGATGCTGACGAATCATCCCGCGCGTGTCGCGCCCGTAAGAACCGGCCTCGGAACGGAAACAAGGCGAATGCGCCGTGAGCTTGATCGGCAATGCAGCACCGTCGACGATACTCTCGCGTACCGTGTTGGTCAGCGAGATTTCCGACGTCGAAATCAAGTACTGTGTGACGACGTTCTCCCCACCGCCCTTCTCGACGCGAAACATGTCGTCTGCGAACTTCGGCAATTGCCCCGTACCGTACAAAATGTCCGGGTTGACGATATACGGCGAATAGATTTCCGTGTACCCGTGCTGCTGCGTGTGCGTGTCGAGCATGAACTGCGCGAGCGCGCGATGCAGGCGCGCGATCTGGCCGCGCAACATCGTGAAGCGCGCGCCGGACAGCTTCGCACCCGTCTCGAAGTCGAGCCCGAGCGGCGTGCCCACGTCGACATGGTCCTTCACCTCGAAATCGAATTGACGCGGCGTACCCCAGCGGCGCACTTCGACGTTGTCCTTCTCGTCACGGCCCGCCGGCACGCTCTCATGCGGCAGATTCGGCATGTCCAACATCAGCTTCGACAAACGCGACTGCACGTCTTCGAGTTGCGCGGCCGATGCCTTCATCTCGTCGCCGATGCCGCCCACCTCGGCCATCACGGCCGTCGTGTCCTCGCCGCGCCCTTTCATCGCCCCGATTTGCTTCGACAAGCTGTTGCGCCGCGACTGTAAATCTTCGGTGCGGGTCTGAATGGCGCGGCGTTCGGCTTCAAGCGCCGAAAACGCGGCCGCATCGAGCGTATAGCCGCGGGCGGCGAGCCGCTCTGCGACGCCGTCGAGATCTTTGCGCAGCAACTGGATGTCGAGCATAACTAGGTGCGATGGGTATCGTGGGTGGAAGCCGCGATTTTAACGCACCGGCTCCCCAGGCCGCGCAGTCGCTCGAATATAAGACCGATACCGCCGTTGCCACCGGGCCGCACATACACGATACACGACACACAGCCCGCGGCCTTCCCCTCACTCGCCCTTCGTCTTGTGCTCGCGGCGCCAAGCCGCATCGAGCTCGGCCAGCCGCGCAAGCTTTTCGCCGATCTTGCCCTCGAGGCCGCGCGGCGTAGGCTGGTACCAGTGCGGCTCGCGCATGCCTTCGGGCAAGTAGGTCTCGCCCGCCGCATAGGCATCGGGCTCGTCATGCGCGTATCGATACGCGTGGCCATAGCCGAGCTCTTTCATGAGCTTCGTCGGCGCGTTGCGCAAGTGCACGGGAACGCCGCGCGAGCGATCCTTGCCGACGAAACTCCGCGCTTCGTTATAAGCGGAATATCCGGCGTTCGACTTCGGTGCCACGGCCAAATAGATCAGCGCCTGCGCCAACGCCAGTTCTCCCTCGGGCGTGCCAAGTCGTTCGTAGGTTTCGACCGCGTCGAGCGCAATGCGCGGCGCGCGCGGATCGGCCAGCCCAATGTCTTCCCATGCCATGCGCACGATCCGGCGCGCCAAGTAGCGCGGATCCGCCCCGCCGTCGAGCATGCGGCAGAACCAATAGAGTGCGCCGTCGGGATTGCTGCCCCGCACCGACTTGTGCAGTGCGCTGATCTGATCGTAGAAGGCGTCCCCGCCCTTATCGAAGCGCCGCAGATTCTCGGTCAGCGCACCGGCGATCAACGCGCCGTCGATACGCTGGGCCTTCTGCGCCTTCGCCGCGCGCACGACAATCTCGATGTTGTTCAGCAGTTTGCGCCCGTCGCCGTCGGCCGAACCGATCAGCGCTTCCTTCGCTTCATCGGTCATCTCGACGCTGCCGAGTACCGCAAGCGCGCGATCGAGCAGTACGCGCTGATCGTCGTCGTCAAGGCTTTTCAACACGTAGACGGCAGCCCGCGACAGCAGCGCGCTATTGACTTCGAACGACGGGTTCTCCGTCGTCGCCCCGATGAAGACGAACAAGCCCGATTCGACGTGCGGCAAAAAGGCATCTTGCTGGCTTTTGTTGAAGCGATGCACCTCGTCGACGAACACGAGCGTGCGCCGCCCATGCGCACGGTGCGTCTGTGCGACTTCCACCGCTTCGCGGATATCCTTCACCCCCGAAAGCACGGCCGACAACGCGATGAACTCCGCGTCGAACGCGTTCGCCATGAGCCGCGCGAGCGTTGTCTTGCCTACGCCGGGCGGGCCCCACAAGATCATCGAATGGGGCTCGCCCGATTCGAACGCCACGCGCAGCGGCTTCATCGGCCCGAGCAAATGCTTTTGGCCGATGACGTCGTCGATCGTGCCGGGCCGCAGCCGCTCGGCGAGCGGGATGCCGGCGTGGGTTTGTTCAAACATGACGTGATCCGGATCGTAACGGCGGAAACAGCGGTAGGGGCAACAACACGGATGCAGCAAAACGGCACTAACGGCAATCAGCGATCAGGACACTGACGGCCAGGCCGCATTGCGGGGCAGGTAAATCGAAGCCCCGGCAGCGAGCCTATGCCTTCCTTTATCCGTTGATTACATCCGCACCTTTGGGCATGGCGAATCTGAACGCACCCGGCTTCAAAACCGGATTCTTTTGAATGTTCGAGAACGTGAGGAGCGTCACATTGCCGAACACGTCATGCAGTTCCATCGCTTCCAGGTTGCCGTCGCGAAAGCCGATGCCGATCCGCTCAAACTGTGTGTCGCGTGATTTCGGCGTCAGTTCGAGCCAATCGATGCCGCCCTTCACACCCGCATCGTGCAGCGTGAAGTTCTTATCGAGATCGTTGCTGCCGAACAGGATCGCGGCCGGGCTCACCCCCAACGCATTACCGAGCTTGCGCACCGTGACTTGGTTCAGATCCTTGTCGTAAACATAGAGGTTATCGCCGTCCGCCTGCAGTACTTGTTCGTACGGTTTCTCGTACGACCAGATGAATTTGCCGGGCCGCGCAAAAACGAATGTGCCGCTCGACGTGCCGCCCGCCGTGGGCAGCGCCGTGTCGCTCGCGCCCGTGTTCTTGCGGGGCGCCTTGATTTCGCGCTGGACGAACTCGCCGCGCGCCGAATGCACCTGCGCAACGAACGCCTTCAACTGCTCGGTGCCGCTCGCGAACGCGGCCGGCGCGGAAACGAGAAGCGCAACACCGACCGCCGTCGCAACGAACCCGCGCCCGAGCGCACGCCAAAGCGCGCCGCCGCGGGTCACGCAACACGACAGCGAGCAGCCCGACAGCGAGCCATGCGACGGGCGCGCGCCGCGTCGAAACGAGTACTGCATCGAATTCAAGATAACTCTCCGTGATGGGACGGGAAACGTTCGCCGCGAAAACGATTTGCGGTGGGGTTTGCGGTGGGGTGCGGCTGGCACCGCACTCAATCGCCTTCGCGCGACGGAACGAGAATTTCGCGATTGCCGTTCGACGACATCGTCGAGACGAGCCCTGATTGCTCCATTTGTTCGAGCAGCCGGGCCGCCCGGTTATAGCCGATGCGCAGATGCCGCTGCACGAGCGAAATCGATGCGCGCCGGTTCTTGACGACGACTTCCACTGCCTGGTCGTACAGCGGATCGGATTCGCCTTCGCCCGCCTGGCCGCCGCTCGCCGCCGAGCCTTCATCGCCCTCGCCGGCCAAGCCCCCTTCGAGCAGGCCCTCGACGTAATTGGGCTCGCCGTGCTCCTTGAGCTTTTGGACCACGCGGTGCACTTCCTCATCGGAGACGAAAGCGCCGTGGACGCGCACGGGCAATCCCGAGCCGGGCGGCAGATAAAGCATGTCGCCCATGCCGAGCAGCGATTCGGCGCCCTGCTGATCGAGAATCGTACGCGAATCGATCTTCGACGAGACCTGGAAGGCCATCCGAGTCGGCACGTTCGCCTTGATAAGGCCCGTGATGACATCCACCGACGGCCGCTGCGTCGCCAGGATCAAGTGAATGCCGGCCGCACGCGCCTTCTGCGCGATCCGCGCGATAAGCTCTTCGACCTTCTTCCCGACGACCATCATCAGGTCTGCCAGTTCGTCGATAACGACGACGATGTGCGGCAAGCGCGTAAGCGGCTCCGGTGCATCGGGCGTCAAGCTGAACGGATTGGGCAGCTTTTCTTCGCGCTTGGCGGCCTCGTCGATCTTGTTGTTGTAGCCGGCCAGATTGCGCACGCCGAGCTTGCTCATGAGCTTATAGCGGCGCTCCATCTCGGCGACCGCCCAATTGAGCGCATGCCCGGCTTGGCGCATGTCGGTGACGACAGGGCACAGCAAGTGCGGAATGCCCTCATAGACGCTCATTTCGAGCATCTTGGGGTCGATGAGGATCATGCGCACGTCCTCGGCGCTCGCCTTGTAGAGCAGCGAGAGAATCATGGCATTGATGCCGACCGACTTGCCCGAGCCCGTCGTGCCGGCCACGAGCAAGTGCGGCATCTTCGCCAAATCGGCACAAACCGAATTGCCGCCAATGTCCTTGCCTAAGCCCATCGTCAACTTGGACGATGCGGCTGCATAGACCTCGGAGCCCAGAATTTCCGACAAGCGCACCGTCTGGCGCCGCTGATTCGGCAACTCGAGCGCCATGAAGTTCTTGCCGGGAATCGTCTCCACGACGCGGATCGATACGAGCGAAAGCGAGCGCGCAAGATCCTTGGCGAGATTGACGATCTGGCTGCCCTTCACGCCTGTGGCAGGCTCGATTTCGTAGCGTGTGACGACGGGCCCCGGATAAGCTGCGACGACGCTCACATCGACGCCAAAATCCTTGAGCTTCTTCTCGATGAGCCGCGAGGTGAATTCGAGCGTATCGGCGGAAATCGTCTCTTGCGCCGGGGGGGCCGGGTCGAGCAGCGCGATCGGCGGCAGCGTCGAATCGCCCGGCAGATCGGCGAAGAGCGGCACCTGCTTTTCCTTTTCGACGCGCTCGGATTTGGGCGGCGTCGCGACGGGCGGCACGATTGTGACGGGCTCATGCTCTTCCAGCCGCACACGGCCTTGCACGACCTTGCCCTCCCGTTTGACGGCCGCTTGCTCGCCCAGGCGGCGATCGCGCCCCGCCTCGCGCCGTAGCTTGGCAAGCGTGAAGGCCGAGATGATCGACTCGCCGACACGTTCGGCCGCCGATAGCCACGAGAAACGGAAATAGAGCGACAGACCGATCGCAAGCGCGAGCAAAAGGGCGAGCGTGCCGCCCGTGAAGCCGAGCGCATGCGAAACACCGCGCGCGACGGCGTCGCCGACGATACCGCCCGGCGCGCGCGGCAACGGCACGCGCAAGGACCACATGCGCAGTGCTTCGACGCCGTCGCAGGCAAGCAGCACGAGCACGAAGGAAAAAGCATCGGCAATCCAGGCGCCGTCGTGCGGCGTGTCGTCCTCGGCCGCGCCGTGCCGGGTCAGGCGCCGGTAGTTCGCGGCGATGCGGCGTGCGAGCAACACGACCCACCAATAGGCCGACAGACCGAACAGCAGCAATAGGATGTCGGAGGTCCAGGCGCCGACGCGGCCGGCCCAATTAGAGATGCGATCGACGTGCGCGGCATGCGTCCAGCTCGGATCGTGACGGCTGTAGCTGACGAGCGCCATCACGAGGAACACGCAGAGCGCGACCTGCAAGATCCAGCGAATTTCGGTGAAAAGGCGCGACATGCGATGCGGCAACGCTTGCGCAGGCGCCGAATAAGGTGCTTTAGCCATGAATCCGTAGCAGCGTGGCGGGCGCACCCGCCAAGGGTTCGATGCGGGCTATTGTAAACGTTGCGTCGCGCGCCCGGCTGTAAATGACAGTAACCGTGCCGATCTAGCGCAAAACGCTATCGGCGCGATTGAGCGCGCGATCAGCGGCGGCTGCGGCGGCCCTTTATAATTACGCCCGTATGCCCAACTTATGCGTTGTGGCGCAGCGCTGTCCGCCGACCATGCGCCGCGTCCCGCCGGGCAGCTCCCTTGCGGCATTTCTATTTACGGAACGAACAACCATGTCCACGCGCAAACACGCCAAAGTGCTCATTCTCGGCTCCGGCCCCGCCGGCTATACGGCCGCCGTCTATGCAGCGCGCGCGAATCTGTCGCCGGTGCTCGTCACCGGTATCGCCCAGGGCGGGCAGTTGATGACGACAACGGACGTCGAGAATTGGCCCGCCGATGCGAACGGCGTGCAGGGACCCGAGCTCATGCAGCGTTTCCTCGATCATGCGGAGCGTTTCAATACCGAGATCGTGTTCGATCACATCCATACCGCCAAGCTGCAGGAAAAGCCGATTCGGCTGATCGGCGATGCCGGCGAGTACACCTGCGACTCGCTGATCATCGCGACGGGCGCGTCGGCCCAATACCTGGGGCTGCCCTCGGAGGAAGCGTTCTCCGGCCGCGGCGTGTCCGCCTGCGCCACCTGCGACGGCTTCTTTTACAAACAGCAGCACGTGGCCGTCGTAGGCGGCGGCAACACGGCGGTCGAAGAGGCGCTCTATCTGGCCGGCATCGCGAGCAAGGTCACGGTCATTCACCGCCGCGACAAGTTCCGCGCGGAGCCTATCCTCATCGACCGGCTGCTCGAAAAGCAAAAGGAAGGCATCGTCGACATCAAGTGGAATCACGTGCTCGATGAAGTCACAGGCGACGATTCGGGCGTGACAGGCGTGCGCGTCAAGCACGCGCAATCGGGCGAAACGACCGACCTGGCGCTGCAGGGCGTTTTCATCGCGATCGGTCATAAGCCGAACACCGATATCTTCGCAGGCCAACTCGAGATGAAGAACGGCTACATCATCACGAAGTGCGGTCTGAACGGGAATGCGACGGCCACGAGCGTGCCGGGTGTGTTCGCGGCCGGCGACGTGCAAGATCACATCTATCGGCAAGCCATCACCAGCGCCGGGACCGGCTGCATGGCCGCGCTCGACGCGCAGCGTTATCTGGAAAGCGTCCACGAGCTTCATCAGGATCACGTGATGAGCGCGGAAGCCGACCGGTAAAATAGCGGCCGCCGGGACCGCTCGGTAGACTGCGGGCGCGTTCGTATTCGAATCAGGGCCGCGGGTCCCAAGCCGGCGGCCCCTTTTTGCGCCGCGTGGGTGGTGCTTTCTTGCGTATCGCATTTTTGCGCTGGTGCTCCCCACCCTGCGCAAACCCTGCGAGCTGGATTCGTTTTAGTAGCTGTCAGTAGCCGTCGTTATCGCCATGTCGAAGAATCGTCCTCGTCCGAGCGAGACCCAGCGCCCCGAAGCCGGCGTACGCGTCAGCGCGCTCTCCGACCTTGCCGCGCTGCGCGACGCACTCAAGCAAGGCGCAGCCGAACGCGAACGCGAACGCATCGCCGCCGCCAAGGCCGCACGCGAAGCGGCCGCCGAGGCCGAGCTGTTCCGCCGCGAAATCGGCGACGTGGCGCCGATCGTCGCGCCGGCGCGCGCCATCCACGGCCGCACGCCGCCGCCGGCGCTGCCATTGCAAACGCAGCGCGACGAGCAAGCCGTTCTGCACGAGGCGATCTCCGACGAATTCGATCCCGAAGTGCTGCTCGATACCGACGAGTCGCTGTTCTATTGCCGGCCCGGCATCAGTCAGGAAGTGGTGCGCAAACTGCGACGCGGGCATTGGATCGTGCAGGCGCAACTCGACTTGCACGGGATGCGTCGCGACGAAGCCCGGGAGGCACTGGCCGAATTCATCCGCGAGACGGTCAAGCGCGGGCTGCGCTGTGTGCGCGTGATCCATGGAAAAGGCTTGGGGTCGGTCGGTAAAGAACCCGTGCTGAAGGGCAGAGTACGCGCCTGGCTCGTGCAGAAAACGCAAGTCATCGCGTTTTGCCAGGCCCGCCCGCACGACGGCGGCGCCGGCGCCGTGCTGGTGCTGCTGCAGCCGGGTTCGGCCAAGCAGAGCGCAGCGCCGGCCGAGCGAGGTCCCGCTCGTGCACCCTAGGCTCACGTTCGCGCTGTCCATCATCGAGGGTCTTGCCATCCTCGCCTATGCTTTCTCCGGTTTCATCGAGGCGCGCAAGCGCCGGCTCGACGCCGTGGGCACCTTTCTCGTCGCGCTCGCGACGGCTTTCGGCGGCGGCACGGTGCGCGACGTGCTGCTCCAGCGGCGGCCCTTTTATTGGGTCGAGCACGAGACTTACGTCCTCGTCATTTTCGTCCTGTCGCTGTTCGCGCCTTTCGTGCTGCGGTTGGCGTCGCGCGTATTCAATGAGCGAGCGCTCCTGATCGCCGATGCGATCGGCCTCGGTCTATTCAGCATCTCGGGCACGTCCATCGCGCTCGATGCCGGCATGCCCGCATTCATCGCAGTGATGATGGGGGTGGTGACGGGCGTGTTCGGCGGCATTTTGCGCGACGTCGTCTGCAACGAAGTGCCGCTGCTGCTGCGCGACTCGCGCCCCTATGCGACCTGCGCGTTCGCCGGCTGCTGGCTCTATCTGGCGCTGGACCGCCTTCAGGTGGATGCGGTGTACAGCGTCATCGTCGCCACCGGCTTCATCCTCATCGCACGGCTCATCACATTCAAGCTCGATGTGCGGCTGCCGCATTGACGCAACGAGGGCCGCGTGCCGTAGGCCCGCGGCGCGATACCCGATACCCGATACCCGATACCCGATACCCGCGCTAGAGCGCCGTGACGTTGACCGCCACTTCGACGATATGCTCCCCTCCGCCGAGGATGATGCCGCGCAGTAGCGACACGTCGCTGTAGTCGCGCCCGTAAGCCAGCGTGACGTGGTCTAGATCGGCCAGCACGTCGTTAGTGGGATCGAGATCGACCCAGCCCGCGCCCGGGCAGAATACCGACACCCAAGCATGCGAGGCGTCGGCGCCGATGAGACGCGGCGCGCCTGCCGGCGGCGTCGTGCGCAGATAGCCGCTCACGTAGCGCGCCGCCAGGCCGAGCGAGCGCAAACATCCGATCATCACCTGCGCGAAATCCTGACACACACCGTGACGCAGATGAAATGCGTTCAACGCGGGCGTATCGAATGCCGTGGTTTGCGGCCGATACGCGAAATCGGCATGAATACGATGCATCAGGTCGATCGCGCCCGCGACGAGCGGCGTACCCGGTACGAAGCTCGGCCGCGCGTAGACGCTCAGCTCGGGCGCGAGCGCGATGTTCGGCGAAGCGAACACAAACTCGCTTTCGGGCATATAAGCGCCGCCCGCGCGATAGCATAGGTCGGCGGCAACATCGTCCCATGCGCGGGTAGCGGACGCATCCAAGCCGGTCCAGCGAGGCGTCAGGGCGACTGTTGTCTCGCTCGTCACCTGCAAGTAGTCGTGCGGCGCATCGAAAGAAAAATAACGGACTTCATTGCCGAAGGCATCAACGTGGGATTTCTCGTACGACGGCAGAGGATCAATGCACACCCGGTGGAAAATCACGCGCTGCCAGGGGCAATCGCGTGGACGAATGGTCGCCAAATGCCGGGCCGTCTCGACCGGCACCGAATAGCGATACGTCGTGGCGTGCGACACCGACAGTCTGATCTCGCCGCTCACGACGCCACCCTGGAGGCCAGTGCATGAGGTGCGTGAATGAAGTAGCGCCCGCTGATCTCGTTGGATGCCGCCGCGACATGCAAGGCGAGCTCGTCGCATAGCTGCGCGAGGGTCGCGTAGCGGCCCTGCTCGTCGGTACTACACAGGCGCTCGAGCGAAGGCAGCGACGACACCGGCGGCATCGACTCGCCGAACGGCCGGCGCATGGAACCCTCCGCTGCTGCGGCGATCTCGTCGAGCTTTTTCCGCAGGCGTTCGTAGACCCCGTACAGCCCGCGCGGATTGGTCGGATCGACGACGACGAGATCGATCAACGCCGGCACCTCCTGCCGCCCGGGATAAAGCGATCGATAAGTGAGCGTACTGTCGAAGAGCTGCAGCAGCAAATCGAAGCCCGCCGGCGTCGCCAGTACGCCCGCATCGGCCACGACGCGCAGGAAGGTCGTCGTGCCGATGACACGTTCGATATGCCGGCCCGCGAACAGCAAGCGCCACGCTTCGTCGCGCACCATGCGGTCGCCCTGTGCGCCACTGACTGCCGAAAGCTGCATGGCGAGCGTCTCGAGCGCGCGCATCAGCGCGACGCGATCGTACGATTCGTAGCGCTGCCCCCGCCCTGCTTCGTCGCCGTCCTCTTCCGATCCGCCCACGGATGGCGCGAGCGACAGCATATGCAGCGCATCGCGAAAATCATTACGCGCGGCAAGAATCGTGCGCCAATGATCGTTCGAAAGGCGGGCGCGGATTTCGCCGCAAGCGCGCACCTGATTCGCGATCACCCGGCCCACGCTCGCCGTGCCCGAATGCTCGTGCAAACCTGCGGCGAGCGAGCGTTCGAATGCATGACGCGTGACGCGCGCGGCGGGATCAGCGGCGGGGATCAATTCGAAGCGCGCGGCAAGCTCCGCGAGCGCGCCGAGCATGCCGTCGGAATCGTGGCTCTCGAGCGAGCCCAAAATCAGGCGCGCGAGCCGTACGCTGTTTTCGGCGCGCTCGCAGTAGCGCCCGGCCCAAAAAAGATTCTCGGCGGCCCGACTCGACACCGTGCGGCGACGATGAGCGAAATCGCCGGGCTTCATGGGGGAAGGCAACAGTGAAAACGCCGAACCGGGACGGCTCGACAGCACCCAGGTATCCACGCTGCTGCCGCCCGACTGCATCGATACACTCGTTTGCCGCTCCCCGGCCATGCGCGTGAACGCACCGGGCAGCACATGCCAGCCGCCCGAGATATCGGCGATCGCGTAGACACGCAGCGCGCAAGGCCGATGCGTCAACGCGCCGTCCTCGTAGCGCGGCGTGCACGAGTGCGGCAGCGGGGCCTGGATCGTGAATGCCTCGGGCGCCGCTTCGATACGTGCACGCCAATCGACGAGCCGCTGGTGGCCCGCCGCGAGACCCGGCGGCATCTCCGACGACGCGGAATGCGGCAGCCCGACCCAAGTCGGCACGAGCCACGCTTGATCGAGCCGTGCGAACGCGTCCTCGCGTACCGCCGTCTCACCGCACCACCAACTCGCCACGCTCGGCAATGCGAGCGTCTCGCCGAACAACGCATCCGCGATGCCGGGCAAAAATCCATTCAACGCCGGAGTTTCGGCGATGCCGACACCGGGCGCATTGGAGACCGCGACGTTGCCGGCACGCATGACCTGCAACAGGCCCGGTACGCCGATCGTGGAATCGGCACGCATTTCCACCGGGTCGCAAAAGCTGTCGTCGAGCCGGCGCAGTAGACCGTGCACTCGCTCGAGGCCCGCCAGTGTTTTCAGATAGAGTTTGTCGCCGCGCACCGTCAGATCGGTGCCTTCGACGAGCGTCAGGCCCAGGTAGCGCGCAAGGAACACATGCTCGAAATAGGTCTCGCTGAACGGGCCCGGGCTTAGCAAAGCGATGTGAGGAGAGTCTGCGCGGGCGCGGCGCTCGTCGTCGGTCATTGTGAGGCGCGCCGCGTGCGCCAGCGTGGCGATGAGCTGCGAGTACGACGGGGCGAGGCGCCGTACGCCGAGCGAGCGAAACGGCTCGGCGAACAGGCCGGCGACGATGAGCCGGTTCTCGAGTGCATAGCCGAGCCCCGAGGGCGCCTGCGTGCGGTGCCCCATGACGGTCCATTCGCCGTCTGGCCCGCGCGCAAGATCGACCGCTACGATCTGCAGATACCGGCCGCCTGGCGGCACGCAGCCTTTCATCGCACGCTGGTAGCCCGGATGCGCGAACACCAGCGCCGGTGGCAGCAGCGCGCGCGCAAGCAGCGTCTGCGGCCCGTAGCTATCCGCAACGAGCGCTTCGAGCAGTCGCGCGCGCTGCGCGACGCCACGTTCGATCACCGCCCATTCGTCCTCGTCGACGATGAAAGGCAGGACATCGAGCGCCCACGGCCGCGGCTCGCCGTTATCGGCGTAGGCGTTGTACGTGACATCGTTCTCGCGGATCTGCCGCGCCACCGCCGTCGCGGCATGCTCGAGGCCGGCCACGCCCTCTTCGCCCAGCAGACCGAAAAAGCGTCGCCAAGGCGCACGCAGAGCACCTGCGGCATCGCGCAACTCGTCCCAGTGGCCGGCGTGTGGAGGAACGTCGCACAGGCGCGCGAGAACATCGGTGACATCGGCCGCGACATCGAACGGCAGGGTCGATTGGTAAGGCAAATTGCTCTCTAGCTTCGGTCAGTCGTCGAACCCTACACGCCTCAAATCGAGTGTAAAAGGCAACTCTAGGCTGGGCTCGCGCGCCTTCACGTGCATCGGCCCGGGCGTATGGCCAATCGTGAAGAAGCGCGCACGCCGCCTACTCTGCGCTTCATAGGCGTTGACGGGAAACGTCTGATAATTGCGTCCACCCGGATGGGCGACATGATACTGGCATCCGCCGAGCGAGCGCACCGCCCAGTTGTCGACCAGGTCAAATGTGAGCGGCGCATGCACGCCGATGGTCGGATGAAGCGACGCCGCCGAGGGCCATGCCCGAAAGCGCACACCGGCCACGTACTCGCTTGCGCGGCCCGTCGGTTGAAGCGGCAACGGCACCCCGTTGACCGTTACCGTATGGCGGTTTTCGTTGAGGCCGAGCGCGCGCACCTCGATGCGCTCGAGCGACGAATCGACGAAGCGCACTGTCCCTCCGGGCGATCCTTCCTCGCCCATTACGTGCCACGGTTCGAGTGCATGGCGCAGGGTCAGCGTGACGCCGCTCGCTTCCAGTTCTCCGACGAGCGGAAAGCGGAACTCGAAATGCGGCGCGAACCAAACGCGGTCGAACGCATAGCCAGCCCTGCGCAGATCGGCGAGGACATCGTCGAAATCCATCTGCACAAAGGTACCGAGCATAAAGCGATCGTGCAATTGCGTGCCCCAGCGCGTGAGGCGCGTCGTGTACGGCGTGCGCCAGAAGTGGGCCACGAGCGCGCGCAGCAGCAATTGCTGCGCAAGACTCATGCGGGCATGCGGCGGCATCTCGAAGCCGCGCAACTCGAGCAGGCCGAGCCGGCCGGCAGGTCCATCCGGCGAATAGAGTTTGTCGATGCAAAATTCGGCGCGGTGGGTATTGCCCGTCACGTCGATGAGAATGTTGCGCAAGGTGCGGTCGATGAGCCAAGGCGGCACCCGTTGCCCCTCCTCCTGGCCGAGCACGGCTAGGCCATCGAGCTGACGCTGCAGTTCGCGAAATGCGATTTCGAGTTCGTAGACCTGATCGTTGCGGGCTTCGTCGACACGCGGCGCCTGGCTCGTCGGGCCGATAAAAAGACCCGAAAAGAGATACGACAGCGACGGATGATTGTGCCAATAAGCGATGAGACTCGCGAGCAAATCGGGGCGGCGCAAGAACGGGCTGTCGGCAGGCGTTGCCGCGCCGAGGACCATATGATTGCCGCCGCCCGTGCCGGTATGGCGCCCATCGAGCATGAACTTCTCCGGCCCGAGATACGATTCGTGCGCGGCGCGGTAGAGAAACTCGGTTTGATCGACGAGCTCTTCCCACGTCGCGGCCGGATGAATGTTGACTTCGACCACACCCGGGTCGGGGGTGATCTGCAATACCTTCAGACGTGGGTCGCGCGGCGGCGGATAGCCTTCGATCACGATTTTCACCTGCAGAGCCGTCGCCGTCGCTTCCACTGCAGCAAGCAAATCGAGGTAATCGTCGAGCGCAGCCAGCGGCGGCATGAACACATAGAGCGCCCGGCCTTTGCGCCCGGCCGCGGCGGCGTCGGCCTCCGCCCGCGGCCCCGCCGCGCGCGAACGATCGCGCGCTTCCACGCAAAGCGCCGTGCGTTGCACCCAGGGCGCCGACTCGCCGCGCTCCGGCACGCGCGCGGACACGTGCTCAGTGGGCGCGGCGGCCTCGCGGCCTTCGGCTGCGCCCGCATAGTGCACGCGCAACTGCGCTGCGCCGCGCAAAGGCGACGGCGACCCGAAGGGATCCTGCTCGTGCAGCCAGGGATACTCGGCTGCACTGACCCACGCGAGCGAATCGAGCGGCAAGCGATAGCCCATCGGCGAATCGCCGGGAATCAGATACATGCGCTCGTCGCGAAACGACCACGGCCCCGTGACCCAGCGCGGACCGCCTAAAGTAGCCGCCGTATCGCGCTCGCGTGCCAGCGGCAGGGCATAGCCGGTCACCGCAGCAAGGCCGGCGTCGAACACCCGTCGCAACCGCAGCCGTTCGAGCTCGTCGTCCAAACGCGCGTCGAACGGATCGACATTGACCGGCAGGCGTCGCTCGCGCCACAGGTAATACCAGACGTCCTCGTAGCCCGGCTCGATGCAGCTGCCGTCCAGTGAAAGCCGGTCGGCAACATGGCGGATAAATCGATCGGCGTCCCGCGCGGTGTAGTCCATCTCTTCGCGCTCATCCGCGAAGCACGTCGGGTCATGCCAGCACGGCTCGCCATCGGCCCGCCAGAACAGCGACAACGCCCAGCGCGGCAATTGCTCGCCCGGATACCACTTGCCTTGCCCCACGTGCAAAAACCCATTCGCGCCGTAGCGCACGCGCAGCTTGTCCATCAGCGAGACCGCGTAGCCACGCTTGGCCGGGCCGAGCGCATCGGTGTTCCACTCCGGCGCATCGCGATCGCGCACCGAAACGAACGTGGGCTCTCCACCCATCGTCAGCCGGACGTCCATCGACGCAAGATCGGCGTCGACTTGAACGCCCATGCGCGCGATGTCGCTCCAGACCGCGTCCTCATAAGGCTTCGTCACGCGCGGCGTCTCGAGCACGCGCGTAATCGACATAGAATGCGCGAACTGAACCTCGCACTCGTCGAGTGCGCCGGAGACAGGCGCGGCACTACCCGGCTGCGGCGTACAAGCGACCGGAATGTGTCCCTCGCCGGCCAACAGTCCCGACGTGGGATCGAGCCCGACCCAGCCCGCACCCGGCAGATAGACTTCGCACCAGGCGTGTAGATCGGTGAAATCCGCTTCCGCGCCGCTCGGGCCGTCGAGCGCTTTTTCGTCAGGCGCGAGCTGCAGCAAATACCCGGAAACGAAGCGCGCGGCGAAACCGAGCTGACGCAGGATGGCGACGAGCAACCAGCCCGAGTCGCGGCACGAGCCCGACCGTTTCTCGAGCGTTTCCTCGGGCGTCTGCACGCCGGGCTCCATCCGAATCAGGTAGCCGACTTCATCTGCGAGCCGCCGATTGAGCGCGACGAGAAAATCGATCGTCCGCCCAGGCGTGCGATCGATGCTTTCGACGAAGGCTGCGAAACGCGGCGTCGGCTCGGCGGTACGCAGGAGATAAGGTGCCAGCTCGGCGGCAAGCGCCGGAGCATAGTCGAACGGAACATGCTCCGCCTCGGGTTCGAGAAAGAAATCGAACGGGTTATAGACAGACATCTCGGCCACGAGATCGATCGTGACGCGAAACTCGCGTGTCGGCTCCGGAAAAACGAGCCGCGCCTGATAATTCGCAAAGGCATCCTGTTGCCAGTTGACGAAATGGTTCGTCGGTTCGACCCGAATCGAATAGCTGAGAATGGGCGTACGGCAATGCGGTGCGGGCCGCAGCCGGACAATGTGCGGCCCTAGCTCGACCAGGCGGTCATAGCGGTACTGCGTGACATGATTTAGCGCGACGCGAATCGACACGGGTGAACCTCAATGCGATAAACGGAAAACTCCGGGCCGCAATGCTCACGCCGCATGCGGTTGTGTTTGCGATTGAGATTGAGTCTGCGATTGACTCTGCGATGCCGATTGCGATTGCGATTGCGCCGCCGCCGGCTCGGGCGCGAGCGGCACGAGGAAATCGCGGCTGATGCAACTGCCGAGCTCGTTCACGCGCAGCAGAAATTCGGTGAGCCATGCATGCAATCCGCCGCGCAGAATGTCGCCGATCAGCGCAGCGCGTACATCCGCATGCAGTTGCAAGGCCATGGCTTCCGCCGGCGCTGAACGCGCGGTGCGCACCCGCACGATGATTTGCGCAATCTCGTCGAGGCTCGCAGCCAGCGAGCGCGGCCAATCAGCGAAGAGAATCAGCAAGCTGGCCACGCGCTCGGGCACGATCACATCGCGATACACCTTACGGTAAACCTCGAAGCCGGACACCGAGCGCAGGACCGCGGCCCAGTGGTAGTAATCGAGCGATTGCGCGAGCGGCTGCGCCAATGGGCTACGCTGCTCGAGCATCTCGTACTTGACGTCGAGAATGCGCGCGGTATTGTCGGCCCGCTCTAGAAATGTGCCGAGCCGCATGAAGTAGAACGCTTCGTCCTTGACCATCGTGCCCAACTGCGCGCCGCGCGATAGGTGCGAGCGGAACTTGACCCATTCGAAAAATTCGCAGGGATCGCGTTCGAGCACGCCGTCGGCAAGCATGCGCTGCGCCTCGAGCCATGTCGTATTGAGCGTTTCCCACAGCTCGGTCGTGATCGAACCGCGCACCGCTCGCGCATTCTCGCGCGCAGCGCCCAGACAACTGATGATCGACGAAAGGTTGTCGCGGTCGCTCGACATGAAGGCAATGACATCGCGGCTCGTCATCCTGGCATGACCGGCCGCATAGATGCCGGCGAGCTCCGAGATGGAGAGCATCGCGCGCCAGCCGAGCGCGGCATATTCATCCGATTGCGGCACGAGCGCGAGTTGATAGTTCGCGTCGAGCATGCGCGCGGTATTTTCGGCGCGCTCGGTATAGCGCGCCATCCAGAAAAGATGATCGGCGGTACGGCTCAGCATGATGCCTCGCATCCCCAAGGGGCAATGGCGTTATCGGAGCGATATCGGTCGGCCTAGCCGAGCGTATGCGGGAGTTACTGCTCGAGGACCCAGGTGTCCTTGGTGCCGCCTCCTTGCGAAGAGTTGACGACGAGCGAGCCCTCGCGCAGTGCGACGCGCGTCAGCCCGCCCGGCACCATGCGCACTTCGCTGCCCGAGAGCACGAACGGACGAAGATCGATGTGCCGCGGCGCAATGCCGCTTTCGACGTAGGTCGGACAGGTCGACAGCGCAAGCGTGGGCTGCGCGATGTACTTGCCCGGCTGCGCGATCAGGGCGGCGCGAAACGCCTCGATCTCGGCCGCCGTCGCAGCCGGTCCGACCAGCATGCCGTAGCCGCCCGCGCCGTGCGTTTCCTTGACGACCAGATCGGGCAAGTGGTCGAGGACGTAGCGAAGATCGTCGCTCTTGCGGCAGATCCAGGTCGGCACGTTATTGAGAATCGGCTCTTCGCCGAGGTAGAACCGAACCATGTCCGGCACGTACGGATAGATCGACTTGTCGTCGGCGACGCCCGTACCCACCGCGTTCGCCAGCGTAACGTTACCGGCGCGATAAGCCGACAACAAACCGGCTGCGCCAAGGGTCGAGTCGGAGCGGAAAACGTCGGGGTCGAGAAAATCGTCGTCGACTCGCCGGTAAATGACGTCGATGCGCTGCGGCCCCCGCGTCGTGCGCATATAAACGAAGCCGCCCTCGACGAAAAGGTCTTGCCCCTCGACCAGCTCCACGCCCATTTGCTGCGCGAGGAACGCATGCTCGAAGTACGCGGAGTTGTACATGCCCGGCGTGAGCACGACAATCGTCGGATTGTCCGCGCCATGCGGCGCCGCCGCGCGCAGCGTATCGAGCAGCAGGTCGGGATAGTGGGCGACGGGCGCAACCCGGTTGCAGGCAAACAGATCGGGGAACAAACGCATCATCATCTTGCGGTTTTCCAGCATGTACGACACGCCGGACGGCACACGCAAGTTGTCCTCGAGCACGTAGAACTCGCCCGCGCCCGCGCGCACGATGTCGATGCCGGCAATGTGCGCATAGATATCGCGCGCCACGTCGACGCCTTGCATCTGAGGCCGGTACTGTCCGTTGGCGAGAATCTGCTCAGCCGGAACAATGCCCGCGCGCACGATTGACTGCTCGTGGTAGATATCGTGAATGAACCGATTCAGCGCGCACACGCGCTGGCGCAAGCCCCGCTCGAGTGCGGCCCACTCATGCGCCGGGAAGATACGCGGAATCACGTCGAACGGGATGGTGCGCTCAGTGCCGACGCCGGTGGCGTCCTTCGCGCCATAGACAGCGAAGGTGATGCCGACGCGACGAAAGTTCAGGTCGGCTTCCGCCCGCTTGTTACTGATCTGCTGCTCGCTTTGGGCGGACATCCACGCGAAATACTCGTGGTAGTGCTCGCGCGCCAGGCCGCAGGCGTGAAAGTCGGCCGGCGCAACGCCCGCAAGAGCGGGCCCATTGCGCTCGAACATCTCGCTGAAGAAAGCTTGCATCATGGCCGATAGGTCCGTTCGTTATTCGGGGCCGCTAGTGCTCGCAAGCACGGCCCCGGTCGAGCCCGGCTGACGCCCGCAGTAGGCGCAGTCGTTCGGTATCAAGCATTCTTCGATGAGGCGGCGGCAAGCGGCCGCCGTCCTCCGCGGTCCGATCGAAACCGATCGGACTCTCGTCAAGTTAGCGGGCAACGCTAGACTGCGCGATACCGGGAAAACCCGTTACGCACGCTGCCTCGCACGCACTATGCACGCGGGAAACGTAACGCAACTATCGTGCCGATGTAGGCTCAGCGGGGGATTGCGGCCGCCCGACGAGGGCTATGGACAGTAGCCGATCGTCGTGCACCGCGATGGGGCAGGGAGAAGATTGTCGATGCACCGATGCGGACGCGGCGCTGCTTCATTTCGAAGCGGCGCGCGCGTCGACCGGGATCGCGCTTAGGCGATGCGCGCTTCCGTCTTCGGATCGAACAACACCGCCTTTGACACATCGGCGAGCAGCGTCATGTTTTGTTGCGCCTGCGGATTGGACGCGGGATGCACGCGGCTCACCGTACGCTTGCCGTTGATTTGCGCGAAGACGAGCGTGTCCGGGCCTGTCGGCTCGATCACGTCGACCTTGACGGTCAACGGCTGCAGGTCTTCGCTGTTCGCATCGTGCGCACCGCGCGCATCGGTGAGCCGCTCGGGCCGCAGACCGAGAATCAGTTTCTGCCCGACATGGCCCTTCACGCGGTTTGCATCGAACGGCAGCTTGAGAACACTGCGCGAGATGCCTGTATCGATTTCCATGCCGATACCGGCACCCTGCTCGACGAGTGCGCCTTCAATGAAATTCATCGGCGGTGCACCGATGAAGCCGGCGACGAACAGATTCGACGGCGAATCGTAAATGTCTTGCGGCGCGCCGAACTGCTGCACGATACCGTCCTTCATCACGGCGATGCGATCGCCGAGCGTCATCGCCTCGATCTGATCGTGCGTGACATAGACGATCGTCGTGCCCAGACGCTGATGCAGCAGCTTGATCTCCGAGCGCATCTCGATCCGCAGCTTTGCGTCGAGGTTCGAGAGCGGCTCGTCGAACAGGAACATCACCGGATCGCGCGCGAGCGCGCGGCCCATGGCCACGCGCTGGCGTTGACCGCCCGAGAGCTGGCCCGGCTTGCGGTCGAGCAGATGATCGATCTGGAGCATCTGCGAGACGCGATCGACGATCTGCGCCTGCTCCTTCTTCGGCACCTTGCGAATATTCAGGCCGAATGAAATGTTCTCGCGCACCGTCATCGACGGATAGAGCGCGTACGACTGGAACACCATCGCGATATCGCGATCTTTCGGCGAGAGATTATTGACGACTTTGCCGTCGATGCTGATCTCGCCTTTGGTAACCGTTTCGAGCCCGGCGATCATGTTGAGCAGCGTCGACTTCCCGCACCCGGAGCCGCCGACGAGGATCAAGAATTGACCGTCCTCGATGTCGATGTCGACGCCCTTCAAGACGGGCACGCCGTTCGGGTAGGTTTTGTATACGTCGCGGATGGAAAGGCTTGCCATGCTGAGAATCCTCTAATCTGCAGTACTGCTTTGCTTTCGAATAGGTCGAACATGCGTTGCGAGGGGGCGAGCGCTTCGCTGACGCGGCGCGCCCTACCCAGCCCAACGCGCCATCAGCCTTTCACCGCACCCGCCGTCAAGCCGCGCACGAAGTAGCGGCCCGCGATCACATAAACGAGCAGCGTCGGCAGGGCGGCGATGATGGCGGCGGCCATGTCGACGTTGTATTCCTTCACACCCGTCGATGTATTCACGAGGTTGTTCAGTGCCACCGTAATCGGCATCGAATCGACGCCCGAGAACACGATCCCGAACAGGAAGTCGTTCCAAATCTGCGTGAATTGCCAAATGACGCAGACCATGAAGATCGGCAGCGAGACAGGCAGCAGGATACGGGTGAAGATCGTGAAGAATCCGGCGCCGTCGATGCGGGCCGCCTTCACGAGTTCGGCCGGAATGCTCACGTAGAAATTGCGGAAGAACATGGTCGTGAACGCGATCCCGTAGACGACGTGGACCAGCACGAGCCCCCCGATCGTATTGGAGATACCGACGAACCCCAGCAGGCGCGCCATCGGCAGCAAGATCGTTTGGAACGGGATGAAACAGCCGACGAGCAGCATCGTGAAGACCATGTCGGCACCGCGAAAGCGCCAGTGCGTCAGCACGTAGCCGTTGAATGCGCCGATGATCGACGAAATCAACACGGCCGGAATCACCATGCGAACCGAATTCATGAAGAACGGACGCATGCCGTCGCAGCGCACGCCCGTGCAGGCCTCGCTCCACGCCTTCACCCACGGCGCGACCGTCCAATGCGCCGGCGGCGTCAGTAAGTTGCCTGTGCGCAACTGATCGAGGTCCTTGAACGACGTGGACAACATCACGTAGATCGGAAACAGAAAGTACAGGGCGAACAGCAAAAGCGCCGCATAGATGAACGCACGGCTGATCGTCATGCCCGTACCCGCCTGGCCGTCCCCAACCTTGCCGGACGCCCCGCCGGGGAGCAGCGAACGCAGCGCGCGTGCGGGTTGTTCTACTTTAGGCTGCATTGCGAGTGCTCCTCGATTCGAGGTACATGAGCGGAACCAGAACGGCGACAACCGTCGCAAGCATCATCATCGACGACGCCGCGCCCACGCCGAGCTGCCCGCGGTTGAACGAGAACGTGTACATGAACATCGCGGGCAGCGACGACGAAGTGCCGGGCCCGCCCGCCGTCAGCGCGACAACGAGATCGAACGTCTTGATCGTGATGTGACATAGGATCAAGAGCACGGAGAAAAACACGGGGCGCATGCTGGGGATAACGATCTTGCGATAGATCGTGGGCAGCGTCGCACCGTCGACTTGGGCGGCCTTGAAGATTTCCGCATCGACACCGCGCAGCCCGGCGAGAAACAGCGCCATGACGAAGCCCGTCGATTGCCAGACGGCCGCGATCACGATACAGAAGATCGCCTTGTCGGGATCGTTGAGCCAGGTGAACGAAAAGCTCGTCCAACCCCAGTCGTGCAACACTTTCTCCAGACCGAGCGAAGGGTTCAAGATCCACTGCCAGGCGGTGCCCGTGACGATGAACGACAGCGCCATCGGATACAGGAAGATGGCGCGCAGCGCGCCTTCGTTACGGATCTTTTGATCGAGCAGGATCGCGATAAACAAGCCGAGCGCGATGCAGATGGCGATGAACGGAATGCCGAACCAGCCGAGGTTACGCGCCGACGTCCACCAGACGTCGTTGTCGAACAGTTCTCTGTAGCGCGTGAGTCCGGCAAACGCGTAATTGGGCATCAGTCGCGAATTGGAAAGCGACAGATAGCCTGTAACCAGGATAAAGCCGTAGACAAATACGAGGCTGATCGCCACGCTCGGCGCAAGCACGAGCTTCGGGATCCAGCGATCGGCCAAAGCCGACATCGACGAGGTGCGGTGGGATACGGGCGCCACGTTGTTCCCCTTTCCGCTGAGAGAGGCAGCCACTACTCGACTCCTGAGTGCTTGCAGACCGGCCGTGACGTTCGGAACGCTTCGAACCAAGTTCGTTACGCCCGGCCGGCTTGAGTGACGCAGGCAGACGCCGCACGCAGCGAACGCCCACCCCTGGAACAATGCTTGACGCTTACTTCGTCTTCGCAGCCTTCGCGAGCGCGGCCACCGCATCTTGCGACGACTCGTTCGAGTTCATGAACTTCGTGACGACGTCGCTCATCGCGCCGGCCGTGGCATCGCCTTGCGCCATACCGTGCGCGAGCGACGGCACGTAGCCGCCGGCCTTGATCGACGCTTGTTCGTCGGCGTACGACTTCTTCGCGCAATCGTCATAGCTGCTCATGTCGACGCCCAGACGGACGGGAATCGAGCCCTTGTACAAGCTGAACTGCTTCTGGAAATCGGGGCTCATGATCGTCTTCGCGAGCGCGAGCTGGCCCGGCGTGGCCGCCTTTTGGCCCTTCTGTTGGAAGAACACGAACGAATCGACGTTGAACGTGAACGCCTTGGCGGTGCCCGGAACGGCCGTGCAGACGTAATCGACGCCCGACTTCTTGTTCGCGTTCGCGAATTCGCCCTTCGCCCAGTCGCCCATGAACTGCATGCCGGCCTTGCCGTTGATGACCATGGCGGTGGCGAGGTTCCAATCGCGGCCCGTGCGCGAGCTGTCGAAATAAGTCGTGAGCTTACGGACGGTATCGAACACCTTGACCATTTGCGGCGAGGTGAGCGTTTTTTGATCGAGATCGACGATCGACTTCTTGTAGAAATCGGCGCCTTGCGAGAGCACGACGTCTTCCCAAACCGTGAAGTCTTGCCACGGTTGACCGCCCATCGCGATCGGCATGATGCCGTCCGCCTTCATCTTGTCGGCAAGCGCGAAGAATTCGTCCCAGGTCGTCGGCACCTTGCCGCCGGCCTTATCGAGCGCGGCCTTGTTGATGTAGAGCCAATTCACGCGATGCACGGAGAACGGCGCGGCGACGTAGTGGCCGTCGGCCTGCATGATCTTGTCGATTTGCGGCGGCAGATTCTTCTTCCAGTCTTGTTCCTTCGCGACCGAATCGATGTTCACGAGCACGCCTTGGTCAGCCCACTCCTTGATCAGCGGCCCTTTGATCTGAGCCGCGGTGGGCGCGTTGCCCGAGATGACCTGCGTCTTCAGCGCCGTCATGGCCGCGGCGCCCGCGCCGCCCGCCACCGCGAAGTCCTTCCATGTGTAGCCCTGCTTCGTCATGTCGTCCTTGAGGACGCCGATGGCCTTCGATTCACCGCCCGAAGTCCACCAGTGCAGCACTTCGACCGATTCAGCCGCCTGAGCCGCCGACACGCCCATCAACAGCCCCGTGGCGCACAGTGCAGCCATGATCGCGCGAACTTTCATTGTTTATCTCCTCCAGACTACTGACCAAGTAACGATGACTCCCCTCTTCGACTGGCCGGGGAACGGTGGTTAGGTGCAACAGAACAACAACACTGGGATACTTGAATACTGGACGTGGCCGAGCCGCTGGCCGCGGCCATCTGTGCGCAGGCCCGCCGACGCGCCGAACGCGACCGCGAAGATTCGTCAGGAAATGGATGCTGCCAAGCTCAACGACTGTCTCCTGTTTGGAATTCGGCTTTGCCCGCGTCGCACGGGCCTAGCTCGGGGAGGCAGCGCTTGGAAATCGGCGCTGCTAACATGCACGCGCGGTACAGATAGCTACAAATAGGGACACGCGGCGCGCTGCCGCCGATCGGCTCCGAAACCCCGCGCTGCCGGTCCGGCGCGCAAGGTTTTTGCATTCGATCGACGTTACCTCTTGATTTGGATTGTAGTTAAACTACAATTCAGTGTCAAAATTATTTTTATCGCGCTACAAGACATCGCAACTCGAGCAGCCCACCAGCCACGACACGTTCCTCGACTCGCGCCCGCAACCCCCTTTGACTTCGGCTTACGACTCATGCAAATCGACTCAGGCTTCACTTTCGTTCTCTTCGGCGGGACTGGCGATCTGTCGATGAGAAAGATCCTCCCGGCGTTGTACGAGGCCCACCGCGCGGGCATGCTGTCCGAGCACGGCAAGATCGTGGCCGTAGCCCGGCACGCCGCCGACCGCGACGGCTACATCCAGTGGGTCAACGACAATGTCAAGGCACACGTCTCGAAGGGCGACCTGGACGAAGCCGCGTGGCAGCGTTTTCTCGAGCGCATCGCCTACGTCAAGCTCGATCTGGGCAAGGCCGAGGATTTCGCACTGCTGCGCGACGCGATCGACGGGCATCCCGGCACGCGCGTGTTCTATCTAGCAACGGGGCCGTCGCTGTTCGTGCCGATTTGCCGCGCGCTCGCCTCCGTCGGCTTGAATGAAAACGCGCGCATCGTGCTCGAGAAACCGCTCGGGTACGACTTGCGCTCGTCGAACGCGATCAACGATGCGGTGGGTGAGATCTTCACCGAAGAGCAGATCTACCGGATCGATCACTATCTCGGGAAAGAACCCGTGCAGAACCTGCTCGCGCTGCGTTTCGGCAATGCGCTATTCGAGCCGTTGTGGCGCCGCGAGTGGGTCGAGAGTATTCAGATCACGATTGCCGAAGAACTCGGTGTCGAGGCAAGAGGCGACTTCTACGACAACACCGGCGCACTGCGCGACATGGTGCAGAACCACCTGCTGCAGTTGCTGTCGATCGTCGCGATGGAGCCGCCCCATTCGATGGATTCCGATTCGGTCCGCGACGAAAAACTGCGCGTTTTGCGCGCGCTCAAGCCGATCGATACGCGCGACATCCCCAAGATCGCGGTGCGCGGCCAGTATCATGCGGGGGTCATCAAAGGCACCTCGGTGCCGGCCTATGCGACCGAGCACGGCGTCAAGCCTCAGAGCACGACCGAGACGTTCGTCGCGCTCAAGGTCGAAATCGAAAATTGGCGCTGGGCGGGCGTGCCCTTCTTCCTGCGTACGGGCAAGCGTCTGGCCGAGCGTGTCGCGGAAATCGTCGTCAACTTCCGGCCGGTGCCGCACTCGGCGCTGGGTGCGCCGGCGCTGCGGCCCGGAGCGAACCGGCTCGTGATCCGGCTGCAGCCGAACGAATCGATTCGCCTCTACTGCTTGGCCAAGCAGCCCGGCGAAGGGATGAATCTGTCGAGCGTGCACCTCGATCTCGCCTTCGACCAGTTCTTCAAGGAAGGACAGATGGAGGCCTATCAGCGCCTGCTGCTCGACGTTATCAACGGCCGCTTGGCGCTGTTCGTGCGGCGCGATGAGCAAGAAGCCGCCTGGCGCTGGGTCGAGCCGATCCTGAACGAATGGGCGGCATCGAACCGGCCGCCGAAGCCGTACGCGGCAGGCACCTGGGGCCCCGCCGCCGCAAGCGCGATGCTTGCGCAGCACGACACGTGCTGGCTCGAGGAAGAGAATTAGCCGATGCATTGAACCGATGCACCGAATGCGGTGCATCGCGGTCAAGCATAGACAGCTCGGCGGCGCTACGTTTCGCAGGCGCAGCGCTTTTGCCGGCGACGTTGGACATACAAAAAAGCAGTCTGGAGGAGAAGTGATCGAGCTTCATGCTTTTGACGACCCGCGCGCCCAAGCCCGCGCGCTGGCCGAAGCCGTCAGCGGCGCCGTTGGCGCATCGCTTGCTGCGACCGTCGACGCGCGCACCACGCTGGCCGTCTCCGGCGGCACGAGCCCCCGCGCGTTCTTTGATGTGCTCGCCATCGAACCGCTCGACTGGGCTCGCGTCGACGTGACGCTGGTCGACGATCGCTGGGTGCCCGAGACCGATGGCGCGAGCAATGCCCGCCTCGTGCGCGAAACGCTGCTCACGCAAGCCGCGAGCGCGGCGCGCTTTTTGCCGCTCGTCGATGTCGGCGTTTCACTCGAGGCGCGCATCGCCGCATTGAACGCCGATCCGTCGTATGCGCTGCCGAACGTCGCCGTGCTCGGCATGGGCGAGGACGGCCATACCGCCTCCTTGTTCGCCGACGCCCCCGTTCACGAATGGACACACGCGCTAGCGACCGAGGCGCGCTACGTTGCCGTCCATCCCGGCGCCGCGCCTCACCCGCGCGTCAGCCTCTCGATGTCCGCGCTCAAGCGCATCGAGCATCGGTTCCTGTTGATCTCGGGCGAACGCAAGCTCCACGTGCTGAAAGCGGCCGCATCCGCGCCGCAAGAAAACGCCATCTCGAAGCTGGCAAACGACAAGGGAGTCAGACTCGATGTCTACTGGTCTGCAAAATAAAGCCGCTACGGTCCCCGGCGCACGCCAGCACGCCGACGGTCCGCGCCTGCTCGCCGATATCGGCGGCACCAACGCGCGCTTCGCACTCGAAACGGAGCCGGGGGAGATTTCGCAGATCCGCGTCTACCCGTGCGCCGAGTACCCGACGATCGAAGATGTGCTCAAGAAGTATATGAAGGACACGAAGGTCGGCCGCGTCAATCACGCGGCGATCGCCATTGCGAACCCGGTCGATGGCGACCAGGTCAGCATGACGAACTTCAAGTGGGCGTTCTCCATCGAGGCGACGCGACGCGCGCTCGGATTCGACACGCTGCTCGTGGTCAATGATTTCACGGCGCTCGCGATGGCCCTACCCGGGCTCACCGATGCGCAACGCGTTCAAGTGGGCGGCGGCTCGCGCCGCCAAAACAGCGTGATTGGGCTGTTCGGCCCTGGGACGGGCCTCGGCGTTTCGGGCCTGATCCCCGCCGACGACCGCTGGATCGCGCTCGGCAGTGAAGGCGGACACGCGAGCTTTGCGCCTTCGGACGAGCGCGAGGACATCGTTCTGCAGTACGCCCGGAAGAAGTGGCCGCATGTCTCTTTCGAACGTGTAGCAGCGGGGCCCGGCATCGAACTCATCTATCGTGCGCTGGCCGCCCGCGACAAGAAACGTGTGCCGCCTTCGTTGGACCCGGCCGAAGTCGTCGACCGGGCGCACGCAGGCGAAGCGCTCGCGCTCGAAGCGGTCGACTGCTTTTGCGGCATCCTCGGCACCTTCGCCGGCAACCTCGCGGTGACGCTCGGCGCGCTCGGCGGCATTTACATCGGCGGCGGCGTCGTGCCCAAGCTCGGCGACTTGTTCCTACGCTCTTCGTTCCGTCGGCGCTTCGAAGCGAAAGGCCGCTTCGAGCCCTATTTGGTCAACGTGCCCACGTATGTCATTACCGCCGAATACCCTGCATTCCTGGGGGTCTCGGCCATTCTCGCGGAGCAGTTGTCGAACCGTGCGGGCGGGAGCTCCTCCGCGGTGTTCGAACGCATCCGTCAGATGCGCGATGCCCTGACGCCGGCGGAGCGGCGAGTGGCCGATCTCGCACTGAACCATCCGCGCTCGATCATCAGCGATCCGATCGTCGATATCGCGCGCAAGGCCGATGTCAGCCAACCGACCGTTATCCGCTTTTGCCGTTCGCTCGGCTGCCAGGGGTTGTCCGATTTCAAGCTCAAACTCGCGACGGGCTTGACGGGCACGATCCCGGTGAGCCATAGCCAAGTGCATTTGGGCGATACGGCCACCGATTTCGGGGCGAAGGTGCTGGACAACACGGTGTCGGCCATCCTGCAGTTGCGTGAGCATCTGAACTTCGACCACGTCGAGCGCGCCATCGAGCTGCTCAATGGCGCGCGGCGGATCGAGTTCTACGGGCTCGGCAACTCGAACATCGTGGCGCAGGACGCGCACTACAAGTTCTTCCGCTTCGGCATCCCGACGATTGCTTACGGCGATCTCTATATGCAGGCCGCCTCGGCCGCGCTGCTCGGTAAGGGCGACGTGATCGTGGCCGTATCGAAGTCGGGCCGCGCGCCCGAACTGCTGCGCGTGCTCGACGTGGCGATGCAGGCCGGAGCCCAGGTGATTGCGATCACCTCGAGCAACACACCGCTCGCCAAACGTGCGACGGTCGCCCTCGAAACCGATCACATCGAGATTCGGGAGTCGCAGTTGTCGATGATCTCGCGCATCCTGCACCTCGTGATGATCGACATCCTCGCCGTGGGCGTCGCGATCCGGCGGGCGGTGCCGGCCACCGAGATGCCGCAAGCCGTCGCGAAAGTGCGCTCGGCGAGCCGGGACGAAGCGACGACGGCGGTACTCGATTGGCTTAGTCATGGGGCGGCGTCGTCGGCGGCGGATTGACGCTCGCGCGACGAGGCAAAGCGGCGCACTTTGGTATTGGGCGCCCTCTGCGCACCCGATTCAGGCCCGCGTCTGTCCGTAGGCGCGGGCTTTTTTATCGCGCTTGAGGAGTGCGCGCCTCGCATGCGGCGATGGCGCTCCAAACAGCCCCGGCGCGGAAAACGACGGCGGCCGGCCGCGCCGGATTGAGATGACGGCCCGCGGGCGATGCAAAACGCCTCGTTTTCTTCAACCTATTCGCAACAATGGTGCATCAAAAAAATGTTGCGTCACCGCAACATTGCCGGCTCTAATTAAGCAGGCGCTTCCACTCGCAGCCTTGCCTGTCAAGGGATCGCGGAGTTCTCGAATTGCATTACTGTGTTACGGGGAACGCAATAATTTTTTACAACTAGGGTTTTCACTAATAAGGGTGCGGAGAGCAGTTGCCTAGTATCGCCTCGACTGCCTGGACCCGCGGCGCGCCGATTACTCACAAAGTAGCCGGGTCCGCGGCAAGAAATTCAACCAATCCGGGTTGCTCACACTGCAACTCTCTTCGTCTCGGAGACCTAGTTTGATGAAAAAGTCACTTCTCGCACTCGCAGCTCTTAGCACTTTCGCAATCGGCGCTCAAGCACAGAGCACCGTTACGCTGTATGGCATCGCCGACGTCGGTATCGCCTATACGAGCAACTCTAACGCGGCCGGCAAGTCGACCTGGGCAATGGCCAGCGGCAATGAGTCGGGCTCGCGTTGGGGCTTGACCGGTGCTGAAGACCTCGGTGGCGGCCTGAAGGCGATCTTCAAGTTGGAGAACGGCTTCAACCTCAACAACGGCACGCTTGGCCAAGGTGGCCGTGAGTTCGGCCGTCAAGCCTATGTCGGCTTGAGCAGCAGCAGCCTGGGCACGGTGACGTTGGGTCGTCAGTACAATGCGATCCAAGATTACCTCGCTCCGCTCGATATCGCATCGGTGCTGACGCAATATGCAACGCACCCGTTCGATAACGACAACCTGAACAACACGTTCCGTACGGACAACTCGGTGAAGTATGTCACGCCGAACCTGTCGGGCTTGCAGGCACAAGGTCTGTACGGCTTCTCGAATCAGCCGGGCTTCGCGAACGACCGCACGTATAGCGTGGGCGCGACGTACGGTATGGGCCCGTTGAACGTGGCAGCCAGCTATGCCTACGTGCAAAACCCGAATGTCGCCGGCGGCGCGGTTAACGGCACGATCGCTGCCACGCGCGTGAACCAGTGGGGCCTTGGCGGCACGTACGCGTTCGGACCGGCAACGGTCGGCCTGCTCTATACGGGCACGCTGTACTCGGGTTCGACGCAAGCGGTTTCGAATACGGCCGGCGGCACGATCCACTTCAACAACTACGAAGGCAGCTTCCGTTTCCAACTGACGCCGGCCCTCGTGTTGGCTGCGGGCGAAACGTACACGGGCGTGCGTCAAGCTGGTGTTTCGGGTCACTTCTGGCAGACGAACCTGGGCGCCGACTACAACCTGTCGAAGCGCACGGACGTCTACCTGACCGGTGTGTATCAACGTGCAACGAAGAACATGAAGGCCGCGATCGACGCATCGGCTGGCACCGCCAGCGGTCAATCGCAGACGCTCGTCGTTGCCGGTATCCGTCACAAGTTCTAATAAGCAACGCTTCATTCGGCCGGGCTTCGGCCCGCCCGAAAAGAGCGGCAAGCAGTATTTTCAAAGCGCCCTTCGGGGCGCTTTTTTCATGTGCGCCACCCTGTCATGCGTTCAATGGTCGCCGCGCGCTTGCGCTCGACATCTCGAGTAGCGCCCCCAGTCGCACCCGCCGCATCAAAATAGCTCGGTCCGGTCGCCCACACGCCGCTTTCGGTACAATCCCTAACATCGTGCCGGCCGCGCGCCTGAAGCGCTTTGCCCGTCGGCTCTCGTCGAACTTCACGTCATTTCCATGCCCACGAATCAAGCTCTCTTCGAACGCGCGCAACAAACGATCCCCGGTGGTGTCAATTCGCCCGTGCGCGCCTTCCGCTCCGTCGGCGGCACCCCGCGCTTCGTTAAGCGCGCCCAAGGCCCCTACTTTTGGGACGCAGAAGGCAAGCGTTACATCGATTACATCGGCTCTTGGGGCCCGATGATCGTCGGCCACGCGCATCCGGAAGTGCTCGAAGCGGTTCAACGCGTGCTCGCAGACGGCTTCTCGTTCGGTGCGCCGACCGAAGCCGAGATCGAGATCGCCGAGGAAATCTGCAAGCTGATGCCCTCGATCGAACAGGTGCGGCTGGTCTCGAGCGGCACCGAAGCGACAATGAGCGCACTGCGTCTTGCGCGCGGCTTTACTCAGCGCACACGCATCGTCAAGTTCGAAGGCTGCTATCACGGTCATGCCGATAGCTTGCTCGTCAAAGCGGGCTCCGGCTTGCTGACGTTCGGCAATCCGACCTCGGCCGGTGTACCCGCCGACATCGCCAAGCACACCACCGTGCTCGAATACAACAATACGCAAGCACTGGAGGAAGCGTTCGCGGCCTTCGGCGGCGACATCGCGGCGGTGATCGTCGAGCCGGTGGCCGGCAACATGAACCTCGTACGCGGCAACCCCGAATTCCTGCAAGCGTTGCGGCGGCTATGCACGCAGCACGGTGCCGTGCTGATTTTCGATGAAGTGATGTGCGGCTTTCGCGTCGCCCTCGGGGGCGCGCAAGCACTCTATGGCATCACCCCTGACCTCACGTGCCTTGGCAAGGTGATCGGCGGCGGCATGCCGGCCGCGGCCTTCGGCGGCCGGCGCGACATCATGTCGCTGCTTGCGCCCGAAGGCGCCGTCTACCAAGCGGGCACGTTGTCGGGCAATCCGGTCGCCGTCGCCGCGGGCCTCAAAACGCTTGAACTGATCCAAGCACCGGGCTTCTACGAACGCCTCACCGCGCAGACGGCTCGACTCGCGCACGGCCTGAGCGCCGCCGCGCGCGAAGCCGGTGTGTCCTTCTGCGCCGATGCCGTGGGCGGTATGTTCGGCCTGTACTTCGCACAACAGGTCCCCGCGAGCTTTGCCGACGTCTCGCGCAGCGATATCGCTCGCTTCAACGCGTTCTTTCATCAGATGCTCGACGCCGGTGTGTACTTCGCCCCGTCGGCGTACGAGGCCGGCTTCGTATCTAGCGCGCACGACGACGCCGTGATCGACGAGACCGTTGCCGCGGCGCGTGGTGCGTTTGCGGCGCGCGCCGTTTAAGGCCCGACGCACGATGTTCTCCGAAGCCGACTTCATCCATATGCAGCGCGCGCTGACGCTCGCCGCGCGCGGCCTGTACACGACCACGCCGAACCCGCGCGTCGGGTGCGTGCTCGTGAAAGACGGCATGGCAATCGGCGAAGGGTTCACGCAGCCCGCCGGCCAGGACCACGCCGAAGTGCAGGCACTCAAGGATGCGCGGCGGCGCGGCCACGACCCGCAAGGTGCAACGGCCTACGTATCGCTCGAGCCTTGCAGTCATTTTGGGCGCACGCCGCCCTGCGTACAGGCGCTCATCGACGCGCGCGTGAAGCGCGTTATTGCGGCAATGGAAGATCCGAACCCGCAAGTGTCGGGGCGCGGGCTTTCGCGGTTGCGCGACGCCGGTGTCGACGTGCGGTGCGATCTCCTTGCAAGCGAAGCGCGCGAATTGAACATCGGCTTTGTGTCGCGCATGACACGTGCGAGACCCTGGGTGCGGATGAAAGTCGCGGCTTCGCTCGACGGGCGCACCGCGCTGCCGACAGGCGAAAGCCAATGGATCACGGGTGAAGCTGCGCGGGCCGACGGCCATGCGTGGCGTGCGCGGGCGTGCGCGATCCTGACGGGCATTGGAACCGTACGTGAAGACGATCCGCAATTGACGGTGCGCGAAGTGAATACGCCGCGGCAGCCGTTGCGTGTGCTTGTCGATAGCCGGCTCGAACTGCCGCTGACGGCGCGCCTGCTCGACGGCCCGCCGCCCCTCGTCTTTTGCGGGCGCATCGACGAGCGCAACGCCCAATGCGCCGATGCGCTCGCTTCGCGTGGCGTCGAGATCGTCTCCCTCGCCAACGAGCACGGCAAGGTCGATCTGCCGGCCATGCTGAAAGCGTTAGCCCAGCGCGGCATCAACGAGCTGCACGTCGAGGCTGGGCACAAGCTGAACGGCTCGCTGTTACGCGAGGGGTGCGTCGACGAGCTGCTCGTTTATCTTGCGCCGAGTCTGCTCGGGGCCGATTCGGCCGGCATGTTCGATTTGACAGCGCCGGCACTGCTCGACGCGCGGACGAGACTGGTTTTCCATGCGATCGATCGGATCGGCGATGACCTGCGCATCTTGGCGCGGCTGCAGCCACCGTCGGCAACCGATTGAAATCGAACTGAGAAGGAACGCTCCACCATGTTTACGGGAATCGTCGCGGCCGTTGGCCGCATCGAAGCAGTGAAGCCGCTGGGCGCAGAAGATACCGCGGGCGTGCGTCTGACCATCGCTGCAGGGGCGCTCGATCTAGCGGATGTGGCGCTCGGCGACAGCATTGCCATTCAGGGCGCATGCATGACCGTCGTGGAGAAAACGACGCGCACGTTCGACGTCGACGTTTCGCGCGAAAGCCTGAACTGCACCGTCGGGCTCGCCGAGCCGGGGGAAGTCAATCTCGAGAAGGCGCTGACCGCCCATGAACGTTTGGGTGGCCATATCGTGTCGGGCCACGTCGATGGGTTGGGGACGGTTACGCGCTTTGCGCCTGTCGGCGAATCTCACGAATTGCGGGTGCTTGCACCGAAGGATATCGGGCGCTACCTCGCCTATAAAGGCTCGATCACCGTGAATGGCGTGAGCTTGACGGTCAATAGCATCGACGATCGAGCGGACGGCTGCGAGTTCTCGATCAATCTGATCCCGCACACGGTCGAGATAACGACGCTTAAGAACGTGAAGGCCGGCGCCAAGGTCAATCTCGAGGTCGATTTGATTGCGCGGTATGTAGAGCGAATGCTCGGGGCGTCTCAGGACGGCTATAAGCCATTGAAATGATTCTGTTTTTGGCGAATAGACTGTCCGCCATCATCTCGCCGAATCCGCCCAAAGCTACGATTTAGTGACGGTATTTCTGACGGTATACGGCCGTTTTCTGCGATTCGTATACCGTCACGCCTCTGGAACTCGGCATCCGTTCCGTCGTAGCTTATAGATGGGATCCCGGCCAGTGTTCCCGCGCCTCTGTCCGAGGACATCACGGACCGCATCCTCCAGCGCCCGCTGACCCTCGAAGGCGCTCTGAATCTCCGGGTTCTTTAATCTCGATAGTATCGGCATGCACACGGGAGCAAGATGTAAAGCGCGTTGAGCGGGAATGCGGGTCACTCGGCAATACGAGGCCGATCCTCCGATCCCAGTACGAGTGGGTTCACGCGCGGTTCCGGACGGTTACATGCCGTGGGGTACACAGACGAACTGAGTCTCGACGGATTTGTAGGCCGACATGCGGCTGCCGCTTCGTCACTGGACAAACGCAGCGTCCGCAACCATCCCATCGTTGTCGTATCTCAGTGCGAGGCTCACTTCGCCGTTGCCCCGCGTGAGCTGCTGCGTGCTTTGATCCAGTTTCTGCATGAGCCCGGCAAAGTTCGACGTCTGGAGCGTCGCCTCCGCCTCCCGTTCATGTACGAGACGATGAATTTCCGTCCTGCGATAATCCAGCAGCTCGTCGCTAGTGAAACGGGACTTCTGAAGTAGCGCATTGGCCTTCCCAACCGCCTCGCTGCGGCACATACCGACCAGTTTCATCCACTCCGCAACTTCGGGGCGAATACGCGTATATTTGCGCCCGGCAGGATCAAGGTAGGTAACAATCATGTTCGTCACAGCAGCCAGTTGCAACAAGAGCCCATAACGTACCAGCAGCGGCCGGACTTTTTGCACCAGAGCCAGAAGTTCCTTGTGCGTATTCCCCGTGCCGAGCGTATCTTTGTCTGTTAGCTCCCTGATGCGCCGCGTCAAATCAGCGAGGTCACCCTGAACCTTGTCTCGCCAAGCAAATCCCATGTGATTTATGCTCTCGATCACATGGGATTTTTCGCTCGAAATTTCCATGGGTCGCTGCACATCCTTCATGTGTCGTGCGATTTCGCTCAGATAGGCAATGGCGCCAGAAATGCTCGATTGATCCGCGGTTTCAAGTCGGTCGATAAGCTCGGAAATGCCGCTCTGGATTTTTCCTAGGCTGCGCTCGATATCCGCAAGATGGGCCTGCGCCACCGCTATACTGACGAGTTGAAACGCCCCTACGGCCAGTTGACGAGCCGTGCCCGCCTGGACAATCCGTCCTTTACCCGCAATCTGCCCAGTCACATCGACAGCGTCGGCCAGAACCTCGCCGGACTTTATCCGCATGAGCGTATACGTTCCGTCTTTCAGGCCCTGTGCGATTTCGGGCTTAAAGACCAGCCGTATAGTCTTGCCAGGAATGCTGACGCCCGCTTTCAGGAAATCGGAAGCAAGCTGGCCCATTCTGTTGATTTCGTCGCTCGACGTGTCGAGACGTCGTGCGGTAAACGGTATGTTGGACATCTCCTCAACATTCATCACGACGACGCCCTCGGAATCGACCAGTTCGACGTTATGAAAAACCTCCTGTACCGGCTGTACAGAGCTCGGATCAATGTCAACTGGTGCAACCTCGACAGGAGCAGCGGCAATTGTGGGAGAGTCACTGCGTTGAGGAGCTCGCCTCTGTCCAGCCTTGTAAGCAAAAAGAACAGCGACAAAGGCGATCAGCACGACCGCGACGATTACTGTTGTCACAGCGACATCCCCGAAAATTTGGTGTGGACCCGGTCTTTTCTGATCGTTCCAGTTCGCACGAGACCGACGTTTTGAACGAATCTACAGTTTGCCAGAAGATTCGCTGTTTCTACCTGCGATCTCTGCGACCTGCACAAACGAACCCTCGATGAGGCTCAATGGGTATCGATACGGAGCCGCGGTTCCAAACGCAGTAACCGACGACCACGAGAACATTTGAAGCGCTGTGGTTTCGTCATGTGCCGTGACTGATTATCCTAGCCGGGCTTAGTTGCGGCCGCTCGCGGATACGTGGTCGAGTGGCCGGCCGAGCCGTCTATGACTATTTCACCACGGCACCGGTCTTCCATCCCTTTCCCACCTATCGTGCGCGCGGCGGCTCATTACTCTCCCCCACCCGTACGTCGGAAACAGCCCCGTTTCGCGCAGGATACGACGCACGTTAGGAATCGACTCGTAACGGATGCTGAATTCCCTTTCGATAAGATCGCGAACCAAGGCGACTGACCAGCGGTACTGCGCGAAGCCGTGTTCCTGTGGCTCCCTCCCCCTCACCAGTCTATCAAGACGCCGAAGTTGCCGTTCGGTCAACATGCTTGGACGTCCTCGCTTTCCCGCACGCCACGAGCCCGAATCCTCGACCCGCATCTTTGCCCACCTCGATACCGTCTGTCGAGTAACTCCAAGAGCGTGCATGACCTCTGCCTGAGGCACCCCGCGCGCCAGCATCCGCATCCCTCTGCGTCGGCGCACCTCAAAGTCTTCAGCTTCTTCCTTCCGCATATCGAGCCCGGATATTGTCACTCATTTAGTATATCTCGCGTTGCACGCCAAAGTTATTTGGCTCACATGGTTTCGTTACGATCCGATATCGTTTCAACATCAAAAACCTCCATGCTGAACGACTCGAATGCCTCTCACCACACTAGAAATCACCCGAGCCTCGTCAGACGGAAAGTCGTTGAAACTACCCGATGGGAACGGCCTCTATCTATTCGTAACCCCAACTGCTAAGTCGTGGCGATCCGACTATCGGATCGCCGGCCGAAGGGGCACCGTGGTTCACGGACAGTACCCTGCCATGACGCTCTCCCAAGCTCGTGAGCAGAACCGGGAAGCGAAACAACTACTCGCTAGCGGCATCGATCCAGCAACGCACAAGCGTCTTGAGAAACTCGCCGTCAATGCGGCCTTCGGCGACACTTTCGAGGCCACCGCAAAGCACTGGTACGACTGCAAGAGCGAACTGCGTTCGAAGCCGTGGCGGGACGGACATAGCCTATATCTCCGCCGCGATCTGAACCCGAACATCGGCAACGTACCGCTCGAACAGATCGACGCACGCGCGTTACTCAATGTCCTCGAAGCCGTCCGTCGCGAGCGCGGCATCAAGACTGCCGAACGGGTCCGGCAAACGGCGGTGCAGGTGTTCGACCACGCAAGGCGGAAGTTGAAAGTAGAGGTGAATCCCGCCCGTGTTTTGCAAGGCTGGGCCGACATTCCACCCCATGCCAGCCACGAGCCACTCCGCGAGCATGAGATTGATGAATTTGTTGAACGCCTCGACGCTGATACGGGGTCGGCGGCGACGAAGCTCTGCATTCTCCTCATGTTGCTCACGTTCGTGCGCAAGAACGAGATCGTGCAGGCTCGCTTGGACGATATCGGCCCTTTTCATGCGACGCGGAGACTGCTGTCCTCCGTCCGCCACCGTCTACCGATGTCTCACCACAGACACCGCCCCGCGACGGTATTTCTGACGGTATACGCAAGGTCATTGAGCGATACCGCCACACTGGGCAAGCCTCTCCCGCCAGACTCAACACAATTGCGCGGCATGTGGAGCGCATATCGTCAACGGAGTCCGCCACGGATCGTGAATCGCACATAGCTCGTAGACAGGCCATGTTATGAGTTTAGTTGTCGCCGATTTACTGCAAACGCGTTGCTCTTCCGACCGGCTCCCTCGGAGAACTCATGTCGCTCTGCCCACGGCATCACTGCATGGCAGTTTTTTTGAAGCATCGATTGCACGG
>Ga0207667_10000922_pt1 | contig 37510 bp, 33 predicted proteins | sample KBSCornC52_FD_184301 | JGI IMG/M metagenome (GOLD analysis project Ga0207667, IMG submission 184301) | Corn rhizosphere microbial communities from Kellogg Biological Station, Michigan, USA - KBS Corn C5-2 (SPAdes) (version 2) | ecosystem: Host-associated > Plants > Roots > Rhizosphere > Soil ...
CGTGCAAAATGATAATTGCCAATCAACAGATGGCATACGCTGCTTAATTAGTTAAGTAGCCGTCCTCCGCGGCTTTGCCCGTGGGCTGCGGAAGGGCGTCGCACAGCGGGCTGGCTTTCTCCGCTACGTCTGGGTGGAGAAGGCGAGATCTACAGGCTAGCGGCATCCGTTTCTTGTCCGTTCTGAGCGGCGGCCGCGAACGTCTCTGGGTAATGCCAGAGGCAGGAACGTGACTACGCATGTAGGCTTCTGACCAGTAACATTTTCGGACGCGGGTTCAACTCCCGCCGCCTCCACCACATAACGTCTTAATCAATTTCTGGCAACCATTCCTTGTCCCCAGTCCGTCGCCATGCAGGTTTTGTTTGCATGACATCCTGGCGAAAATCCGCCGACGTTGTACCTCCTCGCCGCCGTTCCGAAATATTGCACTCATTGCTGTTCCTCCTGCCTTCTCCCACAAGTGCAGAAACCCTACTTTTGATCCTCTGCTTCCGGCTCAACTCCCTATAGGTCCCATCCGGCAACGTGAAATGGACAAGTAATGAGTTTGACCTGATCGAAACCCCGTCTTACGATTCTTTGATTCCGTTCTCAGGGCACCGAAATGATAGGCGAAACCATCTCTCATTACCGGATTCTCAAGGAGCTAGGCGGCGGCGGGATGGGCGTCGTCTATGAGGCGGAGGACCTCAAGCTGGGCCGCCGCGTCGCCCTGAAGTTTTTACCCGACGAACTGTCGCGAGACCCACAGGCCCTCGAGCGGTTCCGCCGCGAGGCCCGTTCGGCATCTGCATTGAACCATCCCAATATCTGCACGGTTTACGAAATCGACGAGGCCGACGGCCGTCTGTTCATCGCCATGGAACGCCTTGAAGGCGAGACTCTGAAGCACATGATCAGTGGCCGACCGTTGCCAGCAGAGCAGATTTTGGAACTCGGAATTGAAATCGCGGATGCGCTTGAGGCCGCGCATGCGCAGGGAATCATTCATCGCGACATCAAACCAGCCAATGTTCTCGTAACCACCCGCGGGCACGGCAAGATTCTCGATTTCGGCCTCGCCAAAATGGCGTCGCGGAGTTCAGTGGCGCAAGCCTCCGGGGCTACGGTGACGGCGAGCATTCCAGCGGGGGAACACCTTACCAATCCCGGGAGCGCTGTAGGCACGATCGCCTACATGTCACCCGAACAGGCGCTAGGCAAGCCTCTCGACGAGAGGACCGATCTGTTTTCCTTTGGCGCATTGTTGTATGAAATGTGTTCCGGCCGTCCGCCTTTTTCAGGAGACACCTCGGCCGCGATCTTCGATCGCATTCTGCACGCCGCACCCGCCTCCCCCGTCCGTCTGAATCCCGAACTCCCGCCTGAACTGGAAAGGATCGTAAACAAGGCTTTGGAGAAGGATCCTGGTCTCCGCTACCAGCACGCTGCCGACATTGAATCGGATCTCAAGCGCCTTCGCCGCGACAGCAGTTCTGGATCGCTGGTTGCAGCGCCGCAGGCGAAACCTCGGCTCATGCCACTGGCCCTGGCCGCGGCAGTGGTGCTTGCGGCTATCGTGGCGGCGGGGACCTACTGGTTCAATCGACGACCGTCCCTGAGCAGCCCTCCTGCTCCCCCCACTGCGGCAGTGTCCGCTTCTGTGCGCAGCATCGCTGTTCTTCCGTTTCAAAATCTGGCCCCGAACAAGGATGAAACCTGGGGCATCGGTATGGCAGACGCCATCATCAGCCGATTGGCAGCATTGCAGAATCTGGCGGTACGGCCCACCAATTCGGTGCTGAAATACGCCAACGCAAGCCTCGATCCGGTGGATGCGGCCCGTGAGTTGAATGTGGACTCAGTGCTCGCCGGGAATTACCAGAACGTGGGCGGCGTGCTGCGGGTTTCGGTGCAACTCATCGATCATGGCGCGACGCGGTGGGGACAGCGCTATGATCTGCGCGGCGCCGACATGCTGAAATTCCAGGACGATGTCGCGCAGCAAGTGGTGCAGGGGTTAAGCGTTCAGCTTTCTGGAGCCGAGCAGGAACGCATGAATACTCCCAGCACACACTCACCGGAGGCCTACAACTATCTGGTGCAGGCGCGCGCCTATTTTAATGAATACTCCAGCACTTCAAGAATCGAGTCCCTGCGGGAGGGAGAGCGCCTGGCGCAGAAAGCGATCGCGCTCGATCCTTCCTTTGCCGATGCCTATGTCATTCTTTCTCAGCTTTTTGCCTGGGAGGCAGCAAACTTTGCCGACAATGCTGGACGCGTCCTTTCCGATGCGGAGCAAGCGGCGCGGAAGGCTCTGGCTCTGGAGCCGAATTCTGAAGCAGCCCATGCCGTGCTGGGCGGCGTTCTGGTTGAGCAAGGAAAGAATGCGGAAGCGATCCGCACGTTGAGGCAGGCAGCTTCTTTAGCACCGAATGACGTACAGGTCTGGGATTATCTCGGTTACGGCTACCACTACGCCGGATTGGTGGATCTGGCCGAACAAGCCATTCGCCATTCTCGTGACCTGAATCCCTCGCCGCCCCGCATCTACTGGATGCATGGACGGATGCTTCTATACCAGGGCAAAGTGCACGAGGCGACAGAGCAGACTCGTGCAGCCCTAGAACGAACCCCACAGCAATTCAAACTGATGGGCTTCCTGGGATATTTCTTGTACTACGAAGGCAAATACGATGAGGCGGGACAATGGATCAGCAAGTCGCTCGAACTTCGTGGCGGGAAGGGCGATGATTCGCCCCTGATCTTCTCTGCTTACGTGCATGCCATGCGAGGGGAGCGCGACAAGATCGACCCTCAAGTTCTACGATATCGTCCAGAAGGAATTGTCGACGGCGACCTTGCCGAGTGGGTGGGCGGAGTTTACGCGCTGTTGGGCGACAAAGCGAATGCCTTAGCCTTTCTGCGTCGAGCCGTCGCACTCGGGAATCATAACTACCCCTGGTTCCAACGCGACAAGAATTGGGACAAGCTGCGCGGCGATCCAGACTACGAAAACCTCATGCGAGAGGTCGAAGGCTATTGGAAGGGCTACGTGCGCGAGTTCGCGACCTAATCCTGCGCTTCGCCCAAGCAGATTTGCCCGGCAGGCTCGAGAGATCCTCATTCGACGCGGAAAGACCCGGCCGCACTCCGGACTAGATCGCCTGTCCGGCGCAGAATCCCGAGGCCCAGGCCCACTGGAAGTTGAACCCACCCAGCTGACCGGTCACGTCCACGACTTCACCGATGAAAAACAGGCCTGGGACTTTGCGGGTTTCCATGGTTTTCGATGAAAGTTCATTGGTGTCTACGCCTCCGGCAGTGACCTCGGCTTTTTCGTAGCCTTCAGTACCTTCCGGCATCACCGTCCAGTGGTGCGCGTAATGCTCGAGTTCGGAAATGGCATGGTTCGTCCATGCAGCCGGGGCATGCAGATCAACCCAGCGGTCGGCCATGCGCTGCGGTAGCGTCGCTCGAAAGGCCGATTTGAGTGCAGGAAGGTCCCGCCGCGAGCCATCGCGAATTGTTTCCGTGAGATCCCGTCCCGGTGCCAGGTCGATGGCCACTGAGGCCCCCGGTTTCCAATAGGAGGAAATCTGCAGAATCGCTGGGCCACTGAGACCGCGGTGAGTAAACAACATTTTTTCGCGGAATCGCTGTTTGCCGATCGAAGTCACAACCTCGGTTGAGACCCCAGCTAGTTCGCTATAGTGTTGCCGGTCTTTCGCGTTGAATAGAAACGGAACCAGCGCCGGGCGCGGCTCTACGATTTTCAGCCCGAACTGGCGCGCGAGCTCGTAGCCAAAGGAGGTCGCACCCATCTTGGGGATCGACAGACCTCCAGTCGCCACCACTAGCGTGCTCGCCCGCAACTCATTCTGTTGGGCGCGGACGACGAACCCGTCTTGCGCCTCGACGCTGGTTACAATCACGTTGGTAAGGATCCGAACATCCGCCTGCCGGCATTCGGCTTCGAGCATAGTCACGATCTGCTGGGCGGAGCCATCGCAAAAGAGTTGCCCGAGCGTCTTTTCGTGATAGGCGATGCGATATCTCTCGACCAGCCCGATGAAATCTGCCGGGGAAAATGCCGCCAACGCTGATTTGGCAAAGTGCGGATTGGCCGAGATGAAGTTCTCTGGATGGCAATGAATATTGGTGAAGTTACAACGGCCTCCGCCCGAAATCAGGATCTTCTTCCCAATGCGGGCTGCTCGTTCGAGCACGGCTACGCGGCGGCCACGCTTGCCAGCTTCGATGGCGCAGATGAGGCCGGCGGCCCCGCCACCAAGAACGATGACGTCGTAGTCGGGTCGCACGGTCAATGGCGACCGCCGCTCGGCTTGAGCGAGCGGAGAAGAGAGCGGAAATCCGATGAGGGCTCAGACGCTACCTCAACCGCTTCACCGGTGCGCGGATGGGAGAACTGCAGATACTCCGCATGCAAGGCCACGCGGGCAATTCGGGTTTCCGATGCCTCCGCCGGGCTATACTTGCGGTCGCCAACCACCGGATGGCCCAGGGCCGCGAGCTGCACACGAATCTGATTCTGTAGTCCGGTTCCGAGAGTAACGCTCAGTAAGGATGCGCCACGGAGGGATGCTTCGACCGAGTAGGTGAGCTCGGCTCGGGCGGCTCCGGGATCCTTGGCTGAACTCAACCTCTGATGCATACCGTCCTTGCGAAAGTGGTGGACTAGAGTTCCTTGCTGAGTCGAAAGATGTCCGCGTACGACTGCCAGATATCGCCTCACCGGAGTATGCGCGAGGAACTGGCGCACCAGAGCATCTCGATCAGCCCTGGTCTTTGCGAAAAGGAGAACTCCAGACGCAAAGCGATCGATGCGGTGAACCGTAAAGATGGGCTGACGGTGGTTTCCTAAGTGCTCCGCCAGCAGAGAAAGAGCCGAAGGTGCATCCGAGCCTGGAGCAGGTACGGCCAAAAGCCCGGGAGGTTTGTTGACGGCCACAACCGAGTCGTCTTCGTAGAGAACGGCCAGTTCACGCGGGAAGTTCTGGTTCCGCGGCCCTCGAAGATTAGATTTGTGTCCCCCGCGAGCTCTCTTCACGGGCGGTTCCCGCTAAAACCATCCATGACGATGCCTCTGCGCCTCATAGAAGTACTTTACTAGCGAGGCAGGATGGCATCCACTGGCGGCTGTTGGGTGTGAAGGCAGGACGCAGCAAGCCGAGATCGTGCCGCAGAGGATCATGCGACGGAGGGTTCCCACCGGCGTACGAAGGCCTTTGCGCCCATGGAACACGCGAGCTCGACTAGTTTGAGGAAGCCGCAGCCCGCTTTTGCAGTTGCGCAATCTCCTGCTTCAGCAGTTCGGCATCAGGCCCGTCGGGAGTATAGGTCAATGTATTCCGCAGGTGGGCGAGCGCCCCGGCAAAATCCGCCTTGCGGGCCAAGATCGCAGCCAGCAGCTGTTCTCCATTATGAATGTTGTGCAGAGGATCGGCGGTCATCAGCTTTTCCCCGCTAAGTTGTGCTGCCTTTAACTTGCCCAATTGGTAGTTGGCGAGCGCACTGAAATACCAGATGCGTGCCGTTCCACTGGGATCGAGTTCGAGAGACTTCAGAGTATCGGTGGCGGCGCTCTGCCAATCCTCCTGCTGCACATCTAACGCTGCCAGCCGGTCGTAGGGCAAGACATAGGTCGGGTCTGCCTGTAGAGCCTTTTCATAAAAGGCACGGGCATCGGGGGGACTGGACATCGCATGAAGATTACCAAGCTGGAACCAGGCGTCGGCAAACGCCGGATATTCCTTGACCGCTTTCTCGAGCGAGCCTTGGGCTTTATCCAGCTTCTGGGACATCATGTACTCTCCCGCTTTGGACCACAGCTTCAACGCCTCCGCAGGTGCGGTTTGAATCGTCTTGCTCATGGCCGTGGACTTGGCATTGGAATCCCGGGAGAGCGAAATGGTTCCCACGTTAGGATCGTCCCGCAGGTGCTTCACGCTGATGATGGTCTTGGTCGAATGGAATCCGGTGAGGAATCCTTGAATGGCGCATCCCTCGTAGTGCACTTGCATCTGGCGTTGCGCATCGCCCTGCTGGCTGATTTCGCCCTTCACCTGAGTGGGAAATACCCCGAACTCGCCTTTTGAATCCGTCTGCGTGGTATACACCGTGTTGCCCTGGCAATTGACGGTCACCAGAATCGGCTCCCAGGGTAGAGCCTCGCCTTCAATGGCAACCTTCCCGAAAAGGGCTGCACCCGCTCGGCCGGTTGGACTCATCCGGATCCACCAGCCCCAGGTCCCTGATTCTTGAATGGAGTCAGGACGGGGGGGCCCGCCCATCGTTCTTGGTCCGCTCAAGACGCTGGCCGGCGGACCACCGGGGCCGGAGCCGGGGGGGGCGCCGCGTTGAGCACTCAGGGGAATCACCATGGAGAGTAGAAAAACGGTGGCGGCAAAGAATCGCTTAGGCGGCATGAAGCACCTCTCGAGCAACCCACCAGACCGAATCTAGCCTCAGTAGAGGCCGCGAAGACAAAGGCGAGACAACTAAGTCGCGGCCTTATTATACAATTCACCCGGATCGGGAGATGTAAAAGAAGCACAGTCGGAACTCGATAAACCGGGACGGGGGTAACTCATGTCAGCTCGCAGTGCGCTCGCGGCTGCTCTTGGCAGTTTTACCTTATGCATCGCAGCACTTGCGCAAGACGCGGCAGCGCCGGCTCAGGCGACACCGCCTGAAGACGTGATTCGTTCCACACGCCGTGAAGTCCTGGTTGACCTGGTCGTCCGCGACAAGCATCATCGCCTGATTACCAACCTTCGCCCGGACGAAATTCAGGTCTTTGAAGATGGCGTTCAACAAAAAGTCAATGCCTTCCGCAATGTTGCCGGTTCAGAACAGTTGCAAAGCGAAAAGGACCTGGCAACCGGTACCGACCATGCTTCCTCCGATTTGTCTCCCGCGGGCGCTCCGGTCACCACGGTAAAGCAAATCAACTTCGTATCCGTGGTGATGGCCGAGATAGCCCCCCTGAACCTAGAGTTCGCACGCGAGGCGGTGCACGATTTCCTGAACAGCGGAAATCTTCCAAACACCTACACCTCGATTTATCGCTTGAATCGCACGCTCAGCGTGGTCCAGTTCTTCACCGCGGACAAAGCCCTGCTGGAGAAAGCTGTGGACGCGACGGTGCGCGGGCTGCACGGCCATGACAACATCAACACCGATGTAACCGTAATTGGGGCTAGCCTTTCCAGCCTGCAAGCGACCGCGGAACAGATTCTCTCCAGACCGAATTTGGACCAGAGCACTCAACTGGCGGTGCGAAACGCTCTGCTGAATCCCATGCCGAGTATCGTGAGTAATCCTTTGTTCGCCCGCAACGCTGGGAACTTGGACGTGTCGATCACTCTGGGAAATGCGATTTTGGCGCAAGCAAGGATCGAGAACGGCTTGAAGTTTGCCAACAGTCTTTCCAACGGCATGGACGCGCTCGACACGCTGCGCGAAATTGTGCAAAGCATGGAAAGCCTCCCTGGGCGCAAGGTGGTTCTTTATCTTTCCGATGGATTGGATTTTCCAATGGATCGGCGTGATGCGGTCGAGAACCTCATCAGTTATGCGAACCGGGCGGGGGTGTCGTTTTACACGGTGGACACTCGCGGGCTGAAGCTGGAAGACCCGATGATGCGCTCTCTTGCCGAACTTCAGCGCACAGCTGCAATCAGCTCAACCCAGGCGATTGATCCCGTGAACGGACACAAGGAGGATGACAACATCGCGTTGAGCATTACCTCGAACCGTCAACTCTCCCTACGCGAACTGGCGGAGGCCACTGGCGGTTTCCCCATCGCCAACACGAATGAGATCGCCGCCCCCATGCAGCGCGTCATGGAAGACATCCGTTCGCACTATGAGCTCGCCTACACGCCCTCGTCTTTGAACTACGACGGCCGGTTTCGCAAGATCGAGGTCAAAGTGAACCGACCTCACGTGGTTATCCAAACCCGAAAAGGCTATTTCGCTCTTCCCGACGTAAATGGGAAGCCGCTTCAGCCATTCGAGGCGGTTGCGCTCAATGCGATCAACACACGCTCTTCCTCACACGGCCTTACTTATAACCTTGCAGTGATGAAATTCCGTTCCCTGGAGAACCGGGTACAGCACCAAGTCGCGTTTGACGTGCCGGTCAACTCGCTGGAGGTGAAGACTGACCCCAGCGGCAAGGGCTCGGCCCGTGCCGGACTGGTTGCTTTGTTTCGTAATCAGTCGGGAGAGATCATCGCCAAAATCGGGCGGGAAGTGACTCGCACTTTCAGAGGGACAGCGGTTCCAGCCAAGGAAGAAGACCACATCGTTTATGAGGAAGCCGTGGAACTTCCCCCGGGCCACTACATCGTCGACAGCGCTGTAACCGATGAGCAGGCAAACCGAACTTCCGTCAAACGGATTGCTCTTTTTGTTCCTCCCGCGCGTGATTTTGGATTGAGTTCCCTGCAACTGGTCCGGGACCGGGAAAACTCTTCGACATCGAGTTCTATGGCGTTAGCCGCCGCCGAGAACAGGACCCTGCCCATCCTGTCGGATTCGGTTTCTTCTGCAAAGCCCGTGTATTTGTATTTCGTGCTTTATCCCGGGAAAGCTCAGTCCCATCCCAGGGTCTCATTGCAGGTGCTGCGTGATGGCCGTGAAGTTGCGAGCAAGCTGGTCGATTTGCCCGAAGCCAGGCCGGATGGCAGCGTGCCGGTGATGTTGAAACTTGCCCCGGCACAGGGACACTGCGACATCCTAGTTACGGCGCAGCAAGACAAGCTGATGGCCCAGTCCGCTCTGTCCGTGAACGTGAATTGAAGCCGCCGCGCTTAGAAGTCTTACCGGCACATTCCTCCAATTCATCCCCAACACCGAAATATCAGGCACCGAGACCCAGTTCATCCAGTCTTAAGAACTCTTGCACGATCTCCTCGTCGCACTTTTCCATCTCGGCGTAGGGCCCGTAGAAGAGTACGCGGCCTTCGTAAAGAAACACCACACGGTCGGCAAGCTTCTTGGCCAAACGCATATCGTGGGTGACGACCACGCTCGTAAGGTGGAGCTGGATTTTCAGGCGCTTCATGAGATCGCCGAGCAACTGTGCCATGAGCGGATCGACCATGGTGGTAGGCTCGTCGTACAAGACACAGTCCGGCTGCAAGGCCAGAGCGCGTGCGATCGCGACCGAGCGCTTCATCCCGGTCGAAAGTTCGGCCGGAAATTGCTCCGCCATGGTCTTTACGCCGACCATCTCCAGCAGGCCGGAGACGATTTGGAGAATTTGGTCCTCGCTTAGGTCATTCCTTTCGCGCAATGGAAACGCGACATTCTCGCCGACGGTGAGCGAATCAAACAGCGCTCCGCTCTGAAACACCATGGTGACTTTCTTGCGGATTCGCTCCAGTTCGGCTTCGGGATAATCCGTGATGTCCTCATGCGCCACCAGGACGCGCCCGGAATCCGGCTTGAGAAACCCCATGATGTGTTGCAGCGCAACCGATTTCCCGACTCCGCTTCGCCCGAGAATGCAGACTGTTTCTGCGGGGTTGACCTCAAAGGTCACGTCGCGCAATACGTGGTTGTCGCCGAAAGCCTTGGAGACACCCCGGAACTCGATGTAGGGAGTCTGGTCGGTTACCGTTTGCGCCGCCAGTGGCTCGGTGATTACGGAATCATTCATGGGTCGTGAGTCTGGGGCTCATGATACATCTTGTCGACGCGAGAACTCCTCTGCCGCCAGCTTCCAGTCCTCTGGCGTGTTCACATTGCGAAACATGGCTGTCGAGAAGCCGTTCCGCACAATTTCTTCTTGGTTCACAACCCGCAAGGAAATGTGCGGGAACAGCGCATCCACCTTGTTGCGATTGGCGGCAAGCTCTTTCCCGGCCAGCACGGAAAATCCCTTGCGGTAAACCGCAGCTAACGGCTGATAGTAGCCCTCAACCTGCGGCACGGTTACCAGAGCAGGGCTCTTTTTGGCGGCGGAGATCAGCACCTGCAAAAAGCTAACTTCCAGGAACGGCAGGTCCACGGCGATCACCAGGTTCAGCTCGCTTTGTGATTCGGTAAGCGCTGCATGAATCCCCCCGAGCGGTCCCCGTTCCGAGTAGATGTCGGGCACCACAGCTCCGAACTCTCGGAATTTCCCGGGATCACCCACGATTTTTACCTCGCTCGCCACGGCCCGCGCGCAAGCCAGCGCATTCGACAGCAAGGTCTTTCCTCCGAGCTCCAGGAACGCCTTGTCCCGGCCCATGCGCATACTTTTTCCACCCGCAATGACATAGGCTCTAGGTGCTTCCATGGGGGCCATGATACCGATTCCTGCAAGCTCCAACTCTGCATTCCGTGGAAACGAATGCGGTTCGAAAAATTGCCTAACACCAAAGTAACCTACCGCGCGCGGACGTTCCGGTGCATGATGATCCTGCCAGTGCACCGAGACGGCAGGTCGAAGCTCCCATGTCACAAAAGTTGCTTGATGTCATTCTCTTAGGTCGTTGTTCGCACGAGTTTTCTTGGCCCCGTCGGGCTGCAGACGGGCAGTTCTATCAGGTCTGCCTGTTGTGTGCTGCCGAATATAAGTACGACTGGGCGACGATGCGCCGCACCGAGCGCGTGAAGCCTGAAGCAGGAGAAACCGCTGCTCCGAAGCGGCGCCAGCACGTGCGCAAGCCCACATGGGTGCCGCGCGCGCGCAGAATCCGACTCGATGCCGCGGTGCGTTACCGGGTAAAGAACCTTGGGACCTGGAGCGAGGGAATCATCCAGAACCTGAGCCAGTCAGGCGTGTTGCTCAGAGGCCCTCAGCGCTTCCCGGAAAACACTCTGGTCGAGATGGTTTTCGAGATGCCAGAGGAAATCTCCGGACAGAAGAACAGCAAGGTCCTTTGCCAGGGTCGCGTGATTCGTATGAAGGACCAGAAAGACGATGGTCCGGAGCACGAATTTGCAGCCTCGATCCTCGACTACAAGTTCATCCATTGACGACAAAGTACCCCGCCACACCCAAATTTTGTTCAAAACAACAGCCATTCTGCATCTAAACTTGTAGCAGGCACGCGTTGAATCATCAGGAGTTTAGGTATGACACTTTCCCGGCGTTTCCGCATTCTTCCCCTTGCGCTCGCCCTAGCGCTGGCTGTTGCCTGCACCAAGGCACCGAACGATGCGCAAGTCAGTTCCGACATTCAATCCAAGCTGGGCGCAGATTCCGGCTTGCAAAACAAGCAGCTCACCGTTCAAAGCGATAAAGGAACAGTGACGCTCTCGGGCACCGTCGATAACGATGCCCAGCGCGAAGCGGCGGCTAAATATGCGGCCTCCGTGCCCGGCGTGAAGCAGGTGATCAACAACCTGCAAGTTGCCTCGATGGCAGCCATGTCGTCTCCAAAACAAGATGCGGGCCAACCGGCGATGCCTGAGGACAACCCTTCGCCCACGCCTAGGGCGGCGTCGAAACCTGCTGTCTCCGCCTCCAAAAAGCACCACAGCTCGAGCGCGCAAGAGGCATCGGCCTCCGAACCTGCTCCGGCAGAGAATTCCTCAGCCGCCGCTTCGGCAGCAGCCCCGGCCCCGGTAGCTCAGAACACTCCGCCGCCACCGCCTCCGGCGCCGGCGAAGGTTACCGTGCCATCCGGCACTTCCATTCCCGTACGCCTCGTCGACACGATCGACAGCGCGACCGCACAGACCGGGGACACCTTCCATGCGACTCTGGATTCGCCGATCGCAGTCGATGGTGATGTGGTCATACCAGCGCACTATGACGTTGAAGGTCATATCGTAGCCGCGCAGTCTTCCGGCAAGTTCGCGGGCAAGGCTCTGCTCGAATTGCAGCTGGACAGAATCAAAGTCGGGGAGAGGTGGTACAACGTCGAGAGCGATCACTTTAAGCAGGAGACCGGATCGCGTGGCAAAAATACCGCTGCCAAAGTGGGCGGAGGAGCGGTAGCGGGCGCAATCTTGGGCGGAATTTTTGGCGGCGGAAAAGGCGCGGCCATTGGCAGCGTTGCTGGTGCAGGCGCGGGCGGCGGAGTTCAGGCTGCCAGCAAGAAGCCCGACATCAAGCTCTCTTCCGAGCGCATCCTGACCTTCGCCTTACAGCAGGCGGTTACTATAGTACCCACAACTAAGCCGGCAAGATCGGGTCAAAAGTTAGAAGCCAACGATCAACAGCAACAATCGCAGTGAGAGAAGTTCTTAGAGGAGAAAGGCGCGGCGGAAGCCGCGCTTTTTTTGTCCTCAAGTGTGTAGCATCATCTAGGATTCGTGCTAGAGTTTGTAAGCACAAACTGGTCCCGCCACTTTTTCTAAATTCGTAGCCTCGGCCGTCTGCGGATGATCAAGGGTCATATATCGTTCTACAAATTTGAACCGCGCTGGTCCGACCGTGTGGCTTGGTATGCCTCGGCCATCGCGGCCACCGCGCTTTCCTGGTGCATCTGGCGTCTGTGGCCGGTCATGCATCAAGATCCGTTCGTCATCTTCATTTTGGCGGTCGTATTTATCGCGCGATTTTACGGCTTTGGGCCCGCGGTTGTGTGCACGCTTAGTTCTGCCCTTCTGCTTGATTACGCTATCTTCCGTCCGACACTTTCTACTCCCATCACCGAATTCGAGCTACAGCGGCTCGGCGTCTTCATGCTGATCGCGGTCATGATCGCCGGGCTCGCCCGGCAGCGTTCGCGCGCGGAAACACAAGCAGACGAAATTCGCCAACAGCTCGCCGCCATCGTGACCTCATCGGAAGACGCCATCATCAGCTTCACCGTGGACGGCGTGGTCACCAGTTGGAACCAGGGTGCGGAGATGTTATACGGCTACACCGCCAAGGAGATCCTGGGCAGGCCACTTGCCGTGGTGGTTCCGGTGGAGCGCATGGGAGAACTGGAGCACAATCTCGACCGCCTCAACCGCGAGGAACGCGTCGGCAGTTACGAAACCGAACGCATTCATAAGAACGGCTCGCGCCTGCGTGTTCTACTCTCCGTGTCCCCGATTCGCAATGAAAAAGCACAACTGGTGGGTGCGTCTGCCATTTCGCGTGATATCAGTCAGCAGAAACGCACGGAAGAAGCGCTGCGCCGCAATGAGCGGTTGGCAACTGCAGGCAGGCTCACCGCTGCAATCGCCCACGAGATCAGAAATCCGCTTGAGGCCCTGACCAACCTGGTTTACCTTGCGCGGCGCGATGCTGCTGGCCGCGACGAATACCTGCGTTTGGCCGAACAGGAGATCGGACGTCTCGACTCCATCGCCCAGCAGGCACTCGGCTTCGTGCGCGAGACCACGGCTCCCGAGCAACTCAATCCCGCGAAGTTGATCGACGAAGTCCTGCAACTCTACATGCGAAAGCTGCAGCAGCACCACATCACGATCGAGAAGCACACCCAGGACGATCTCGGAATTCTTGGCTTCCCGGGCGAACTGCGCCAGCTCTTTTCCAACCTCATTTTGAACGCCATGGAAGCCATGAAAGATGGTGGTGGCCGACTTCGTATCCGCGTGGTCCGCACCCACGAATGGTCGGGAGAGCGGCGCGAAGGCGTGCGAGTCACGGTGGCCGATACGGGCAGTGGCATCTCCGATCTGGCGCTGCCGCATATCTTTGAACCGTTCTTCACTACCAAAAAAGAAACCGGCACCGGCTTGGGTCTTTGGTTGGCCTACGGCATCGTGCAAAAGCACTCCGGCTGGATGCGCGTCGCCAGCCGCACCGCTCCCGCCTCGAGCGGAACGGTGTTCATGGTGTTCCTGCCAGAATCACCCGCTATGGCTGCCACCCAAGCGGCCTGATCTCAACGCAAGCTTTTGTCCCATTCCAGTTTCCCCAACTACCCTTTCACCTACGAGCAGACTGGATTTGCTGAGCGCAGCAATTGCTTGCGTGTGAAAGCAAAGGCCATCGCGATGTGAAAGCGGTTGCACAGGCTGGCCCTGGAGGCGCACGGCGATGAGCCCGTTTCAGCAGCGAAGCATATGCATGGACGGCGTTTCGCTAGCGCCGCGGCGTCAGAGAAACTTTGGCGCTTCAAATGCTGGGAAACTCTGCCCCCCCACGTGCCAAGCCTTCCGGCGCGAAAACAATCATCCCAGGTGAATCGATGAGACTTCTGCATGTGCCAGTTGCATTTTTGTGCTCCGCCCTAATGGTTTCTACGCCTCTATGCTCGGCCGCGGGCGCAGAACTCAGGCAGTCAAACAGACGGCCTCGGTACTCGCAAGCATCGGTGGAATCAATACTCTTGCTGATCCAATGATCTTCGCCAGTTCCAAAGGTGAACTCAATATCTTGATGATCGCAAAAGCGAAGGACATCAGTCTTGGCGGGTTCTCGCCAACCGCTTGGGTCTATGAAGTCTGTTTGCGGAAGGACGCAGCGTCCGACTCCTGCCCGGCCGATCGGCGAACGGCCAACCCTTACGGCGGGCTGCGACTGGCCTTGCAGGCCGGGGACCATCTGCGCATTCGATTCGTGAACCAACTGCCACCCGCGCCAGCCGATGCAGAGCACGTATTTAACGATCCGATGGGCGCGATGCTGGCGGCAAACCCCACGAACTTACACACCCACGGATTGATCGTCGAGCCACGTCGCGCGACATCGGACGATCCGACGTATGGCGATTTCATCTACGTACTTGGATATCCACAGGGCAAGCTGCCCGCAATGCAGGATCCCGGCCTCGACTACACCGACCAGCCCATCAACTACGACATTTACATTCCCAAAGATCATCCGTCAGGCTTGTTCTGGTTCCATCCGCACGCCCATGGATTGGCGCTGAATCAAGTTTCCGAAGGACTCGCGGGAATTATCACCGTGGGTAGTCCCAACGATTATCTTTCCTACCGCGGGAAAGCCGGGCTCCCTCCGGGTTCAGAGGTCCGCCATTTCATCCTTAAGGATATGCAGGTTCTACCCGACAATACCGTTGTCGACCAGGAGGACCCTGATTTCTGCGAACACGACCCTTCGTTCGCGAACCGCAACGGCTTCTGCCCGGGTCAAAGCTACACCTCCGATGACGGCACGGCGGTTGACTACACCGGTGGCAAATGGATCTTCACCATCAACGGCCAGGTGTTTCCAACCATCCCGGTGACGCACGGCAACGGCGAAGTATGGAGAATCACCAACACCTCTGGAAGCAGAGCTTACGATCTCGAGCTGATCGACAATGCAAGCGGCAAAGCCATGCCCGTGCAGGTGCTGGCACTTGACGGCGTAAGCTTCGATGGCAACGCGGCAGCCAGCACAATGGCGGCACGTCTGAAAAACAAAATCAAGCCGGTGAGCTGCGGGGATCCCGCAAATCCGGGCGCGGTGTGCGCCACTTCCATCAAAATGTACCCGAGCTCTCGGGTCGAGATTTGGGTTTCCTCCCGTCATGCGGAGAAGACTCCCGTGGCGACGCTTGTGACCGAGATGGTTGTCACCGGCGAAGATGCCGACCACTGGCCGGCAGCCAAGCTGGCGACGGTGCTCTTCAGCCGCGGAAATGGCAAAGCGAGCACTGCGGATACGCTCTCGACGCGTGGAGCTTCCGCGGCCAAAACCGGGATTTTGTCGGCACCGGTTCGAATCAGCGACCGCACGATTGGCGATGAAGTAACAGTGCATGCTTCTCATCAAGCGAATAAGGCTTACCAGCACCATGTTGCTGCGGTAACCGGTAAGTGGGCGGGCCAAACACCGGCTTGCCCGGCCTTGCCCGTCGGGCATCACCGTCGCATTTTCTTTGGGGTACCGGCGGAAAATCCGGATGGATTCGGCTTGGGGTACGAAGAGATTGATCAAAACGGCAATCCTGTCCCTGGCACATTCCAGGACATTGTGCCCTTCGATCATTCTGTGTTGACCGTATGCCTGCCCCTCGCATCCGGCAATAAGCCGGTAGAGGAAACCTGGGAACTCATCAACGTGGCCAGTGAAGACCACAACTTCCACATGCACCAGACGAAGTTCAGGGTCGTGCTACCGTCTCCGCAAGACAACAATGAGGCGGGAGCCCTGGTGGACAACCTTCCCCTCTACAATGGCGGGCCCACATGCGATGGTTCGGTTGGCAACTGGCGTAGCGGCGGTTGCGCGGTAGCGCCGGTGGTCGTTCGGATCCCATTTTCCCAGATTGGTGATTTCGTCTATCACTGTCATATTCTCGAACATGAGGATGGTGGAATGATGGCTCACATTCGAGTGGTGCCGAACGCTCCGTAGCTCTCGGCTCAAGAACCTGTTGAGTAGCTGACTCAAAAGAACGGCGCTGGCCGGAAGGCCACCCCGTCCCCGGACTCGCGCCACATGTTTTCGATGCGGCCGGGCCGCGATATTCTCCTGCAGCCACGGCCGTGGATTGTCCTCTCGTACAGTGACTTTGGTACCCCTCTAGAAGTCACGCCCAGAACTTATAATCAGGCCGGATTGGTTTGCATCGGGCTGGCGGTGCCCCCATGCCTCGATTTTGGGGCTGGTTGGAGGTTCACTGGCTGTTGCCCGAGGTCAAGGACACACTTTGGATCCGTTCATTGCAACAGGATTCTTCTTGTTCGGGCTGCTTTTCGGCAGCTTCCTGAACGTGTGCATCTACCGCCTGCCGCGCGGCCTGTCGGTCGTGTGGCCCGGTTCGGCCTGCCCGCACTGCGAAAGGCCGATCGCCTTTTATGACAACATCCCAGTGTTCAGTTGGCTGATTCTGGGCGGCCGCTGCCGCCACTGCAAAGAAAAGATCAGCCCGCGATATTTGATCGTCGAGGTTATCAATGGCCTACTGTTCCTCGGCTGCTACTGGCACTTCGCTTTGACGCTGGCCACGTTGAAGTGCATGGTGTTTGGATTTCTTTTGCTCGGTCTGATTTTCACCGACGCCGAAACGCACCTGCTACCCGACAAGATGACGCTGCCCGGCCTGGCATTCGGGCTGGTGATGTCTTTGTTCGTTCCGGTGAACGATCTGCTTTCCATGCTGCTGCCGGGAGCGATTGAGTTGCCCGTTAGCTCGGACCTTTCCTGGCGTCTTCTTTCCTTCCTGGATGCATCCCTGGGAGCGCTTGTGGGCGCATCCTTCCTGTACGGTATCGGTGCTGCCTATCTCCGCTGGCGTGGCGTCGAAGGCATGGGCTTCGGCGACGTGAAACTGATGGCGATGATGGGCGCATTCCTTGGCCTTCGGCTGACCATCCTAACCATGATGACGGCCTCGCTTGCCGGTTCCGCGTATGGTTTGTGGACGGTGCTGGCCGTATGGGTGAAGCGCACGCAGCGTAGAAAACGCAGATTTCACGAAGCCGGTGCTACCGCTCGAAAGAATGCATGGGCCTCTGCGCTGGTCGCATTGCGGCGTCACCAAATGCCTTTCGGAGTCTTCCTCGGCGGCATGGGCCTGCTGGCATTTTTCTTCGGCCAGCAATTCATTCACTGGTACTGGAGGCAGTTGTGAGATTGCTGGCGAATCCTCTGGTCGTCCGCATGGGACTCGGTCTCCTGGTCTCGATGGCTGCCTTTGCCACCGGCATTCTCGGCATCCGTGCGCTGCGGCGCAAGCTGGTCGAAGGCGAATCGCCATCCGATCCTCTGGGCCTCACCGACGATGCCAGCTACGCCTACTCGGCGGTCATTCAAAACCTCAAGCAGCAGAAGTTCGAATTGCAAAACCAGCACGCGGCACAAAAGCGCCGCGCCAAGACCTCAGAACAGATCACGGCATCGGTGATCGCGAACCTTCCCTGTGGCGTCTTGTTGATAGGCCCGAACGGACTTGCGAAGCAAGCAAACGCAGCGGCACGCCGGCTGCTGGGCTTTGCTTCGCCGCTTGGCATGAGTCCGGAAGAACTTTTCCGCGATGCCCTGGCAATTCCCGAAGCCCGGGAGCCTGCGCCGCTGGCCGCAGAAGTGAGAACCTGCTTGCGGGGCCGTATTCGCTCAACCTTCCAGAGCCGATATCAGACGACTGCAGGAGATGAACGCAGCCTGTCAATGACACTCATTCCGCTCACCATGGATGACGCCGCGGGCCTGGCCTGTGTGATCAGCGATGAGACTGCGGTCTCGCAACTGAACCGCGAGAAGCTTCTGCAATCGGAGATCTCAGTGGAGATGGCATTGCAGCTGCGCAGTTCCCTTTCCGTGATCCGCGATTACGCAAACAGGATTGGCCATGAGCAACAAGACGCGGCGCACCTTGCCGACGATATTGCCGCGGAAACCGATCGGCTGGAAAAAGTCGTGGGAGGTTTTCTGGCGGAGCCAGTTGCCAAAAGAGCTGCTGCCGCCGGTGCATGATTTCGCGTCCGTAAGGACAGATGGGAGTTACCTATGAACCGCGTACTCAGATGGTCGTTGATGGTGGTGCTTTTCTTTACCGGCTGCGTGGCTTTTGCGCAGAGCTCCTCGCCGTCCCTCGGCGACTATGCGCGTGCCGTCAAGAAGACGAAGAACGCGCCCGCATCCGACCAGAAAAAGGTCTATGACAATGACAACCTGCCGGCCAACAGCACCATCAGCGTCGTCGGCAACGCCCCCAGCTCACTGCAGCAGTCTTCGAGCGATCAGAGTGCCGACGCAGCTCCAGCGGCGAAGCAGTCCGCTTCCTCCACAGACAAGAAGGACGAAAACAAAGATCCCGAACTGAAGGCCGGGCAGTCCCAGGATGATCGCAAGAAAGCTCTCGATTCTTGGAAAGAAAAGCTGGCCGCGCAAAATGAAAAAGTCTCAGGACTGGCCCACGAAGTGGAACTCTTGCAACGCGAGTACACCGTGAAGTCAGCGGAATTCTATTCCAATCCCGCCAACATGGCGCAGCATCCTAAAGGCTTCTCCAAAGACGACGCCGACTTTAAGCAGAAGATCGCCGACAAGCAGAAGGAACTTGACGCCGCCAAAGGCCAGCTCAGCGACATGCAGGACCAAGCCCGCAAGGCAGGGGCGCCAGCCGGAGCCAGCGAGTCAAACTAACTGACCGGGTTCGGTCGCAATGACATCGGCTTTCTACTTTGAGCAGCATCATCGCTGTTTAGTAGAATGGGGAAACGCTTGACAACGCACCGGAAGGAGCCTAATGAAACGGCTCGCGCTAATTTTGTTTTTGCTGGCAATCATTTCGGGATGCACTTCGGAAGCTCCGCAGCCCGCGCCCAAGGCTCAGCCCCCTGACCCGCAAACCGGGCGTAGCGCCTTCCAACACATGTTCATCGCTGCGCGTGGATGGGCGCCGGACATTCGTCCCTATCAATTGCAGTCTGGGACGGTCGGCGACCAGAAGGGCCGCGACGGCAAAGCGGTGCTGTGGACGGCTGCATTTACTTCGGCCAGCATGCGCGCCTCAAAACCGTTCAGCTGGTCCGGCATTGATGCACCCGACACGCCTTCTCGCGGCGTGAATCCCGGAACGCAGGACAACTTCACACCCGGCAATGATTTCGACGTCCAATTCCTGAAAGTCGATTCCGACAAGGCCTTCGCCGTGGCTCAGGAACATGGTGGCGACAAGATTCTGAAAGAAAAGCCTGACCTGGCCGTCACCTATCTGCTCGATTGGAATAAGAGCGGCAGTAACCTGGTTTGGCACGTGATCTACGGAACCAGCCGCAACCAAGCGGCGCTGGTCGCCGACGTCGACGCCACCACCGGCGCATTTCTTCGAAAAGAGAAGTAAAATAGCATCTGCGTCTTTGCGGGTATTTTGCCCGGATTTAACGGGCAGCCTTTTCCCAATCACGGTGATCCTTGCGGTCGATCGGTTTTGACCGCAAGGCGAAAGGAAAAGCCGCGGCCCAGGGAAGATTTTCACTCGCTTAACCTATTCAACTCGCCGGAAGCAACCGCCGTTGTATCTGGAAACCGGCAACCAGCATCTAGAAATTAGCAACTAGCAACTACGGAGGAAGATTTCCAATGGCGCATGAACTACCCCCCTTGCCGTATGACTATTCGGCGCTCGAGGCGGCAATCGACACCCCGACCATGAAGCTGCACCACGACAAGCATCACGCTGCCTACGTCAACAACCTGAATGCCGCTCTGGAGAAGCATCCCAACCTGCAGTCGAAGAGCCCAGAAGAGTTGATTCGCGACTTGAACGGCGTTCCCGAAGACATCCGCACCGCCGTTCGCAACAACGGCGGCGGCCACGTAAACCACAGCATGTTCTGGAAAATCATGAAGCCGCAGGGTGGCGGCGATCCGGCCGGAGCCATTGCGGAGGTGATCAACAAGACTTTCGGCAACTTCAACGACTTCAAGACCAAGTTCAACGATGCCGGCACCAAGCAGTTCGGCAGTGGATGGGTTTGGCTCGCGGGCAAGAAGGACGGCGAGGTCCAGGTGATCAGCACACCGAATCAAGACAATCCCATCTCACAGGGCTTGTACCCGATCTTCGGCAACGATGTTTGGGAGCACGCCTATTATCTGAAGTACAACAATCGTCGTCCTGAGTATTTGGCGGCGTGGTGGAACGTTGTCAACTGGGACGAAGTCAATCGCCGCTACGAGGCATTCAAGTCAGGAAAGTAGAACGACAGCAACTGCTTTCCTCCCGAGTTAGGATGGCGCGGGCAGGGTTGCCCGCGCTGATTTTCCCACGTGGTCGATTGTCAAGCGGAGTTTCTGCGCCCGTGTATGGGTTTCGAGTGCTCGCTTCACGGAGGATTGCAATTGCGTCACCGTAAAAGCTCTAGTCCACAAGAGAGTTCGATTTCAGCGCGTCTTCAACTATCGAGCTCTCGCTCCTGAGCCACAGAACCGCGCATCTAATCCGCAATGGTTCCGGACATCATTGTCATTGGGGCTGGCATCTCCGGTCTCGCCGCCGCTCTCGATCTCATGCGCGCCGGAATGAAGGTCGAGATCCTGGAGGCACGCGACCGTATCGGGGGGCGCATCTTCACGCAACAAGATCCCACACTGCATTACCCGGTTGAGCTCGGCGCCGAATTCGTCCATGGGCTGGCGCCCGAAATCTGGTTGCCCCTGCAGCGGAACAATCTCAAAGTCACCGAGCTCGAGGGCGACCCCTGGTGTTCCATTGATCAAAAGCTCCAGAAATGCGACTTCTTCTCCGCCACCGACAAGATTCTCTCCCGTATGGACGACAAACATCCGGACGAACCTTTCCTCGATTTCCTCGCACGCTCCTTCCCCGGCGATGACCGCGCCGAAGCCAAACAGTGGGTGACACGCTACGTGATCGGTTTCAATGCAGCCAACGCCGAGGAGGTCAGTGTTCACTGGCTCGTGCACAACCGCGAAGCCGAAGACCAGATCGAAGGCGACAGGGCGTTTCGCATCGTCGGCGGATACCAGAAGCTTCTAGAGCAGTTCGCGCAGGAGTTTGCTTCTGTGGTAGACCAGGGAGCTCCCGCCGGTGCGCAACCTCACCTCAGCACCGTGGTTCGCGAAATCCACTGGAGCAAAGGCGCAATCCGTATAGGAGCACAAACTCCAGGTGGCTCTCGAGTTGTAGAGTCGCCTCGTGCGCTGATCACCGTGCCTCTCGGGGTCCTGCAATCGCCCGATGCCATTCGCTTCACCCCTGAATTGCCTAACGACAAGCAGCAGGCTCTCGATTACCTGGTCATGGGTAAAGTCATCCGCGTGGTGTTGTGCTTTCGCGAAGCTCTTTGGGAACATGTTGCTCCAGGGCGGATGGAGGACCAGCGAACCGAGGACGATCTCTCCAATTTGAGCTTCTTGTTTTCTCATGACGGCTACTTTCCTACCTGGTGGACGCAAATGCCGGAGCGTGTGCCAATCCTCACCGGGTGGTCTCCAGCTCACTGCGCCGAGCGCATGACGGGGATGACGGAAGGCCGCATCATCGATAAGGCACTTGAATCCTTGAGCAACCTGCTTGGCCTCGAGAAAGCCCAGGTCAACTCGCAACTCAACTCCGCCTATCTCCACAATTGGAACACCGATCCGTTCTCCTGCGGTGCCTACACCTACGTCAAAGCCGGTGGCGAAGGCTGCCAGGCAACACTCGCCGCTCCGGTGGCAAACACGTTGTTCTTCGCCGGGGAGCACACCGACACCACCGGCTACAACGGAACGGTCCACGGCGCTATCGCAAGCGGTCGGCGCGCCGCAAAACAGATCTTGGGAACCGGTTAAGCAGTTTCTTATTAGGACCTCGGCTGGATGCTTCAGGAATCCAGGCTCTCCCGACCTGCTGGATGAAAGCCGATGAGCCGAGCGCTCTCTGCATTTCCTGTGCTTGACATGTGGATAACCCGTCGCGGTGGTCTTCCGATGCGCGACGGAACATCCTCGTTCGCCATTCCGAGGGGGATCAAACCCGCTCTGGTTGCGGGATCCAGCTTTGTACCCTTGGCGAACCGTCGAATCCATTTTTCACACAGAAAATTTGCCTTGCACCATTCTTTGAGAATTGACCCCGCCGGCCTAGGCGCGTAAATTCACAATCACTTCATCACAGGTTTCTGGTCAGCTTTGTGGTGTCGGATTCCGACGAGAACCTGCCATTGCGGATGCTCGTGGAAGTCCCTCTCTGCAGGTGCGCCGCCGCGGCTCGGAACATGTGACACGGTGCGCCGCCCATAAATAGAAGGACGACGAACAATCAACGACCGACAAACCTTTGGGAGTAGCAGTATGCCCGACGATTGGAAGACCTACCGCACGCGTTTCGTAGTTCGTGCGAAGCAGTTGACCCAGCCATTCACATTCACCGATATCAACGGGCGCGAACATTTCGGCAGGCCCGGGGATTACTTGATCGAATCTCGCGACGGCCTTCGCATCTCCCGGCGAGAGATTTTCGAGGATGTGTACGTCGCCATGGAGGCGGCCGAGAGCATCCCCCCCCGCTCTCTAGACCGCGTACAACCAGCTGCGCAGGCGTTGAATCTCCCTGTCTGAACAGGCTCTAAGGAGCCCAGCCCGGGCAAGTGTGTGGAAAAACTGGGTTTAACCTGGCGTTCATACAGTAGATTCAAGGCGATACAATATGTTGTGATTAGTTGTTGACATGCACAACATACAGCAGTACTGTTGTCATCCCAGAGGCAGCAAAATCCCGCTGATTTCAGTCCCGTCAGCCAGGTTCAAAGGGTAGAGAAACGGCGCGATTGTCGTGAGACAGTAGGGCGGCGTTTGGGTCGGAGGTGATTCATGGCCGTCCTACAACTTTCGATGTAGCAGCAACTTAGCCGTGTTGGGCGCTAGGAGTTTTGAGTCCCTCCAGGGACCCAACTAAGCCGGGCACAGATCCGGCAGTCCGCAGTCACACCGCTTCAGGAGAGACAGAAATGGCCGAAGTTCAGACTCAAACCACCACCTCCACATCCGCCGCTTCAACGCCGAAGCCCAACAAGACTTTCGGCCTCAGCTTCCGCCGGCTTTTTACTAAGGCGGGCATCTCTCCCTACGACGAAGTCGAATGGGAAAAGCGCACTGCCACTATCGCCGACTCAAAAGGCAACATCATCTTCGAGCAGAAAGACGTCGAGGTTCCCAAAGACTGGTCGATGACGGCAACCAACATCGTTGCCAGCAAATACCTTCACGGCCAGCTCGGGACTCCAGAGCGCGAGACCGGGGTTCGCCAGCTCGTTGGTCGCGTTGCCGAAACCATTCGCGACTGGGGACTCGCCCAGGGCTACTTCCGCACCCCTGAAGACGGTGCCACATTCCACGACGAACTCGTGCATCTTCTGATTCGCCAGTACGCGGCCTTTAACTCGCCCGTCTGGTTCAATGTTGGTTGCGACCGCATTGAGCCCAACTCGGACGGCCAGAACTGGCACTGGAACGCCACTCTCGGCCGTGTCGAATTCGGCGTCACCGGATATAAGAAGCCGCAGTGCTCTGCTTGCTTTATTAACTCCGTGCACGATTCGCTCGACTCCATCCTCACCTTGGCCAAAACCGAAGGCATGCTCTTCAAGTGGGGATCAGGCACGGGCACCAATCTGTCCCCTCTGCGTTCGTCGAATGAGACGCTCAGCGGCGGCGGCACTGCCAGCGGTCCACTCAGTTTCATGCGCGGATTCGACGCCTTTGCCGGCGTAATCAAGTCCGGCGGCAAGACTCGTCGCGCGGCGAAGATGGTCATCCTCAACATCGAGCATCCCGACATCGTCGACTTCATCGAGTGCAAGTCGAAGGAAGAAGCTAAGGCGCACGCGCTGGTGACCATGGGTTACGACGGCTCCTCGCCTGACGCCGAAGCTTACAGCTCCATCTTCTTCCAGAACGCCAACAACTCCGTGCGGGTGACTGACGACTTCATGTACGCCGTTCTGCGCGACACCGACTTTTCCACTCGCGCCGTGAAAGACGGGCGTCCGGTTCAGACCTTCAAAGCGAAGGACCTGCTGTTCAAGATTTCCGACGCCACCTGGCGCTGCGGCGATCCCGGTATGCAGTACGACACCACCGTCAACCGTTGGCACACCTCGAAGAACACCGCACGTATCAACGCTTCCAACCCGTGCAGCGAGTACATGTTCCTCGATGACTCCGCCTGCAACCTGGCCAGCCTAAACCTGCTGAAGTTTGCTCCGAACGGCACGTTTGATGTCGAGGCCTATCGCCACGCGGTCGACATTCTGATCACTGCACAAGAAATCATTGTCGACAATGCCGGCTATCCGACCCAGACGATCATGAAGAACTCGCATGATTATCGTCCTCTCGGGCTGGGTTACGCGAATCTTGGGGCGCTGCTCATGGCTTGCGGGCTGCCTTATGACTCCGATGCCGGTCGCGACTACGCTGCCTGCGTCACCGCGATCATGTGCGGCCAGGCATACTTGCAGTCGAGCCGAATTGCCGAAAATTGTCCACCGCTTGCTCCCGCAACCGAACCTACGAAAAAGGGCCTCGACGAAACCAATCTTGGTTCAAACCTGATGCCCGGCGGCGCCTGCCCCGGCTTCTACATCAACCGTGAGCCCTTCCTCGACGTCATCCGCATGCACCGCGCTTCGGTGAACAACATCAACAAAACCAACGTTCCGGCCGCGCTCTACGAAGGTTCCAAGGCCTGCTGGGACGAAGCTCTTGCCCACGGCGAAAAGTTCGGTTACCGCAACTCGCAGGTCACGGTTCTCGCTCCCACCGGCACCATTGGCTTCTTCATGGATTGCGACACCACCGGCATTGAGCCGGACCTCGCGCTGGTGAAGTACAAGAAGTTGGTCGGCGGCGGCATGATCAAGATCGTGAACAACACCGTCCCCACCGCGCTATTCAAGCTTGACTACAACCATGAGCAGGCCGACGCCATTGTCAGCTATATCGACGCCACCGGCACCATCGAAGGGGCACCACACATAAAGGACGATCACCTCGCCGTGTTCGATTGCTCCTTCAAGCCGGCCAAAGGTACCCGCAGCATTCACTACATGGGGCACCTCAGGATGATGGCCGCCGCTCAGCCATTTATCTCCGGAGCCATCTCGAAGACCGTAAACCTGCCCGAGGCAGCCACGGTGGAAGACATCTCCGAAGCCTACCTGCAGGCATGGAAGCTCGGCCTGAAGGCCGTGGCCATCTATCGCGACGGGTGCAAGAAGTCGCAGCCGCTCTCGGCGGCTGGGACGAAGACGGCGGAGGCCGCGGACAAGGGCGTCCGCACCACCCAGGTGGTGGTAGAAGAGCAGGACCAGCACGCGCCGCCGCGTGCCGTGCGCCACAAGCTCGAAGACGAGCGCATGTCCATCACCCACAAATTCAACGTGGGCGGGCACGAGGGCTACATCACTGTCGGCTTGTATCCAAGCGGGGATCCCGGCGAACTGTTCATCACCATGGCAAAGGAAGGCTCGACCGTCAGCGGTCTGATGGACAGCTTCTCCTGCGCCATCTCGCTCGCATTGCAGCACGGTGTACCGCTCAAGATGTTGTGCGAGAAGTTTGCCCATACTCGCTTCGAGCCCAGTGGCTGGACGAACAATCCCGACATCGGCTTCGCCAAATCGATCATGGACTACATCTTCCGCTGGCTGCAGTTGCGGTTCCTCACCGGTCAACAGCAGATGTTGTTCGAGAATCTGAGACCGCGGCTGCCTGGGGCAGCTGTCCCACCGCCGGAAGCCGGAGAAGTGCCCGTGACCGACGACCGACGATCGAGGACGGGGGGTGCCGTCCACGCCGCCGACGCTCTCGCCGAAATGATCGACTTGGGCGATGCGCCCAGCTGCCACGTCTGCGGATCAATCATGGTCCGCAACGGTAGTTGCTACAAATGCATGAGCTGCGGAAGCACGAGCGGCTGTAGCTAGAAGGAACGCGTGGGACAGTCGCCCTCTCCGCGCCAATGAGTGAAATTTGCGGAAGATGGGCGGCCGTCCCGCTTACGCGTGGCTTTCGCTCGAGTGGAAAGCCTGCTCGGACACGGCAGGCTTGTACAGCTCGTCACTGCCTACGTCAAACACTCGGTTCAGCCGCGCGCGAAAGTTTTCAAAAGCGATCTGAGCGGACAATTCCATCAATTGCTCGTCGGAAAACTGAGCCCGCAAGCGCGAATACAAACCATCGGAAATGTTCGAGGGCGTATCTGCCATTCGATCTGCGAGCTCGAGAATCAGGCGCTCGAGGTCATTGAAGACGGACAGATCGTCGCCGCGTACCGCCAACAACTTGGCATCGCTAAGACCAGCTTTTCTGCCTACGGCAGAATTGATGTCCACTCAAAACGGACATCCAATTCGTGATGCCGTCCGGACCTTGGCAAGTTGCAAATAGCGCAAGGAAACGCGGCGCTTGCGGGAAAGGCCGGCTTCCATGGCCAGCGTTCCCCACACAACGCCCGGCAAACGCATCTGCATTTTCGCGGGCGTAAGATCCTTGCCAAACATCCTGCGCATCAGCGTATAAACCCAGCGTAGATGCCAGGGCGCCTGGCGCTTCTCTATCGGAGTGAGACGTGCCATTGTTCAACCTCACCGGAGCTGCGAGATGAGTCCCTAACCATATGTGATGATGGAATCCGCGGCCAAGAAGCAAGAATCCGAGCACGCAAGCTCATTGCAACCCTCTTAGGCTCGCGGCACTCAAAACGTCATGAAAACATTGACGTGCAAACAACTCGGCGGCCCTTGCGGTGAGAAGCTTTCAGCCGAATCTTGGGAGGAAATGGTTCACAACATGGTCGAACATGTGTACGCCAACCATCCGGAAACGGCGGAAGAAATGAAGAAGATGCATGAAGCCGATCCCAAAAAGTGGGGCCGCGAGACCAAACCAAAATGGGATTCCGCGCCGGCCGTATAAAAGCCATCTTCCCATGACCGCCGGAGTGCAGGCGTTAGGTTGGAGTTTATTTCTTCCCTCGCCGGCCGGGTTTAGAACCTTCCCCAGATTGACTACGGTATCCTGTGCGCGTGAGTAACATTGTGATCCGTGAAGCTCGGGGGGAGGATCTGGCCCGAGTATTGGAGCTCTATCGGGAGGGCGGGATCGATGCCGGGGAATCCTTTTCTCCGGAAGAAGCTCGAGCACAGCTAGAGGGCTTCCGCCAGTATCCCAGTTACCGCGTGTTTGTGGCGGAGTTCGAAGGCGAGATCGTGGGCACCTACGAGTTGCTGATCATGGATAACCTCGCCAAGCGCGGTCAAAAGTCCGCGACGGTAGAGGATGTCACCGTAGCGACAAAGTATCGCGGTCGTGGAATCGGCCGGGCCATGATGCAACATGCTCTGCAGCTGGCGAAAGATGCGCGATGCTATAAGCTCGCGCTGTCCAGTAATCTCAGCCGTGAGGATGCTCATGCGTTTTATGAGGGTCTCGGCTTCGAGAAGCACGGTTACAGCTTTCGAGTAGAAATTGTGTAAGCGGTGCACTCTCTGGCAACAACACCTCAGGAACTCCTTGCTAATCTGAAACGAAGCCGCAACTCGGTTCACCATCTCGCAGAGGAGTTCTATGCCCACCGGACTCGACCAGCTTCAGCACATTGTGGTTCTGATGATGGAGAACCGCTCGTTTGATCACATGCTGGGATCTCTGAAAGCCGTCGATAACCGCATTGATGGCGTTACCGACCAGCTCAACAACCCAGACACGACGGGTGCGCCGGTGAAGGCGCAGCCGCGGGCGGAATTTCAAGGCCAGCTCGATCCCGATCCGGACCATCACTTCCCAGCTGTTGATTTGCAAATCTTCGGTGGAAACCGGGCATCTGACCGCCAGGCCAACATGCAGGGTTTCGTGAAGAGTTACTTCAACCAGCGGGGCGACGTTCAGCACTCGCAGAAGATTATGTACTACTTCAAACAGGCAGACCTGCCGGTGCTGACAACATTGGCCCTGGAGTTTGCTGTGTTCAATCGCTGGTTCGCGTCCATTCCGGGACCGACGATCTGCAACCGCGCTTTTGCTCACTATGGCACGTCATTCGGACGGGTGGACATGAATCCGTTTGACGTGATCGAACCTTATAAGAGCATCTACACGCGGCTGATCAATGCGAATCCGAAACGGACGGCGAAGGTCTACTACTACGACACCACCAGCTCGACGATGGAAGTAGTGAACCTGCTGCAGAACCAGCCGGAGTTGTTTGGGACCTATGAGCAATTTTTGAGTGACTGCGACAAAGGACTATTGCCTGACTATTCCTTCGTGGAACCGAATTACAACGACCACGAGACCGACAGCGGCGAGCAGGTGGCCAATGATCAGCATCCGGACCATGACGTCCAGGCTGGCGAGCTTTTCATCGCCGAGGTGTATATGCGAATCAAGCGCAACCCGAAGCTGTGGGCCAACACTGCCCTGCTGATTGTCTATGACGAGCATGGCGGCATTTACGATCACGTCGTGCCGCCCAGTTGTCCGCCGGACAACTTTACGGCTTCGGCAAATAACACCGGCACGGGAATGGAATTTAAGTTCGACCGGCTGGGTGTGCGCGTTCCTGCGATTCTGGTATCTCCCTGGATTCCCAAGGGCACGGTAGTCAATCGGGTCTTCGATCACGCTTCGATTCCAGGGACGATAACGAAGTTTTTTCTGGGAGACTATGCCGCGCGATCGCCTAGGGAACTCAACGCTGACGTGTTCCTCGAACCGCAGTCCTCGCCAAGGGCAGGCAATAATCTGCTCTCGCTCGATAGCATGCGAACCGATTGCCCAGAATTTGACGTTTAGACGTAAAGGAGAGATCGAATGGCAGTCATTCACGTACCCCGGCCCTCGCCTAAGGCGATGAACCCGAACCGGCCGGTGTCGTCGCTGCTGCTGACACAGGTTAAGCACCTGCAGCACGCAGAGCGGCGTTTGCCGCTTCGCTACCGAACCGAGATCTACACCCACGCGATCAAGACCGAGGGAGAGGCGGCCACCTACATTCACCAGGTGACAAAAGCCATTCATCAGGCCCACGCGGATGCCTCTGGTAGACGCAAGGAAGGCCGAAGACCCAAGCGCGGCAAGAAAATCGCAAGCGCGGCGGCAAAGCCAAAGGGCAAAGTCCGGAAGAAGGCCGCCAAATCCAAAAAGAAGACAGGCCAGAGGAAGTAGAGACGCTGGAGGCAAGATGCGTTTGATTTGGGCGGTGATTTTTCTGCTGTCGTTGAGAGTGGCCTGGGCTCAGGAGAGTCCCTTGCACGCGGAGTTGCGCCGTGAAGGCGAACGCGTCCGAGATGCATGCGGCAGTTTCAGGTCGATCGGGAGCTGTGCCTACACGCTGTTTACGGATCATCCTTTGCACATTGCCGCCGGCAGCATGCCTCCACAAAATGGTTTCGGGGTCGGCGGGGCGTTTGTCTGGTCCAAGAACACGAAGAACTGGCGGCTGAGTTGGGATGTCGATGCCGTAGGCGCGTTCAGCGGATCGTGGAGGGCTGGCGGATATATGACGATGGTGCACACGCCCCATTCCAACATTAATCCCATCAAGGTTACGATTCCGGGCGAGAGCTCGGACAAGGACCAAAAATCAACAAGAGCCCCGAGTTTCACGCACCCTTACACCGTATTCAACCTCTACGCGCAAACCATCTCGCTGAACCAGCTGAACTACTTCGGGTTGGGTAACGACACAGTTCTTGCCGGTAAGTCGCTGTTTGGAATGAGCCAGACGGTTGTTGGCGGCAGTGTCATCAAGCCAGTGTTCGAATTCGCGTCGATTCGCTGGCTGAATCTGGCGTTGCTTGGCGAGGTCAATGGCCGTTTCCTGAGCATTCGGGGAGAGCACGGACAGTCGGCGCCATCGATTGAGACTCTTTATGACGAGGCCAGCGCGCCGGGTTTGTCCAGCCAGCCCGGATTCGCGCAGTTCGGCCAAGGCATCCGCATCAGACCTGCAATCGGGAATCTGCAGCTGAACTATTTGGGGAAATTGCAGGAATTTGTGGCCTCCAATTCGGAATTCTCATTCCTGCGCTGGACGGTAGATTTAGACCACACTTACTGGTTGTATGGGAAGTCAGTATCGGGAACCTCGGAAACGCTTGGTCCTGACTCTTGTGCCCCGCGGGGCGAGCAGTGCCCGCCGGTTTCGCACACGCGCAATCGAAGTGGCAGCATTGGGGTGCGCTTCTTGCTCGCAGAATCAATCACCTCAGCAAGCAGCGCGGTTCCCTTCTATTTCCAACAAACGCTTGGCGGGAGCGACATCAACGGCATGATGTCGCTCGGCAGCTACCAGGACTATCGGTTCCGCGCGCCCAATCTCTTGCTCCTCGAGGAGAGCTTCGAACATTCCATTTGGGGACCGTTCGGGTTGAAGTTCATGGCGGATCAGGGGCGAGTCGCTCTCCAGCGGAGCGACATCGGATTCAGCGATCTCAAACACAGCTTTGCAGCGGGGCTCACCTTGCGCGCGGGTGCGTTCCCCATGGTCTCATTCATGTTCGCCTGGGACGGATCGGAAGGGCACCACAGTATATTCAACATGAACTCGTCACTGCTCGGCGGTTCCAGCCGGCCGCAGTTGGATTGACCGTCGCCCACACTCGTACCTTCGCACTCATTGCTCCTCGTCGCTCCCGTTCGCGGGCGACTTCAGCCCCGCCGTAGCGAGCAAGCGGCGCAGTGCCCGTTCGCCGCCGGCGCCATGCTGCTCGGCCGAGATGTTGCCGTCGCGATCGATTACCACGTAGATGGGATATGAGTTCGCCTGATACATCGCGGCCAGGTTGGTATCTTCGGTAAGAACGATGCGGCAAGCGCGTGGGTGCTGATCGAGGTACTTCTTGACGGTCTTTTTCGATTCGGCTACGTCGATGGCTATCACCACCAGTCCCTTGTCCGAGAACTCCCGATTGACCTGCTCAATGAGCCCTTCTTCATTGCGACAGTACGGACACCACGTCGTCCAAAATTCAAGAAGAACGACTTTGCCCTTTACGGAATCGTTGTTGAAGGTTTCGCCTGCGGTGGTTTTGGCGCGGAAGCGAGGAGCGGGTTTGTTCTGGTCTTCGTCGCCCGCGAAGGCGCTAGCAGCAACCAGCAGTAGGAACAAAAGCCCGAAATAGCTGCGGCATGTCATAGCGCGAGACATGATATCGCAAGGAACTCTGCTTTCCTAGCCTAGAACACGCCTGGGATTTGTCCCGACGAGAGGGGAGACCTGTAGGGGGAGCACTAAGGACGAGCGCAGGCACGCTCAAAATCCGAGTAACTGCCAGAGACGAGCGTCAGCCGGACAAACTCGGTTGAGTAGGGACGGTTGCGAACGTGTTTGCGGTAGACAGTACCATCATCGTTGAAGGCATTTGAAATACTTCCATCGTCGTTCATGGTGATATTGGGATTTTGCCAACGGCCCTCAAATTCTAGCTGCGGACGGTGGTCGCCGTTGATGTTGGGAAACCAGCCTGACCAATTGTCCATATAGAGGCCAATGGCTTCGCCATCTTTGGTGAGGTCTGGATTTCGGCGCATGCCTCCCCCGAGATGCATGTAAAAACGCTCGTGGCGTGGAGTGCACAAATACGCGACACCGCTGAGGTTTGCCCGGGGGATGATGCGGCTCCCGCGAGAGCTGGGCTGAAAGCGAACGTACAAAACATAACGCCCGCTCTTAGCATGCATTTCGCCCCATCCCTGCCAGTAAGGAAGAATGTGAAATTTACCGCCGAGATAGAACCCCCAGGGCGCAAAGATCGCGGTGACCGCGATCACGAAGACACACCCGACAACAAAAAGCAGTCCTAGCTGCCAGAAGCAGCCGAGGCAGCCGCGGCGGGCAGTACGCATCGGGCTTGAAATGGAAGGGATGTCTTCCCCCAGGGGACTCGTAGGGTGTCCGCAAGTCTAACGAAAGTTCCTGCGCGCATAAACAGGGTAGAACGAGCAGCCCTGAACCATACCGGTAAACCTACGAATGCGGCCTCTTCTGAATCTTAGGAATGGCTCATGCTGAGTGCAAGAAACCACGTGTTTGCAGTCTGGATCGCGGCCGTGACGAGTCTTTGACAATCTGCCCGCAAGTTCATGTACCTCAAGAACTTACACCTCGAAGGCCAATGACTTCGGTAACTTTCGTGTGCCCGTTTTCGCGTGTACTCTGCCCTTGATGTCCAACGACTCGACAACAGGTACAGCCAAAGCGAAGTCGCGCTATCCCGAAGTGCAAGGCGCGGCGCGGTTTCCGGTGAAGCTTCCGATTCACATCAAGTCGCAATCCGGCGAGAGTGATGCGGAAACCGACAACATGTCCGCCAATGGATTGCTGTTCCATCACGACGTGGATATGCCGGTGGGATCGAAGGTGGAATTTACGATCTCGCTGCCTGCGGATGTGGTTGGGGCCCAGGCCGACGTGAAGGTGCAGTGCCAGGGGCGAGTGGCTCGCATCTCCGAGGATGGTCCGCGGCGAGGGGTTGGAGTCGTGATCGACGAGTACCGTTTCGAGCGCCGTTAGGGGCGATGAATTGATGGCAAGCCCAGCAATGAGCACGGGAGAACCGAGGTTGGCCCCTCCATCTATGGAGAACCGCGAGCAATTTATCCGGGTCATCGTGGCCGACTCGCAGGCTATCTTTCGCGCCGGACTGCGCAAAATCTTCGCCGTGGAAGACGACATCCGGGTCGTCGGGCAGGCTGAAACTCTTCAGCAAGCCGTAACCGCTGCCAAGAAATTCAGTGCCGAGATTCTGATCTTTGAAGCCGCACTGGCAGAACGTCCAGCGGATGCCGTGCAGGACATTCTCAAACAGGCTTCGGGCCTGCGCGTGGTTGCCGTAACCGAGATGCCGGACCAGGAACTCACGCTGGAGCTTCTGCGGCGTGGCGCTCACGCGGTGGTTTCGCGCGAAGTGGACTCCGAGCTTTTTGTGGAGTGCCTGCGCAAGGTGGCCTCCGGTGAAGCCTGGGTCGAACCCCACGCCATGAAGTGGGTGCTCGATGCCTATCGCACACAAGGTGCGCGCCCGCAAACTTCGCGTACCAAAGTTCAGCTGACCCCAAAAGAAGCCCTGATTGTTTCCTGCGTCACGCAGGGAATGAAGAACAAAGAAATTGCTCAGCGCGTCGGAACGACCGAGCAGGTGGTAAAGAACTATCTGCGCAAGGTTTATGACAAGCTGGGCGTTGCGGACCGGCTTGAACTTGCGCTCTACTGCCTCAACAGCCGCGTCCTGCAGGATGCAAAACAGGCTGCTCCGCCGGAACCACAGAATGCGCCGCCCCAGGCAACGGAAGCGAAGGATCAGACCACTACCACAGAAGCGATCGATCCGATGGAACAGAAGAAGTCTTCCTAAGCCGGTTACGAGTTTCCGCCTCCTAGTTCGAACTCCACAACGACGTTCCAGATCTTTCCCTGCTGACAATCTCTCTTTCGCAATCTCCGGGCGGCTGAATGTAAACTAGGTGCCAGGATTTCGCATGAAGATTGGATTTGCTCTTCCGAACATCGGCTTAGTCGGCACTGCGGACGGAATATCCCAAGTTGCGAGGCGTGCCGAGGCTCTCGGTTATGAGAGCCTCTGGACAATCGAGCGGCTGCTTTGGCCAGTTCAGCCTCAAACGCCTTACCCCGCCACGCCAGACGGACTGCTACCAGAACCTTACAAGCACATCCTTGATCCACTAGACACTTTGACGTTTGCTGCTGCTCAAACCAAAACCATCTCGCTCGGAACAAGCGTCCTCGACATCCCTTACTACAACCCGGTAGTGCTGGCGCGGCGCCTCACCACCCTCGATCAGCTCTCCAGTGGCCGCCTCCGGCTCGGACTCGGGCTTGGCTGGTCCAAGGATGAGATGGATGCCTCGGGCGCCAGCATGCAACAGAGGGGGGCGAGGGCAGACGAATTCCTGCAAGTGCTGAAGGCAATCTGGACTACAAACCCGGCCGAGTTTCATGGAAAGTTCTACCACCTCCCCAAGTCCTACATTGATCACAAGCCGGTTCAAAAGCCGCATCCACCTATCTATATGGCGGCTTTCGCGCCGGCAGCGTTGAAGCGGGTGGCCACCGCAGCGGATGGGTGGAATCCGGTGGCGATCCCACCTGACGGAATGGCCCAGATGTTTGGCTCCATCAAGCAGATGGCGCAAGAAGCGGGGCGAGACCCGTCGTCTTTGCGAATGGTGGTGCGAGCGAATGTGGAAATCACTGATAAACCATTAGGCAAAGATCGGATGATTTTTACCGGCACGCTCGAACAGATTCAGGAAGACGTTCTAGCATGCCAAGGGATCGGTGCTCATGAATTGTTCTTTGATCCAACCTTCTACCAGGGTGCCCAAACGCTCCCGAACTGGCTGGCTTTGATGGAACAGATGCGTAAACTTGGGTGAGCGCCAACCCGACCGCTTAAGCCGGCTCCGCGACGGTTGCGGTCGTAGACACAGCACCATAGAATCAAGAAGGCGAGCATTTTCGCTGTTCCGCAGTGCTTCCCATAAGCGCCGGAGAGATGGCCGAGTGGCTGAAGGCGCACGCTTGGAAAGCGTGTTTAGGGGAAACTCTAACGTGGGTTCGAATCCCACTCTCTCCGCCATCCTAAAAGGCGCGTAAACACTGGAGATTACCAAAGACATCTAGGAACTGTGTTAGCTTCTGGCATGGCCTTGCTCTTCGCACACCCTACTGTCTCAGTGTTCATCCGGCACCGGGCTTCTTGCCCCTTTGCAGGCGATGAATCCTATCCGAAATGCGAATGCGCCAAATGGCTCCGCTACTCGTTGCACGGCAAACAGCGCCGCGTTGCTGCAAACACTCGGGCGTACGGCACTGCCCTCGAGAAGGCCGACACCCTGCAAAAACAGCTCGACGCAGGGCTGGCTGGCAAGCCGACGGTAGCGCCAGATAAAAAGCAGCGGACAATCGCGGAAGCCATTGAAACCTATCTCACCGCCAAGGAAACCGAGAACATAACCCCGCGGCGGGTTAAGAAGCTTCGCTTTCAGCTCGGCCAGTTCGAACGTTTCATGGCTGACCGGGGCAAGTACTTTCCTGCTGAGATCACCGCGGAAGACGCGATTACGTTCCGGGCAGGCTGGACAAGGTGGCAGAGCACGACCCGCCAAAAGGCTCAACAGAACTTGCGCGGATTTCTACGGTCATGCTGCAAGGAGAACCTGCTCGAATTGTTGTCGGTGCTCAAGACAATCAAGCTATCTAAAGCCGACAAGGCGCGGTTGGAGCCAAAACCGTTCACAGAAAAAGAACTGACATCGCTGCTCAAACAAGTGCCCGTGTCCTTTTCCGCGGATGCCGCATACGCTGCGAAGATGACAGCTTTGATACACCTCATGACCAGCACTGGCCTTGCAATTCGCGATGCCGTCCAACTACAGCGCGCAGCTATTCAGGACGGTTGGTTACGCATCGAACGGCAAAAGACCGACAAGGCAGTGCGCCAGAAATTATCGTTCTCGCTCTGCAAAGAACTCGCTGCCATCGCAAACGGCAACCCGCAGTACATTTTTTGGGATGGGAAGATTCTGGCAACTTCCGCGGTCGGGATGTTTCAGGATGATTTTGCGGAAGGTAATGCAGGACGCGAACGTGTGGATCAAGGGCAACGTGGCACATCGGTTTCGAGATACGGCGGTGGATTATTGGCTCGGCCAGGGCTGTTCTATGACTGACGTGGCAGCAATGCTCGGAGATACCGTCGCTGTTGTTGAACGGCATTATGCGAACCTCGCCAGTGCGCGTGTTGAGGATCGATTGGCGAAGATGCCGACACGATCTTGGGATTAGGGTCCTTATTCCAGAAAATCCCCGGCTACGGGCTCGTTCGAAGCCTAACTCAACGCTTGGCCGGGGGAGAGTGGTGAGGCGACCTGGACACCAGCAACTTGGCAGAGATTGAAGAGGCCCTGGTCCCGGCCTTCATCGTTGAAGAACTGGACGATGGACGCCTTACCGTATTTGTTCCCTCTGTCCCGACAGCATTGGCTGGAGGCGTCTATATTCTTAGCCCCAATCGCGTGCATGCTCTGAACATTCCCTTTACGCAGGCTGTGAAGGTGATTTCTCGATGGGGTTCAGGTTCGAAGGATCTGGTTGCAGCGATGCGATTATCCGCTGTCACCGGATCTGGAACACTCAGGAGTAATCCCCGATTGTCATGACGGCAACCTGCTCATATTAGGCGAAACATATCAATGGGCTCGCTGTCGTCACACGGAATCCCCACGCGGGGCCGTCGAAACTGCGAGGGTCCGAGTTCGAAACATTTCTGCACTCGCATCATCGGGAGGCAACGCCGAGTTTTCTTGGGAATGCAACTGTGAAAACCGCTAGTGCGATTCTTGCCATGTGAGGCTAAGGTCGAAATAGTTGGGCAGTAACCAACCCAATGTCCAACCACTTCAACCTAGGGGTTGCACCCATGAGTGAGCGCCCGTTCAAAGTTCTCATCTTTGAACAGGGACCCAGATGCGCTCATCCCGCTGCAGCATTTCGTCGAAGAGGCCGGGCTGGAGACAACGATCCCGTGGGATGGGGCTGAGACCCGCAATTTCGTGGCACACATAAATTTCGACTGAACTATCGTGTTACAAGAACGTAACACCTTTCCTGAAGACATTACTCAGTCTGCTTTTGTGACACACGCGAGACCTGCAGATGCGAGGCGGTGCAACAGTCGTCCTGCAGCTAGGGCCAAGTCGCCGGGTAGCTCTTCAGATACCGGCTCGTTGATTCGTACCACGTGTGTATGGACCACGCGGTCGATCCCCGTCACTTGAAACTCGACGGCTCCGACGAGTCGTGTCCCCGCCGCAGAGTCGAGCTCCCATACAAGGAGCGTAGCGGACAGTGTTGGAGCGCGGCTGGAGTCGACAAGTCGCAAGTCGGGACTAGATGCCGCTGCGAGGCGCAGCGCAGTGTCCAGGTAGCGGTCGGGGGCGGACGACCATCGCCAGACAACGTCTTCAATCAATTCACCGTTAGGTTGTTGTCGCAGCAAATGACGGCCGATGTGTCCGCGTGCTTCGGTATCAAGCAGCCTGACAGGGGCAGCATTCGGAACTTTGGTGGCTTGAATAACTGGTTCTGGTACTTGTGGGTCAAGCAATTGCGGTTCGATCATGCGGCCGGGTGTAATGTTGGGACGCCGCAGTCGGCAACCCACACCTACA
>Ga0207667_10000927_pt1 | contig 37446 bp, 37 predicted proteins | sample KBSCornC52_FD_184301 | JGI IMG/M metagenome (GOLD analysis project Ga0207667, IMG submission 184301) | Corn rhizosphere microbial communities from Kellogg Biological Station, Michigan, USA - KBS Corn C5-2 (SPAdes) (version 2) | ecosystem: Host-associated > Plants > Roots > Rhizosphere > Soil ...
CACAGGTACCAATATAAATTCAAGGCAGGATAAATAATAAATATTAAAAAAATATTTATTAGAAACCACAATAAATTATAGTTAAGTGATCGCTCCCTAACGGTCGCGGCTCGGACTTTCAGTGCAATTGCCAGGCTTCACTCGAGGTCATTATGATGCAAAAGTGACGGCCAAATTCTGAACTCAAATTATAATATTTTTTCGTAACATTTCTCCCATCAACGCCCTATAAAGCAAGTTTGTGCTCAAAGGCAATTCCAGGATTGTCTGTGCACCAAGCTGCGAAAAATAATCCGTCATTTCTTGTTCTTCAGGAGTAATATAAAGAAACATTTTTAAATTTATTTTATCGAACTTATTTTGTTTGTTACTCAAAAAATCACTTAAACCCTCTTGATATGGCATAGAAAAAACAGCATGGTAATTGTTATTGGTATACTTAAAAATTTCTTCTTTAGAAGTAACAACATCAACGTGAAACCCCATGTTTGAAATCAAAACATAATGCGCTTTTTGAAGCATGGGATCTTTTTCGATTAACAATGCTTTTTGTTCGGGGAAGTCATAAATGATATATTTTTTAAGTAATGGATGTTGAGCAGGAATATTTTTATCAGTCAATATTTTTTCAAGTTCATTAATTTCTTTTTGTGTCGGCTCGCCGTTGTCAGCGCTTTCTAACATTTCAAGGACGTAGTAATTAACGAGACAGCATTCGTTGGGAATCATAAAATCTCCTTATGCATAAAAAAATCTCAAATCGAGATTATTAAATCTCATTATGAGATTAATGTCAACGTTAATTAATCCAAATCTTTAATGTGGCGATAATTTAACCTAAGTGATGATTTATTTTTACTGAAATAACCACACCAAACCGCATTTAGTTAATTCTTATTATAATTTGATCTATTCAATACAATTATTTTGTTTCTGTGATTCTCATCTTTATTATAGTTTTTTAATTTTATGTAATTTGCAAGGTTGTTTTGAAGTATATTTAATATTTTTTTTCTATCAATATTTTCATTCTGTTCCTGTCTAATATCATTTTGCAAAAATGGTTTAAAAACTCTGATTTTCGGCAATTTAAATCCGTGAGAAGCCTCAACAAATGAATCATTTAACTCATTATAAAAATAATCTCCCAATTCCAGTATTTTATTGGAGTTATTTATAAATAACGTTTTCATAACTGGATCTAGAATATTTGTAGCCACCGTATAAAGAATGGTAAATTCAGCTATGCGCCTTACAAACACTGAGCCATTGTAAAGTTTAAATTTAATCTTAAAATCAAAAATTTCTTTTTGGTGTTTTTTTATATAACCTTCTGTCCAATTGTAAAAATCCAAATTTTCATACATTACTGGGCACAAAGTATTATCATAGCAGTGATATCCTAACTTAAAAAAAGTTTCAGTAAATTGAGTACTAGATGAAGCTAAAAATATTTTTTTATCGGGAGTAACAACTATAACTGCCATATGAGAAATTTTAAGATATCCATTTAAACTCTTAAATACCTTATGAATGGCTGAATACTTATTTTTTGTCATTATTTCAATTTCATTAAAATTTTTGGAAATCATAAAAATCCTTTTTAAAAAAATATTTACTTTACAAAGAGGTCAAAAAATTCAAATTCAGACTTACAGTTATCAATTTTAACAATTTATTTCTCCCATGCTAATAGTTGCCTGCTCTTTTAATTTTTTTCATTTTATTTTCAAACTTCAAAGATATAGTTTTTAAAATATCGAAAAGATTGTCATTGTTTTTACTTCTATTCATAATGTCAACATAAAGCATGACAACTAATTCTGATAATTCTATAGGGTCAATATTTTTATTTATATTTTTAAGCAGATCATACGATCTTTTTATGACTTCTTTTAAAAAATCAAAATCCAAATTTTCCAAATTTTGAAAATTTCTTATGTTTTTAATAGTTGAATTTTTACTTTGTCGTATTACAGATAAAAACTGTTTCTCATTCAAACTTTTTAATGACGAATTTTCTTCATTTTGTTTTGATAATGCAACTATTTCTTCGTCAGTAACATTCAGACTACCTTTACCCGTGAGCAACCAAGTTAGGTTGGTTTTGAAAATATCACTGAATTTAATAGCTAAATCCACGCATAACATTCTATCCCCAATTTCATATTGATTGTAAGTTGAACGCGGAATATCATGTGCTGATGAAAATTCAGCAATCGTTTTGTAACCTGATAAAATCCTCGCCTTCCTCAACCTATGTCCAACCTGACAAGCAATATAATCTCTATTTTTTTGAACCATAGGGCACCTTTACTGATAAATTAGTTCAAATATATATCTTAATCCCTACTATTTACAATGAATTAAATCTCCTCCATCCCCGCAATATTTTTAGATATATTAAAAAAATATGAGGGATAAAGTGCGCGGCAATCGCACTTAGGAAAATCAATATCAATTTTACCACCTCAACGAAATCAGCTTAAATATGCTAGAATTACCGCCTTATGAAAAAATACGATGTCATCATTATTGGCGGCGGGCACGCAGGTACTGAAGCGGCTCTTGCTGCTGCAAGGTCTGGTGCTTTAACTTTACTACTCACCCATAATATTGAAACATTGGGGCAAATGTCTTGCAATCCTTCTATTGGCGGCATTGGCAAAGGCCATTTAGTCAAAGAAATTGATGCTTTGGGCGGCATTATGGCTCTTGCTGCTGACCACGCCGGAATACAATTTCGCACACTTAATGCAAGTAAAGGGCCTGCCGTTCGAGCGACTCGCGCTCAAGCCGATCGCATTTTATACAAAAAATACGTTCGCTATCATTTAGAAAACCAATCAAATTTAGAAATTTTTCAACAAGCCGTTGAAGATTTAATTTTGGAAAACACGGGCAACGGCATGAAAGTAACAGGCGTTGTCACCCAAATGGGATTATCTTTTTATGCCAAAACTGTGGTATTAACAGCTGGCACTTTTCTTGCAGGAAAAATTCATATTGGAAAACAAAATTATTCAGCAGGAAGGGCCGGCGATCCACCCGCTCTGACACTTGCACAAAAGCTTCGTGAATTACCTTTTAGGACAAGTCGGTTAAAAACAGGTACGCCGCCAAGGCTCGATAGCAGAAGCATTGATTTTTCTTCTTTGACTAAACAACCGGGTGATAAACCTGTACCTGTATTTTCCTTTATAGGAAAACCAGAATTTCACCCAGAACAAATCTGTTGTTATATTACTCATACCAATGATAAAACTCATCAAATTATCCAAGATAATTTAAAACATTCCCCTTTATACACAGGCATCATCGAAGGTATCGGGCCACGTTATTGCCCTTCTATTGAAGACAAAGTGGTGAGATTCGCTGAAAAAAATTCTCATCAAATATTCCTGGAACCAGAAGGATTAGAGACTACAGAGATTTACCCAAATGGAATTTCAACCAGTCTGCCATTTGAAGCACAAATAAATTTAGTAAGATCCATAAAAGGATTAGAAAATGCACATATTGTAAGACCAGGTTACGCCATTGAATATGATTTTTTTGATCCCAGAGATCTTAAATCATCCTTAGAAACAAAATCCATATCAGGTTTGTTTTTCGCAGGCCAAATTAATGGAACCACAGGCTACGAAGAAGCTGCAGCACAAGGATTAATTGCAGGATTAAACGCATCTTTATTTGCACAAGAAAAAGATCCTTGGACACCCAAACGCTACGAAGCCTATATTGGAGTCATGATCGATGATTTAATTACAAAAGGTGCGATAGAACCTTACCGCATGTTTACATCAAGAGCCGAATATCGATTAATGTTAAGAGAAGACAATGCAGATTTGCGCCTGACAGAAACTGGGCGAAATTTAGGATTAATAGATGACGCACGCTGGAAACAGTATTCTCAAAAAATACAATTATTAAATACAGAAAAAGATAGATTGAAAAAAATTCGCATTAAACAACACACTGCGCTTGAAATATTAGCTCGCCCAGAAATGAATATCGATACCCTCATCCAACTTCCTGAAGTTGGCATAGGAATTGATGATAAAACCATTTTGGAGCAACTTGAAATTGAGGCAAAATATAGTGGTTATATTGCAAGACAAGAAATTGAAATACAAAAGCGGCTTCATCATGAAAACAAACAATTACCTACAGACATTAGCTACGACAACGTTACAGGCCTGTCCACTGAAACAAAAATAATTTTAAATACACACAAACCTGAAACCATTGGAATTGCATCGCGATTACCCGGCATGACGCCTGCTGCAATTTCATTGTTGTTGGTTTATTTGAAAAAACACTACGCCAACATAAAATAACGTACACACTTCCAACACTTCCATGCCATGTAAGTAAAACTTAGCTATAGATATATTCTGTTTTTTGGATTAATATTCCAATTTTACTCACAAAATATTTTAAATGAAAAACATATATTATTGTCGAGGTTTAAATAAGCAACATGAACGATGAATATAACCCTAGTTTTCCAACCACCCAAGCTCAGACCCCTATCGCAAGTAATGTTACTCCACCCTTACACGCTGGACTATTCAACCCATTGCCAAGTACAAATATTACTCTTGCTTCACCCTCTTCCCAAGTAAGAACTGCACTGGGTTACAACGAAAAAAATATGAGGAGCATTGACACACCCAGAGGAAAATACCAAAAAGCATTGCAACTAATGGACGCTCAACAAACACAAACTGCTCTCAATCATTTTAAAGAAGCGGCTGATGGCAACTATTTACCTGCTTATTTGTTTCTCTATATTCTTGGTGATGAGATTAAAGAAAAACAGGAAAACCTGAATGATTCAGCTTCACTGACTAGATACTACCAAATAATCAGGCAGAACTTGAGTTGGTTTATAACAGAAGCAAAAGAAGGAAATATTGAAGCCCTTTTTTGTCTCTATGTGTTATGGGACACATTTAGACTAGAAGATATGTTAAAAGAACTGGGCGCTGTGGAACAAAATTATTTGAAATTAGCTGCGGATAAAGGGCATATTTCTGCAAAATGGAGGTTAGGACAAAGACTCTACCAAAACAAGGATAAAGCGGAAGCATTTACACATGTAAAAGAAGCAGCTTCTCTTGAAAATGCTGCTGCTCAAGTCCAACTTGCTACATGGTATTACGTTGGAGACAATGCTGAGAAGAATTTTAAAACAGCAGCAAAATTGTTTGCAAATGCTGCATTACAAGGTCATCCGGAAGGACAATATTATTACGCTCTCTGTTGTCAAGAAGGAAAAGGCGTTGAAAAAGACGAAATAAAATCAATAAATTTTTTTCGCCTTGCGGCAAATCAAGGTCATCCGCAGGCAGCATATTTCATTGGCTGTCAGCATGACGCCAATACAGATCCCAAAAGCGCACTAAACTATTACAAGATTGCAGCTGATAATGGCCATATTGAAGCTCAATTTTTGTTAGCCACAGCCTATCACGAAGGTAATGATCTTAATAGAGACTATAAAAAAGCATTACACTATTATCAAATGGCTGCTCTTCAAAATCATCCGGAAGCACAATATTGGACGGGACATTTTTATGACCATTCAATAGTGGAGATAGAATCAACCCAAGACAAAACGTCGAAAGCATTGAAGTATTATAAACTCTCCGCAGAACAAGGTAATCCAAATGGGCTGTATGCCCTTGGAGTGTATTATGAATATGGCCTAATTAAAGATGAAATTAATATGGAAGCAGCATTCAACTGCTATTATCAAGCTGCAAAAAAAGGGTCTTTATCAGCTAAGAGAGCCGCAGGCAGGATTCTTTTTACTCATCAAAATTCTGATCTTCGTCACGAAATTTCCGAAGATGATATATTGTATTACAAAGCTTGCTATTTATTTCATGTAAAAAAAGATTATGAACAAGCATTTAAGTTTTACCAAGCTACGGCAGATAAAACAAAACTTGCAGATGCTGAATATTGGATAGCTTACTGTTATGAATATGGATTAGGTACACAAAAAAATCAAACAGAATCCTTAAAATATTATCAATTTGCAGCAAACCAAAACCATACTGAAGCCTTATGTAAATTGGGTGAACACAGCGCAAAGGAATCAGAGACGAGATCATTCGAATACTATCTAAAAGCTGCCCAATTGAACAATGCAAATGCTCAATATATTGTAGGAACCTGTTATCAAACCGGTAAAGGTGTCAACAGCAATTACGACGAAGCATTTAAATATTACTCTTTAGCTGCAAAACAAAAACTGAGCATAGCTCAGTATCATGTTGGCTATGCCTTTATGAATGGATTAGGTGTTTCAATTGATCTTCAGAGTGCGTTTCACTTTTTCATGTTATCAGCCAAGCAAGATGAACCCCTTGCAAAGTTAATGCTGGGTAAATGCTATGAAAATGCATGGGGGGTGGATGCAAATAATGAACAAGCAGAGAAATTTTATCAGGAAGCTGCCGCTCAAGGAATTGAACGAAGCATTGCCGAAAAATACGATTTTTTAGGAAAAAAGGCTCGAAAAAAATATTTAGATGGACAAGTAACAAGCCCAAACGCTCAAGAACTCAATAACCTTTATTGGAATGCGATCTTAACGGGCGATTCCAATGCCTTTTTGCAATTAGGAAAATATTATTTTTTTGGTATTGGCGCAGCCGTGCAAAATTATGATACTGCACTGGAGTATTTTCAGCGTGCTTCGGATAAAAATCCTGAGGCACTATACATGCTTGGTTTTTATTATCTGCACGGTATCAATTCTTGTGAACCCGATTTGAACTTCGCTATCAGTTGCTACAAACGGGCAGAACAGATGGGCTGTATGAATGCTATGGCTGCACTTGCACAATGTTATTATGAAGGGGTTGATGATGACGATAATTTAATCCTTGAGAAAAATATCCCGGAAGCAGCTTATCGAGGGCATGAGCGAGCACAATATGAGCTTGGATTAAGCTATGAATTAGGAACAGAGAGAACACAAGATTTTGAAAAAGCATTTGAGTGGTATCACGCAGCTAAAAAGAAAAATATTTATCTAACTGATGAACACTATTCTGAATTTATAAAAAAACTCTCTGATTATCGACAAAAGCATGGCTTCTACTATTATAATCGCCCTAAGCCTTCTAACATTTCTCAATCAACATGGAAGATACATTTAAAAGCAGATGCTGGAGACTTACCCTCACAGATCTTTTTGATGAAAAGATATTTAACCCCAAAAAGAATATTAGTGAATGACAAATTGGCACTAAGATACGCCGAACTTGCAACAAGACATGGAAATCCACGAGCGGAATATATATTGGCCTGTTTGTTTTTAAATGGATGGGGGCACGGAAAAAGCAATAACGCAGCACAACTATATTTAAAACGTGCTACGGCCAAGAATTACAAACCAGCTAGTGATTTGCTGCAAAAACTTACACAAGGCGGGCAAAACACAGAAGACTTAAATGTAATACTCAATGTGCTAAAACAGGACTGTAATACAATACAGCCAAAAAACTCTTCGTCGTTAGCCACTCAAAATGAACACAAACCATCTAAGAATAAAGCGAATAACCACTCATATTTTTTAGGAAATAATCCCTCTTCAAAGTTTAGTTATCGCCGCAAAGCAACATCAGGAAAAAGGATTTTTGTTTCTGCTCGCTCGACATTAAGTGCATCAGATGGAACTGGAACGAACTCCAACTCAAATGAAAGTCCATCGAACCCAAAACTGAGCTCTTCAAGCCCATCGAACATAACACATTAACATTCTTTAAGCATATTGCTCTAATATTATTTCCCGAGTGTATTATTGTTATCGTTATCAGATGGAGTTTCTGGTTCCAATTTAATTTTATCAATGGTTTCATCAACTTTTGACCACATATTGAGTTTACCAACTGAGGTTGGTTTGTTATCATTTTTAGGAGCTGAGTTTGCCCAAATTGATGCAATCAATTTTAATATAAAGTCCAATAAATTGAATGCCTTCTTCGGTTGCTCCACAACTGTTGGCTGTGATTTAGGTGCAATATTTATATGAAGTTTTTCAACAGAATCATCTATTTTTTTCGCATCATTCCTGAACCTATCAAAAAATAACTCTGATTCAAAGCTATTATAAAAACTTCGTTGCTCAACAAAATAATTCATTTTTGTTTTTAACTGATTTAAATTTTCTCCAATTACTTGCATCTGCTGGTTAATGCTTGGATCATCTGTTTGTACGGTCTCTGGGAAAAAATCATTAATACTAATTTTATTCCATTCGATTAATAATTTATTAATATGGTCAGGTATGGGTAATGGATATAATGTAAACATTTCGTTAAGAAATAATTCTTTTATCCTTCTGATCTTGTAGTTTGAATCATTTAGTTCCACATTTATAACATCTAATTGATGTCTAATATTGACATAACTTGTTTTATTGGAAATTGACAAAGATAAGGGATGTAAGAAGCATTTAAAAAACTTAATGACATCATTTTTTTCATATTCACTTAAATTATTTAACAAATCACACTGCTCAACGACTGTACTCATTAACTCGGATGAGAATTTATTTGAGTTGTTTTGTACGGGCTTATCTATCTCAAATTGGTTGAAATAGCAAAAAGCTACTCTTAAAAGCAGTGTTGGAGTAACAAATTCACTTGAATTATTAATCGCATCTATTTTAGCTTCATTGTTTCTAGAAACATCGAAAAGATTGCGTTCGAATTCCTCTCTCTTTTGCTTATCCAAATCATTATTTTGGAGAATTTTTTGAGGAGTCGCTAACTCGTCTTTTTGCATAGATATTTTAGCATCCTGATTTTCTTTTTCATTTTGTTTTGCTTCTGCTTCTGCTTCCGCTTTTTGTTTTGCTTTTACTTCCGCTTCTGCTTTTTGCTTCGCTTCCATTGCTGCTGTTTTTTGCTGTTCTTCTTCAATTGTTACGCCTTTCGCAATTATTCCACCGAAGTGGCGACATATAGCTACAAATTCATCAAGTTGGTCATTTTCATCAGTAAAACTGGATTGTAAATCTTTTGCCTCTTTAAAGAATGCCAACTTTTTATCTGCCCATGTTTTGTCTTGAGAGCTACAAAGTTCTTTGCAAAAGCTGTTGAATTTTTCTAGAATGTCTGCTCTTGTTTTTACTTTTTGTTCTCGTTCCTCATTAATCTTTCGAATTCTTTCAATTCTTGCGAGTCTCTCTCTTTCTGCATCAATTCTTCTTTTTTCTAGCAAATCTCTTTGCATTTTAAAATAAGCTTTTCTTTCTTCTTCTTCTTTCATTCTTGCTTGCCAAGGATCTAAAACTGGAGCTTCAACTTGTTGATTTTCTTCAGAAACTTCACTCACAACTTCCTCTGTATTATTTTGTTCAACATCATCCACTGCCTCTTTTTTTACTTCCTGTTGGTTATTATTCTGAGCATTTTCATCGAATTGTTCGTTTGCTGAAATAGCAGCAGGGGTTTCAACTTCAAGACTTTGTTTTTCTTCTGAATTTTCAGCAACAACTTCCGCCGGATTATTTTGTTCAGCTTTATTTACTTCTTTTGCGCTTAACTCATCTTCATCACTACGCTGTGTATTACCAACAGGTTGAATATTTTCGACAATGCTTGCAGTTTCAACTTCAGAATTTTGTGTTTCGTCGGGGAATCGCCAAGAATCATATTCAAAGTCTTCTTCTGGATAATGATTACTATTTGTATTTGAATTGCTGCTCTTTTCTTGCTGATTGCTTTCCTGAACATCATTAGCAGATTGTTTTGCTTGAGCAATAGCCGCAGTTTCAACCTCAAGATATTGTGTTTCATCAGTATACTTAGGCTGATAAGGTTTGATCTCTTCTTCTTGAGCATCAATGAGTTGGTCATCGGCGTCGGAATCTGGTGAAAATATTATATCATTGTCGCCAGATCTTTCAGAATTTGTTTCATCAGATTCAGATTCAGAGCTGGAATCTATTTTTTCAATTGGTTTTTTTTCTACACCATTTACATGAAAAGCAACTTTTGCTTCTTTTTCTTTTTTCTTTTCTTCTTCAATTACCTTTTTTTCTTTCTGAGCATTGACATATTTTTGACAATCAACAAACAGCTGCTTTTTCAATGCATCCTTTAGCTTGCTTGAAAGAGTTTCATCGAGTGTCAATTTACGTGATTGTTTAGTTCTATCCGGAAATGGAATCAATTGATTGACATAATTATCTATCATTTCCATTCTAATAGTATCATCCATCCAGTCTTCGCACCAAACCAAAACATTAGCTTCATCTGCTGAAATATTGCGCACGACGTTTTCAAGGTTGTTTTTTTCGAGAACTTTTGAAGCTGTAAACTGATGGGCTGATATAAAGCTACGAATTGCGGTATCAACTGCAACAGCAACAACTTTTTGCTTTTCTTCTTTTTGTTGCTCTAAAAGTTGTTGCTCACTTTTCATTTTTTCTTCTTTTTGTTTTGCAAGTTTCTGCTGCCGCTCAGATTCTTCTGATTTTGGCGATTTGGTCGCCATCACTTGGCTTAAATATCGATCTCTCACGTTTTGCTCTCTTAAAATGTTTATCAAAATGTTAAAATTTGGTACTTAATATAGTGTTTTGATACCTATGAATATAGCAAAGAAAGCTTAAGAAAAAATTAAGGCTTCTTCTAATGATTATTTCAAATGTCCATCGATAAAGGCTGTCAGTTGATTTCGCGATAAAGCCCCTATTTTTGTCTCTACCACTTCACCCGATACGAACAACAGTAAACTGGGAATGCTGCGTATACCGTATTTAGCTGCTGTTTCGTGGTTGTCATCCACATTGACTTTAACAATCTTCATTTTATCAGAATAATGAGAAGAAAGCTCCTCAAGTACAGGAGTGACCATTTTGCATGGCCCGCACCAGGGTGCCCAAAAATCAACCAATACAGGAATATCTGCCTTGATCACTTCTGATTCAAAATTTGCATCGGTGACTTCTAATAAATGCCCCATGCTTGGATCTCCTCAAATTAACAATTAAATTACCCTTCATATTCTATTCATTCTTAAGGCGATTGCCTAGTCTTGATAGCTTCTAATTGCTTTGCAAAATCTTCGGCAGACAGTGATCCGCCAACAATGCGGTATTCTGATAACTCATTACTATTTTTATCAAAAAATAATAATGTCGGCGGCGCAATGACATTAAAATATTTTTTTAATGCATTGTCAGAAATATCATCATTTGTTACATCCGCTCGCAATACGGCCACATTTGATAAGAGACTTTTTACTTTTTTATCAGAAAAAATATTTTTATCCATTTCATGACATGCCACACACCAATTAGCGTAAAAATCCAACATGACAATTTGATTTTGTGCTTTTGCTAAAGACAGTTTTTTTTGAACATCACTTAATGTTTTGACGGGCTGAAAAATAATTTCAGAGGCTTCATTTTGAGCAATAGTCATCTCTGTTGGGCAATAATTGAGACGCAAAGGTTTTAAAAAATCTCCATTGCCCATTCCTGCGCCAAATAGCAATATGACGCCATAAGCGAATAAAATAAATCCAATTGCTTTTGAAAGTTTTTTAAGCGCGGGGGCGTTTTCTTGTAACATTACACCTACACCTAAATACACTGCAAAAATAATGAGAAAAATTGCCCAGAGCATTAACCCTTGAGGAGCAGTCAATATACGTTGCAATAAACTAATGGCGACGATGATAAGCAGTACGCCAAAAAATGATTTCACGACATTCATCCAATGCCCTGATTTTGGTAAAAATTTACCTTCTGTTGTGCCAATGATTAGCAAAGGTAATCCCATACCCAAACCTAACGCAAATAAAGCAAAGCTGCCCAACAAAACATCGCCTGACTGGGCAATAAAAGTAAGCACTCCCACTAAAGGTGCCGTAACACAGGGAGAAACAACTAACACGGACAATGCACCCATAATGGTGGCACCAATAAACGATCCTGATTTTTGTTTGTGGCTTAAATGCAATACTTTATGTTGAATAAAATGAGGCAATCGCAATTCATAGACACCAAATAATGACAATGCTAAAAGAAAAAATAAAATACTAAACGCAATAATAACAATAGGTGATTGAAAAGCGACAGATAAATGGCTTCCTGCTAAAGCCACTAATACGCCTGCAATTGCGTAAGTAACAGACATGCCTAAAACATAACTTAAAGATAAGAAAAATGCGCGATAGGTTGTAATGTTTTTTTTGTTTTGACCTAAAATAATACCTGACAATATTGGAATCATGGGAAGCACACAAGGCGTAAAAGCCAATAAAATTCCTAATCCAATAAATACCAAGATAATCCACGCATAATTTTTCTCTTGTAAAATATGAGTAACTTTATCTTGGAGTGAAGTCAACTTCAACTGCTCATCATGATGACTTTCAATACCTGTACGTGTTAAATCATTAAAATTTACAGTAATTTTCTTGATAATGGGTGGATAACAAAAATTATTTTCGGAACATCCTTGATAACCGACTAACAAATTGACATCTTTAGAAGAATTATTTAGCCCTTCGATGGGTATCCAAATATCAAGTATATTGGTATAAACTTGATAGTCTCCCAAAATATCATCATGTGTGGGAATACCAGCCGGAAGATTGATCTTGCCAATGACAAGCTTTGGATTACTTTTATCTACTGTAAAGCTAAATCTATCCTTATAAAGATGATATCCATTTGCGATGTCCCAATGTAATTCTATTTTACTATCATCTGCACTTTTTACCGTTAATTTAATGCCGAATCAATTGGCAAAGGTGTTGGATTTTGAACAGCCAAAACACTATTTGAAAACACTATTAAAAGGAAAATCAAAATAGTTGACATCATCTTTTGATAGTTCATTGGTTAACCCACTCCAAATATCGTGAGGATCCTTGTGAAATTGTTAAGGCTATTATTTCGGGTACTTCATAAGGATGCATGGACTGAATAAACGCTTCAATTTTTTCATAGTTTTTTTGAGAAGCTTTGATCATCAGCAATACTTCTTTTGTTTCTTCTATTTGATTATTCCAAAAGAACACTGACTGCACATGAGGAATAATATTCACACAAGCAGCCAGTTTCTTTTTTACTAATTGCAAAGACAACTCTTTTGCAATTGCTTCATCAGGGCAGGCACACAGAATGACATTAGTCATTTTCAGCTTTTTTAATCATATTTTCCAAATCAGAAATAGATGGGCCTACCATTACTTCTGCAGGATGTTTGGAGGGCGGTGAGGTACGAACAACGATAAACGTTGGAACACCTTGTATATTCATGTTTTGACCGACTTGCATATTGACGTCAATTTGATTTTCAACGGAAGAAGATTTCATGTCTTGTAATAACTTTGAGGTGTCAATATTCACACCGTGCGCAAGTTTAACGATCTCTGATTCGTCTAAAGGCATTTTAGCTGTCATCATAGCCTCATGTAATTGTGCATATTTGCCCTGTTTTTGAGCGGCCAACGCAGCTTTGGCGGGTAAAACCGAGCGCGGGCTTAATACTGGATATTCTCGGAAAATAACTCTTAAGTTTTTATTTTGCGCTATTAATTCATTGATTTTTGGAAACATGAGTCTACAATAGCCGCAGTTATAATCAAAAAATTCCACCATGGTGATTTGACCTTGCGGGTTTCCAGCAATAGCATTTCCAGCTGGTCTATACATGGCGTTGAGTTGCGGTGAGGAATCTTTCGGGGCAGCCATCGCAAGGCTTATACCTAAAACACTCATTCCAACAATTCCTATCAGTTTTGAAAACATACGCATGAATGGCTCTCCTCTATAATAGTTCAAATTTCCAACGCTTTAATATCTACACAAAAAACACTGTATTATTCGCTGCACTGTCATCCTGGCCAAGCACCACAGGTGCGTGAGCCGAAACCTAAGATAATGCTATCAAAGATATTATCACTTTTGAAATCTGTGTCCCGGATAAATATATGTGTAAACTCAATTACATTTTCAAACTATAATGACAAAAATTTTCCGGGATGACAATGCTTAAAATTATTTGTTACGGTTTTTTCACCTGAATATGCAATTCTTTTAATTGGGCGGGGTCAATCGAAGAAGGCGCATTGGTCAACGGGCAACTCGCTGTTTGTGTTTTGGGGAAAGCGATCACATCTCTTATTGATGCTGCTTTACACATTAACATGACTAATCTATCCAATCCTAACGCGATTCCCCCATGCGGTGGACACCCGAATTTTAACGCCTCCAACAAAAAGCCAAAACGCGTTTTGGCTTCCTCAGGTGGAATATTCAAACAATCAAATACTGCCTTTTGCATATCTTCACGATGAATTCTGATTGATCCACCACCTAGCTCTGTTCCGTTGAGCACAACATCGTATGCTCGAGAAATAGCGTTAAGGGGATTTGCGGTTAACTCCACTGGATCAGCACAACTGGGTGATGTAAAAGGATGATGTAATGCAACATATCGATTTTCTTTTTCATCCCAATCAAACATTGGAAAATCAACGACCCATAAAAATTTCCACGTGTCTTCAATCAAGTTTAAATTTTCAGCTATTTTAATTCTAAGCGCACCAAGCGCATCATTCACAATTTTTGTTTTATCCGCACCAAAAAACAATACATCTCCTGTTTTTGCTTTTGTCCTATGAATAATGTCTTGCAACACATTTTCTGGAAGAAATTTTAAGATAGGGGATTGAGGGCCTTCTTTTGTCAGCTTGATGTATGCCAACCCTTTAGCACCAAAAATACTCACATATTGAGTGTAATCATCGATATCTTTTCGTGATAACCTTTCAGCTGCATCGGGAACACATATGACGGCCACTCTCCCTTTAGAATCATTGGCAGGTGTTGAAAAAACTTTAAATTCAACTGATTGCATTAAGTCTGTCACATCGACTAATTCTAATCCAAATCTTAAATCAGGTTTATCGCTACCAAAACGCGACGCAGCTTCTTGGTAAGTCATTCGTAAGAATGGAGTGTGAATGTTAACTTGCAATACTTCTTTAAAGATTTTTTGGATCATTTTTTCGATCAAAACCTGGATGACAGACTCATCGATAAAGGACATTTCAATATCCAATTGCGTAAATTCTGGCTGCCTGTCAGCGCGAAGGTCTTCATCACGAAAACATCTCACAATTTGATAATAACGATCAAATCCTGACATCATTAATAATTGTTTAAATAATTGAGGTGATTGCGGCAAAGCAAAAAATTCACCGGGATGTGTTCGACTGGGGACTAAATAGTCTCTTGCACCTTCAGGTGTGGCTTTTGTCAAAAAAGGTGTTTCGATATCCATGAATCCATTTTCATCCAAAAACTCGCGTAATATATGAGAAATTTTCGCGCGAATTTTAAAACGCTCTTGCATTTCTGGCCGTCGCAAATCTAAATACCGATGTTTTAAGCGAACTTCTTCGCTGGTATGCGCATAATCATCCAACATAAAAGGTAATGGAATTGAGGTATTTAATAGGGTCAGCTTATTAACATGTATTTCTATTTTGCCTGTTTTCAATTGAGAATTTTCAGTGCCTTTGGGTCTTGGATTCACTTGGCCTTCTACCGCCAATACAAATTCACTTCGAATATCTTGTGCAATAGAAAAAATCTCTTGTTGATCGGGATGAAATACGACTTGAACAAGCCCTGTTCTGTCACGCAAATCAACGAATATCACGCCACCATGATCTCGTCTTCGATGCGCCCATCCTGTAAGGATGACTCGCTGTCCTGAAAATTGTTCTGTTATTTCTCCGCAATAATGACTTCGCATTTTGATTAACCCCTCACTTTTGGATGAACGACACCCAATGAAATAATATATTTTAACGCATCATCCACACTGGTGGATAATTCAATCATATTTTGTTTTTCAACTAATACAATATAACCAGATGTTGGATTTGGAGTTGTTGGAACGAAAACTGTCAACATATCGTTACCTAACTTTTCAGAAGCTTCTTTTAATCCTTGTCCAACCAAAAAAGCCAGGGTCCAATTTTCTTGATTCGGAAATTTAACTAAAACCACTTGCCGAAATGATTGGTTGCTAGGCACTAATACTGTTTCCAAAACTTGTTTTACACTTGAGTAAATAGTTCTAACAAATGGAATTCTATTTAGCAAAAATTCCCAAAATTTCATTAGTTCTTTTCCGACAAAATTTCCGACAAGCAACCCGGTGAAAAATAAAACAAGTATTGCAAGTAAAACGCCAAATCCTGGAATATGAAAACCGAATAAGTTTTCCGGCTGATAGTTTTTGGGCAGTAAAGATAAAGAACTATCGACTAAATCAATAAGAAATCGTAAAACAAAAATAGTCGCCAAAATAGGCAGCCAGAATAACAATCCACCGACTAAGCAACGCCGAATAAAACTCCACATGATTAGTCAACTCCTGTGGTTTTGGGAGCGGATGGCTTGCTCTCAGCTACAGGTTTTGAGGCTTCAGATTTACTTTCAGTTTTGGTTTCGGATTTAGTGTCGTTTTTTGACTCTGAAACAGCCTCAGGTTTGGTTTCAGGTGGTTTTTCACCACGAGACGCAGAATATCCTGAATCATACCAACCGCCTCCTTTTAGGCGAAAAGAAGAGCGGGAAATAAGCTTTTCAAGGCTATTTTGGCCGCATTCAGGGCATTCTGTAATGGGATCATCTGCCATTTTTTGCATAATTTCGAGTTCATGCGCACAATGTTGGCAGCGATACTCATAAATGGGCATAGTATTAAACTCCGATTTTTAAATTTTGAGCTAAAATGAATTATATAGTATTCATTTCTTTTATAAATGTTTTTTTGAGGGCCTTTTATGTCAGATGAACAAGCACCAGACAAGCATACCGAAGACGACATGGATGAGATTCTCAGAGAACTCGAAGATTTCATTAGAGAAGATGATCAAAAAAAGGCCCAGCAGCCTCCGCAATCAAATAAAAGCGCTGATGAGGCTCTCAAAGAACTCGACGATTCCGATAGACAAAATCAGAAAAAAAAAGCTAATCAACCCCAAACAGCGCATAATCATGACACCGATGAAGAAATCAATGAAGAAGATATCATAGAAGGCTTTGCTCGCTTAGAGGATGCTACACCACCTATCCAACAAGCAGAACAAATTTCACAAAACCCTAAAGCTGAATTAGCTGGAACAGAAATTGATGCCCCTGAAAATGATGCAGATCAGGGATTTATTATCCCAAAAGGCGTAGAATTAAAAATCAAAGATTATGATGAAGATAATATAATCATTCAAAAATTGGACGGATCACCATTTTTTTATTCCAAAAATAACAACATTAGTGCTGCTCACAAAATAAACGATGCAACCGACTACCAAAATATGCTGGAGTGTCTTGTTGCAAATTTCAAACCACCCTATACCTTGTATGCGCCGTCAAACGGTGAAAAAGATAAAATGCAAGAAGCCGTCACAAAATTCTTGGAAAATCACGCCGACCATCCAGAATATCGAAGCTATTTTGACAAAGATAAAAACCCTATTTTTACTGATCATAAAAAGTTTGAAAAACATGCTGCCAATCCTGAGGCAACTCCTGAAATTACTCCGGTAAAAAATGCAGAGCGGGTGCCCTTTTTTGAATCTCTCGAAAATAATTTTCAGCAACTGAAAGGAAAAATTGAAGAAGACTACCGAGCTCAAATCAATCAAAATCCTAATTTAGCCAAAGATATTGAAACAGAAATGAACACACACATAGAAGAACTGACGCAAGTTCATCAGGTTTATATGGATCGCTTATCCAGCCTTTCACCTGAAAAAGCCGCAGAGAAACTTAGCGAGTACAATGAAAAAATCACTTCAGAAAATAATAAACAATATAAAGCATCTGAAAATAAGCTTGGAATTACCATTAAAACTGAACCCAAAAATACTATCCCTCCAACAAACCCCGCAAAAACCGCCTCCAGTGCATTAACAATTCATGCAAACAATAAGGCAAAAGATAATGCAAACGCACCTCAAGCAACGCCTCCGATAGCCAAAAACAGTTGACTCTCGCGCTATGCTCGAACAAGACAAAATGTCAGGCAATCATGATATTTGATATACTCACTCTCAAGTTTTCATGCAAGGAATTTTTATGCTAACACTCTATTACTCACCTGGCGCATGCTCGTTAGCATCACACATTATATTAGAAGCATTAGGCGAACCTTATCAAACTATCAGGGTAGATTTAAAAAAACATGTAACAGAAAATGGAGAAAATTTTTACGAAATCACTCTTGCTGGTGCAGTACCCGTGTTGATTCTTCCAGATAAAACTGTACTCACTCAAAATACAGCTGTGTTAGTTTATTTAGGCGAACAAGACAAAACACATCAATTGATTCCGAAGGTGAATACCATCGAACGTTTTCGATGCCATGAATGGCTTGGATTAATCAGCGCTGATTTACATAAACCCTTTGGCCCCTTATTTAATGCGGCAGCCTATAGTGATAATGAAGAGACTCAAAAAAATTTACAAGAACGTGCGAAAAAAATTATTACTAAGGTTTTATCAATAATAGAAAAAAAATTAACTCCCCATCAATTCGCATTAGGTGAAAACTTTACTATTATTGATGCTTATCTATTTGTTTTTTATCGCTGGCTTAAGCATTTTAAATTTGCTCTTGAAGAAACCTGCCCACTATTTTTCGCTCTTTGTCGAAATGTCGAAAAACTTGAAGCGGTGAAAACGGCATTAGAGAAAGAAGGGTTTTAATTCGGCAGTGGATTTTATATAATCCTTTTTTGTTAATTATTTATGAGGCTTTTGGATGCGATGCTTTGTCACCATTGATGGTAAAGAATTTTCATTTGAGGTAGATGGAGATTTTTTTTGGGGCAAAGACGAAATACTATACAACCCAACAAACAATGCCATTTCCAATACATCTTGGGAAAAAGATGGCTTTAATATCATTGAGCTATTAAATCATGAGGAACAAAATAACCTAAATACAGCCATGACTCAAGTTATCTGTAATCTGTTAAATGAATTCGATCTTGAAGCAAATCCATCTCAATTTAATTTGGAGCGTTATCATCAATATGTCACTGATGACATTCATCAAAAAATCATTAGAAAAACACGGTTTCTTACCTTTAAAGATTTAAATTTGGATATTCATTCAATTACACGCCGATTAACAAATATCCTTGGCACTAAAATATCCGGCTCAAATCCATTATTAGATAATGAAATTGTAATCTTACGAGTTTCGCGTCCACACCAATTAGATATCAACCCTCCTCATCGTGATGGATATCTCGATGTTTGGGAAGATACACTCAATTTATGGCTGCCCATCATAGGCTGTGATAAAAACTCATCGCTGCCGGTTATTCCAGGAAGCCATTATTGGAATGAAAAAAATATTTTTAGAACTTCCAACAAAGGAGCTTCGATCAACAAACTGAATTATCATGTCCCCGCAATTTTGGAAACAAAACATGGGCTTAACATGATTCGCCCTAACCCAAATTATGGACAAGCACTAATCTTCACACCTTTTTTAATTCATGGATGCGCTACAAATTTTAACGAAGACATTACGCGATTTTCATTAGAACTTCGTCTTTTTCATCAATCTTCAAGTGAAAAAAGATCTCATGGCTAGAATATTATTTAGTACGGTATCAGGTGCTCCCAATCAACAGTTACCTTGTTTATATGAAGGATTTATCAATGCATTATTGCGGGAAGGCAATGATGTCATGCTAATGATTACCAATCAGTTTATTGATAATTGCTGGGACAGCAATTATCTTAAACCTTATTTAAATAAAAGTATGCTGGATAGAGCGATCAAGGAATTTAACCCTGAGCTTGTGATTTCATTTAACAACTCGCTTTATGAAAAGATACCTAAAATCGTTGATTGTCCTATTGCCGCCTGGGGAACCGATACTGCACCTATTTTTGCTGGCAAAAGAGATTTGAAAAAAAATATTTCAAGGTATCATATTATTTGTAGTACGGAAGAACTTTACCCTTCAATGATTGAATATTTCAATATTAAAAAAGATAAATTATATACAGTTCAATTTGCAACAGATTTTGCAGCAGAGAATTTAGAACAAAAATTTAACATTTCATTTATTGGTACAAATTTTTGTCATACCAACAAAATTAAAGAATGCTTAATCACTAATTCAAAAGAAGATTTTAAAAAATTACTTGAAGCACATAAAAAAAATGTGCTAAAAAAACCAGATATATTGCTTAAACAACTACACATCAAAAATGTACTAGTTAAATCTATTCCCCATAGCGACTTATTGAACCTTCTATCAAGCAACTTTAGAACACAAACTTTAGCTAACATTTGTGATTTAGGCTTAGAACTTTATGGTACAGACAACTGGCATGATGTGATTAATTATTCCTTAGATTTAGCACTTGCCTATAACCCAAAAAAAATTAATTCAGTCAAAGAAAATCAAGCCATCTATAACAAAAGCAAAATAGCTATCAACATCACACATGCACAAGCCGGAAAAGCATTTGGATGGCGTGTACGAGATATCATGGCAACGAATGCCTGTCTTGTTTCTGATTATCGTGAAGATTTAACCCGATTATTTGGTAAATATGTGACCATTCCTACGTTTCAATCCCCGCTTGAAGCAAAAGATGTATGCAAAAAATTGCTCAAAGACGATATGTGGCGAAATGAGATCACACAGGCATCTCAAATTGCCATAGAAGAAAATCATCGATTCAAACATCGTTTAAAAGAGTTAGAGGGTATATTTAACATCAAACTATTTAATAACACTACAGGGACACTGACTCAATTAGCAGCAAATGATTTCATCAATAATGAAATTTCCCGATTAAAATTAGAAAATGAATCACTAAAATTCTATCTTATTATGTATAAAAATCATGCGTCTACTGTTCACATGCTTTACTCTAAAGCATTAAAATATTGTCCAACGTGGGCATATAAATTTATCAAAAAAGCTGTTCTTCTCATTAACAAAAAGAACAATTCAGTAATTTAAACTTCTATTAAGGATTTTCTCATGGTTGAAATTAAACAAGTGATAAATAAAATTTCAATTTATATTTTATTTTTATTGATAACACTTTTTTGTGCGCATTACTTTGGTCAAATTAACTATCCAAAATTTGCTCACGACACTCAATTAATGACCTCAGGCTATACTAGCTTTAAAAGTTTTTTACAAATGTCAGCCCAACAAATGGTTGAGCATTTTGGACCTGGAGACCCTGCAAGCTATATAAAGTCAGCGATGTTTTTTTCACAAAATGGGTATTTCCTGGAGGGGTTTGCTGTTCTATGGCCTCCAGGACAAGCTCTAACGGTATTACTGATTTTTAAATTATTTGGCCAATTGTCTTATCCACTAAAAATGTTCTACTTAAGTATTGCCATTTGGTCACTGGCTTTTACTTTTGTGTATTACTCATTAACACGGATTAAAAATATACTTTTAAAAATTGTCATATCATTATCACCGTTTTATTTTCTGTCATTCCAAACTTGGATTTTTGGATACAGTTTAATTCTTTCTGAAAACTTGTCATTGCCTTTATTTGTCATTGGCCTTTGTTATATTGTTCGCTGGTGTCAATACAAGAAACTCATTAATTTAATTGCTGCGAGTATTGTATTTGCAATCTTAGCTTACTACCGAGGATATTTCGAAATTTTCTCCAGAATCGTAATTATTTTTACGCTTTTTCATTTATTTTATATCACAGGAAAAACAATTTTATTCAAAAAAATACAGAATACAAACTTATCTTACAAACAAATATTAAAGAATATCACCTCAGGCAGCAAAGAAATTTATTCTGCCAAGTTAAGAGCGGTTATTATTGGCTTATTAATTTTTTCATCGCTACTGATCCCTTGGCGTATATATATGTTTAAACATTTTCACACCATTGCTTGGCAAAACATGGCCTATGCCTGGGTATTATTTTGGAGTAAAGATCCACAAATGTATGGCACCATGAATAATGCCTGTTTGGTTGAACCAAGGTGGTGTGATTTTTTATACACTTATGACATCAAAGATCATCATGGCACCTTACTTGGCGCAAAATTTTATGCCATGGCCACCATTGATACTCTACTCTTACACCCAATCAAATGGTATACACAAAAAGTTAAATACTTCAATGGCTTTTGGTTTGGCGAAAACAGTTCGTCTCCAACTTGGAGCATGCTGTTAACTGATTATAAGCTATTATTTTTCCAAAACAGTATCATTTTATTAGCTGGAATCGTCAGCATATTCTATAGCTTAATACGCTGGAAAACCCTTTCTGAAGAAAAAAAGGACTTTTTGACTTTTGCAAATTTATTTGTATTTTTTAATTTTGTCTTATTTACATTTTTTCATTTTGAACAGCGATATTCTCTGTATCTGCAATTACTTTTTATTTATTTGCCCTTTTGGTTATTTCTTGGGTTTAAAAAGTTGCCAGATAAATCGCAATGATTTTTTCAAGTATTTTTTTTCTATTACCCATTCTTGATTCAAATCTAGAAATAGTTGAGTTTCATTTAAAATCTGTTTATTGATTTTTAATACGGAGTAAAGCGACGGTACTTCACTAAAATCATTCATTATTGCTTTTTCCAATAATGAATGATGATAGTTTTGCACATAGTGATCTCTTGCCATTTTTGCATGTAACTGCAAACTTTCAGATGTAATTTTATTTTTTAATATCTCTATTAGCTCTTCTTTCGAATTCCACGTCCATGCGTCAGGATAAAGCAAATTATTTTCGCTCAAAAATATTGAACGATAATTTAAATGACACAATATAGGTGTTCCGGATGCCATCGCTTCAATCGCAGTTCTTCCTCCCCCAACAGGAAATGAGGTTAACAATAAATCAATGCCGCGCTCTTGTAACGTTTTTCCAACGTCCTTAACCCATGGAATATAGTGAAATCTATCAAGTGAAATAGAATTTGCTGCTAAGTTTTTTTTTAATTTTCTTAAATATAAATAAGGCAAATATCCAATATGCGTATGTGTACCTTGTGTTGTTTTCATTATTTCTGGAAGCAAATCTATATATTGAAATGAATAAGGTTGTAAAAATTTTGCAGCGCCGCCTGATGATGCAGTATGTATTGGTTTAGACTTTTCAAATCGAAGAGGTATTTGAGAGTGAGAATCTATATCTTCACAAGTTAATGGACTATATAAATTATCGAGCCCCACAGTATGGCGGCAATAAGAATACGTTAAGGGTTGAATATCAAGATGTTTTGCATGTTTGAGCCTTTTTCCGAGCGCGAATAAATAATCAGCATGATGATAATAATAAAGATCACCAGGCATAGCAGGTTGCGCTGCTGCAATGGCAACAACATCATGGTGATGATTAAATAAAAAAACCTTATTTGGGTTGATCAATCTCCACTGTTCTTGTAACCATTGAAACTTAGTAATTAATTGTTTGTTTTTTGGCGGCACTAATAATTTTACAGGTAACTGTTGAAATCTTTCTTTGATTGATTTGTTTACACCATAATTATCAATATCAGTAAAGAGTATAATATGACTTCTATTGGGTTGAGCTTTTATAAAATCTTCCACATTTGCTGAATGGCCACCGGAAGTGTAAAGCTGGGATACAACATACATAATACAACCATTGCCAGAAAGTATTGGTGCTTGTTCGTTTATTGTTAATCTTTTTCCAATCAGCTGACATAAATCATCTAATCCTGGAATATCGATCAATAAACCATTTAAAAAATGGTTTTGAATAATATTCTCAACGTAATTTTTAATGAGAGTTAGACAATATTCTAACTCTTGGTGAGTAGATTTACTTTTTAATAAGATTTTATTAATGCTGTCTTGAAGTCTATGAAATGAACGTACATTTCGCATAAAAACTTAGTTGATCGCTTCTAATATTGCCTGAGCCACATACTCCACTTGAGACAGTTTCATATAGGGCCAAAGCGGCAAACTTAATGTGGATTCTGCGATCAATTCAGCAACAGGAAAATCTGACGATTGATATTCTAAATCAGAATAAGCTTCACTTAAATGCGGAGCCACAGGATAATGAATAACAGTTTGGATATTTTTTTGCTTTAACTTATTCATTAGATTTTCTCGATTTGAAACACAAATTGTATATAAGTGCCAAACTGGATTACAGTTTTGCATTACAAATGGCAATTTAATAGAAGAACACTGTTGCAAAAATGATGTATAGTGCTCAGCCAATATTTGTCTTTTTTGATTCCAGCTATCTAATTGAGTTAATTTAATATTTAACAGTGAAGCTTGTATTTCATCCAGCCTTGAATTATAGCCTTTAATTAAATGATGATACTTTGATTTTGCTCCATAATTTCGGATTAATTGAATTTTATCTGCTAAATCTTTATCATTCGTTGTTATTGCTCCCCCGTCACCAAATGCACCCAAATTTTTAGTTGGATAAAAACTAAATCCCGCAGCATCACCTAAAGATCCTGTTTTTTTATGTTCATATTCAGCGCCATGTGCTTGTGCCGCATCTTCAATAAGCTTCAGTTGATATTTATCTGCAATATTTCTCAAGAGAAACATATCAGCAGGTTGACCATAGAGATGAACTGCAATGATTGCTTTTGTTCGATGATTAATTTTTGCTTCAATTAAATTCGCGTCGATATTATAAGTATTTTCATCTACATCTACAGGAACGGGTTTAGCCCCTACCGCACTTACCGCAAGCCATGTTGCAATAAAAGTATGCGCGGGCACGATGACTTCATCTCCTGGACCAATTTCCATTGCACGCAAAATGATAATCAATGCATCCAACCCGTTTCCAACGCCAATGGCGTAATCTACATCACAATACCCAGCAAAGTTTTTTTCAAATTCGCCTACTTTTTCGCCCAAGATAAAATGTCCATTTGCCAAAACATTTTGAAATGCCGAAAGATATTTTTCTTGTAACTCATGACATTCTTCTAATAAATCAACGAATGGTATAGTATCAAATTGTTGTAATGTCATCATTGAAGTGCCTTTATAAATTCATTATAGTCTCGGTAGTAATCGTTTTCGTCATATTCTAATGATGCCAGCACTAAACATACTGAGCCTGATGAAAAATCATGAATTTCTCGCCATATCATTGGACAAATATATAATCCCTCATAAGGCTTGTTTAATCGAAATGATTTTTTTCCATTACCGTCATCAAGGACTACAGTAAAACTTCCCGACACTGCAATAATTAATTGCTGTAAATTTTTGTGAGCATGCCCGCCTCTTGAAGAGGATGCAGGAACATCATAAAGATAATAAACTCTCTCTATAGGGAATGGTATTTGTTTATTACCTTCAATAAAAGTTAAATTTCCTCTTGCATCGGGAATTTTATTTAACGATATGATCTTACAAACATCGTCAAGTTTGTTCATACATTTTGGCCTTTGAATCGATAATGGCTAAATATTTTTCTCTGTTTTTATCATATACTTCTTTCTCAAAAATATAATAGTAATTTAATTCATCTTCCTTCACAATTTTTGCGCCAAAACGCTCATGAAAATTGATGATCTTTTGATTTTCTTTTCTTACATCCCAATGAGATCGCTCAAATCCAAGCGTGTAAAACGCATACTCATAAAGCATAATGCACGCTTCAAAACTGGCGTAATATCTTTCAGAAGGTTTTATTATCCAACTTCCCCAACAAAAACTATCTCCTTTGATATCATAAATTCTGACAGTTCCTATAGGTTCTGACTTTTTATTTTGAATGATAAAATACCATTCTTCTGAGTTATTTTCGAGATACTTTTCAATCCATTTTCTTTGCTTAATTAAATCAGGATTAGTTTCTGAAAGATATTTATTGAGATCAGGATCTAATCGTAATGACAGTACAAATTCTGCATCATCCAGCTTAATTTCACGAAAATCGACGAATTTTCCAGTTATATTTCGATCATGAATTGAAAACATATTAACCTCAAACAGTAAAAATCAATTAAAAATTCATTCTTTCTCTTTCCACCACCAATGGCCTTTTTAATATTTGCGTATGAATCGCACCAATATATTCACCTAAAAGACCGATAAAAAATAACTGGACGGATGAAAAGAAAAACAACCCTATTAAAATAGGTGCGATACCCATGGAGAAACTATGCCAATATAATAATTTCAACAGAATATATATAATCGCCATCGCAAAACTTAATACAGACAATCCAAACCCCGTCATTGCCGCTAATCGCAGAGGCACTTTAGAATGGCTGGTTATTCCCAGCATTCCAATATCATATAAAGTATAAAAATTATTTTTTGTTTTTCCTTTATTTCGTACAGGCTGTACAAACGAGATTTCTGCAATATCAAACCCTATTTCAGAAATTAATCCTCTAAAATAAGGATAAGGATCTTCAATTTTTCTTAAGATCTCAATGATAGATTTGTCATATAACCCAAAACCCGTAAAATTCTTAAGCAATCTTATATTAGAAATCTTTGATATTAAATGGTATCCCCATTTTCGAATGGTAAACATCAACTTAGATTCATGGCTTTTATTTTTAACACCGACAGCAATTTTAAATCCTTCTTCCCATTTTGAAATAAATTGAGGAATCATATTCGGTGGATCTTGTAAGTCAGACACCATTAATAGAACAGCATCGCCATTTGCTTGTAGTAATCCATAAAAAGGAGAGCGTATATGACCGAAATTTCTAGCATTTACAATTAATTTAACGCGGCTATCTTTGTGTATAATTTGCTTGATGATATTTACTGTTTGATCCGTTGAAGAATTATCAATAAAAATTAATTCGAAATTATATTTGGATAATTTTTCAAACTGTTCTGTTATTTGTCTGTATAACTCTGGAATATTGTCCTCTTCATTGTAACAAGGCGATACAATACTAATTAATTTCATATAATCTTTCCTTAGCCTTCAATTTAAACACCCATTTTGCATTTAAAAAATATGAAAATATTGCCGTTAGTACGGAACCGATTGCACCTGAAATGTAGATATTTGAAATAAAAAATAATGATGCTTTAATTAACGACACGTTAATCACATATAAAACACAATATGTTAAAATAAATTTATAGATCAATCGATGATTTGTATTATTAAATACCAATTTTCCAAATGTTTTAAAATTAAACAACACACCTAAAATTGTTGAAAATAATACAGCAATACCATAATGAAACCCAATATGGATAAACAAAGAAAACATGGAATACCCAAAAACAGTATTTAATATCCCAACTAATATAAACCTTATAAAAGCATGTTGCAGCATAAACTACCTCTTTTCATTTCCAAACAACGCGGAAAAATTAATTTTATTTCGCAAGTAGTCTTGATTGCCAATATCATCCATAGGAACGTTATCAACACCAATTCGATGGAATTCAGGAAATATTTTAATCATGCCGTTATTTTTTAGCTTTAATAATGTTTCCATCACCAATGATCCAAATCCACCTGCCAATTGATGCTCCTCAACAGTAATAACTTTCTCAGCGGATTTAATTATATTTGCCAATTTATTTTCATCCAGCGGTGAAACGATTGGCACGCTCCACAAATCGCAAAGTAACTTATTTTCTATAATTTTTTCAAATAAAAATGAAGTTATGGTGCCTACTGATAATATAATGGTTTTGTCATTATTTTGAATGATAGGAATCATGCTTGATAGATTTTTATCGGCAAGCGGTTTTTCGTGCAATGTTTTTTCTTTACTGGCGCCTAGCCGCATATAAACTGGGCCTTTTTCATTGATAAGATATCTAAATGCGAGTTGGGTTTCAGCGGCATCTGCAGGAGATAAAATTTTTAAATTGGGCAATGTGCGCAAAATTGAAATATCTTCAACACCGAAATGGGTATATCCTTGTAAACCATAAGAATATCCACACCCAACAGAAATAATCTTAACATTCGCTTGGTGATAGCAAATATCATCACGTATCTGTTCAAGACAACGCAGAGTGGGAAAATTCGCAATGGAATAAATTAACACTGTTTTTCCCGACAACGCCAAACCTGCTGCAATTCCTGCCATATTTTGTTCAGCAGCGCCCACGTTTATATATTGTGTTGGAAATTTTTCTATAAAAGGTTCAAATACTGAAAACCCTAAGTCGCCTGTAAGCAGATAAATATTTTTATCTTTTGATGCACAAAGCAATAATTCTTCAACAAGTGTTGTTCTCATATCGCTCCTTCCAATTCTTTTACAGCTTCTGCAAAAACAACTTCGTCAGGAGAGCGGTAATGCCATAATAATTTATCTTCCATGAAGCTTACCCCTTTTCCTTTTATCGTATGCGCAATAATAACGCTTGGAAGTTTTTTGGAGTCTCGTGTTTTATAGATACAATCTTTTATTGTCTGGTGATGGTGGCCATCGCACTCGCTGACATTCCAATTGAATGATTGCCATTTTTGTGCAAATGGTTCTAAATCTAAAATATCTTTTGTTCTACCGCAGGCCTGGAATTTATTGTTGTCTATGATTACCGTTAAATTATATAACTGATGATGCCCCGCAAACATTGCTGCTTCCCAAATAGAACCTTCATCACATTCTCCATCACTCAGCACAACATAAATGCGATAATTTTTTTTATCATTTTTCGCAGCTAATGCCATCCCGCATGCAATAGGAAGACCATGACCTAACGAGCCTGTAGAAATTTCAACACCAGGAACTGAATGAGAAAGATGACCTTGTAATTTTGTACCATTTTTTCCATAAGTTGAAAGATAATCTATTGGGATAAATCCTTTTTCAGCTAACACAGCATAAACTGCAGCTGCTGCATGACCTTTGCTTAATATAAATCGATCTCTATCTTCCCATGTTGGATTTTTAGAATCATAGTTCATCACATCATTGTAAAGCACTGCAAGAATATCAGTCACAGAAAAACATGAAGCGATATGCGAAGATTTTGCAGAATGAATCATTTTTAATGTATGTAATCGAATACGACTGGCAAGAGTTGCTGATGACACTTTATCCATTTTTATACCACTCAATTGTATTTTCAATTCCAGTTTTCAAATCAACTTTCGGCTGCCAATGTATTTCATTTTTCAATCGAGAAATATCTGCCTGTAAATGCATCACTTGATCTTGCCTATAAGGAATTGAGCCAAAATCAATAGATAAATTGGGATTAATAGTATCTCTGATAGTCTCGGCTAAATACCTTACCGAATTAATTTGCCCTGACCCTAAATTAAACACTCCAAAGGCATTATTATTTTTTGCTACTTCAATTATTGCGTTAGCAGCATCTTTTACATAAAGATAATCCCATTGCTGTTCTCCTTTTGTCAATTTCGGCACCTCACCATTTAGCAGTTGTGAAATTAAATAAGGCACAAACCAATCTGGATTATCTTTTGGCCCATAGGTTGAAAATATTCTTAACCATGCGAAACGGATTTTTTCTTTTTCACATAATGTTCTTAACAAATGATAGGCAGAAAGTTTTGCAACACCATACAATGTTGAAGGAAGTGTTGGTGCCGTTTCATCCAGAACCGCATTACGAGGGCCATATTCAGCTTGTGAACCTGTGGCTACAAAAGATTTTATGTTAGTTAGTTTTGCAATAGTAAAAAGTTTTTGAGTCAGCTTGAGGTTTTCTTCTAATTGTTTTTGATCGTTATTATATTTATTTTCAACGCCAAACCATGAAACATTGATAAGCACATCCGGTGCAAATTTCACAACTTCCGTTATCATATCGCTCTCTTCTTCTGCTTCATTAATTACAGTAACTTTATTGAGCAAATTTGCAATACGCCAAGTATTACTATTTTTTCGTAATATAATGGATACTGGAATACTTTGAGCAATAAGAATTTGTAAAATATATGACCCAATAAATCCAGTTGCACCACTCAATAATACACGCATACTATTATAAATCCTTATATTGATTTATCTGTAATAAGGTAAATTCATTGATATTCTTTTTAGCTTGAAATGCCTTATACCATTGCGAAGTATAATCCAACGCTTGTTGTATATTTAATTTCGGCTTCCAATGTAATAAATTTTTTGCTTTTGAAGTATCTAACTTCAAAATCCCCGCCTCATGGCCAAATTGCTCATTGTTTTTCATATTTATTTTATTTTCCGGCCAAAAATGACTGATATGATCTACAATAAAACTCACGGGCTGCACATCTTTTTCTTCTGGTCCAAAATTCCAAGCCCCAGTTAACATTTTATTTTTAAACATTTTTTCTGCTAATAATAAATAACCCGATAAAGGTTCCAATACATGCTGCCAAGGCCTGATAGCATTTGGGTTTCTAATATTGATTTCCTCTCCTGATAAAAACCCGCGCATCATATCTGGCACTAATCTGTTTTCTGCCCAGTCACCGCCGCCAATTACATTTCCGGCTCTGCAAGAAGCAAGCTTTATGTTTTTTTGATTTAAAAAAGAATCTCGATAAGCATTTGTGACAAGCTCTGCACACGCTTTACTATTACTATAAGGATCATATCCGCCCAATCGATCGGTTTCACGATACCCCCAGACCCATTCTTTGTTTTCATAACACTTATCTGAAGTAATATTCACTACAACTTGGACACTTTCACAGTTAACGACAGATTGTAATAAATTGACTGTGCCCATGACATTGGTTTGATAAGTATCTACAGGTTTTTGATAGGAGGTTTGCACCAAAGATTGTGCGGCAAGATGAAAAACAATCTCAGGTTGAGCTTGTAGCATTGCATATTGTAATGCAGTGTAATCGTTAATATCCTTGATAATATTTTTTTCAAGCACAGATGAAACATTAGCACTTTCAAACAAACTTGGTATTGTGGGAGATAATGCATAACCTGTGATTTTTGCACCTAATTGATGCAACCAAAGACACAACCAGCTGCCTTTAAACCCTGTATGGCCGGTTATAAAAATTTTTTTATTTTTCCAAAACAATTCGTTCATCATTGTCACTGCCAAATTTTCCAAGGGGCTTTTCCAGATGCCCATAATTTTTCCAAATGATGTCTGTCACGTAAAGTATCCATAGGCTGCCAAAACCCTTCATGAAAATAGACAGACATTTGTTTTTCTAAAGCTAATTTTCGCATGGGATCTTGTTCCCATATCGTTTCATCTTTTTCAATATAATCTAATACTTTTGGAGACAACACAAAAAAACCGCCATTAATCCAATGATTATCTCCCTTAGGTTTTTCGTAAAATTCTTTGACGATATTATTGCCATCGTATTTAATTGCACCAAACCTGCCTTCTGGCATCACAGCTGTGACAGTCGCCAACGTTCTATTGGTTTTGTGAAGATCAATAACAGAGGGAATATGAATATTTCCCACTCCATCACCGTAAGTAAAACAAAAATCCTCATTATCTAAATAAGGTTTCACGCGCTTTAATCTGCCGCCTGTCATGGAGTTTTCGCCTGTATCGACTAAAGTGACCTTCCAAGGATCAGCATATTTTTGATGAACTTCCATAGTGTTATGCTGCATATCGAAGGTAACATCTGAAGTATGCAAAAAATAATTGGCGAAATATTCTTTTATCATATAGCCTTTATATCCTAAACAAATGATAAAATCATGAATGCCGTGTGCTGAGTAGATTTTTAAGATATGCCATAAGATAGGTTTGCCACCAACCTCCACCATGGGCTTGGGTTTGACATCCGTTTCTTCGCTCAAGCGAGAACCTAATCCGCCCGCTAAAATCACCGCTTTCATACTTTCGAGATTGCTCCAAAAAAAATTTTGGCCTAGTATACCTTAGATACATCTAAAAAGGAGGAGTAAAAAATGGCATACTGGTTATTAAAATCTGAGCCAACTACATTCAGCATAGAGGATCTTGCAAAGCTTCCTCAAAAAACATCCCCATGGGATGGAGTACGAAATTATCAAGCAAGAAATTACCTTAAATCAATGACTGTTGGTGATCTTGCATTCTTCTATTATTCAAGCTGTAAAACACCCGGAATTGCAGGTATCGTTGAAATCGTTAAAAAGGCTTATCCTGAAAAAAACCAAACTGAAGACCCGCCGAGATGGTTTAGCCCTGATGTAAAATTAGTACAAAAATTTCCTTCTGTTTTGCCGCTTTCTCAAATAAAAGAAGTGGGCTCGTTAACTACTATGATCCTCCTGAGAAAAGGTAATCGTCTATCTGTGACACCTGTTCAACAAAAAGAATGGGAGACGATCATTAAATTGTGCAAACACTATTGATTTAATCTGAAGCGGCAACTAAAATAGCGACTCTTTTTGATTCCCCGATAGCTCAGTCGGTAGAGCAAGTGACTGTTAATCACTGGGTCCCAGGTTCGAGTCCTGGTCGGGGAGCCACTTCCGGCGCCACTTTTCAACCATTAACATGCTACCTGTAAAACGTCGTTCGTGACTTTTTCGTGACCCTTGTTCATATTATTATGATTTAGTCTTAACAACATCAGCGTCTGATGCCTATCTGCTTCACATACTTTGTTAGCAGCATTCACCAAATTGATAATTTCCGCACCTGAATAATGCGTTGTTATCCGAGCCGATTTGTGACCTAACAAATCCTGTCTATCTTCAAAACTCACCCCTGCTGCCCTCAGTCGTCGACCAAAAGTATGTTTCAAGTCATGCACCCGAACCAAAGCCAGCTCAACTTTTTGTCGAGCATGCTTCCAACCATTACTCATCATTCGAGTATAGGGCTTTCCCCTATAAGTAAAAACGAAATCAGGATGTTCGCATTTTAACGCCTTCTTTTTTTCTGGCTTGAATAAAGCCCTGCAGTGAACTTATATGAACAGACTCCAATAAACGTATCAAGTATTTTCAACATTTTCGCATCACTTAAAATACTGCGCTTATGTTGATTTTCCTTAATAAATTTAATTGCCGCACCCCGAAAGATTCGTTTTGGCCTAATACCATACACCATGGCCTGACGAATTTCTTCCAACCTTCTAACTAAATATTTTTCCGCTTCTTCGAGGTTACTTGTTCCAGTACTTTCGCAAAGTCGGTTGCCGTTGACCCTCTTGTCGATGTGCCAAACTGAACCGATTTTTTGAAGTCCTGGTATTCTTTTCTTGCCCATAAATGCCTCCTATTGTCAGCACCTGGGCAACTACACAATTGCTTATATTGCTCGACCCAAGCGTCTAAATCAAATCTGTCGAAGGCAACCCCTCTTTTCCCGATAGGAAGCGGCACTAAGTATGGCCTGATTTCCCGATTAAATCGGTTTTTATCCATACCTAAATAGGCCGGCGCATTTTTAAGCCGAATAACTCTTTTATCGGAAATTAGATTAAGCAAGTCAGCATCAATAGAGATTGTCTTCATGCTTTGAATAATAAGAAAATTCTTGTAAAACTTTGTTTACATTTATTTCCGAAGAGATGAGCAGGCTGGTATTGCATATCGGAATTCAGGTAAAATAAAGGCATACCTATCAAAAAGCAGAAATGCTTAAACGGATTTTTATCGAGGTGATTTATGAAACCGTTAATTACGATTGAAAATGTATCTGAGATAGCAGAGTTACTAAAAGATATAAATATCTCCCAAGTCCAACCCGACAAACAGCAAGAAGCACACACCTATATTAATAAATTTAATTTAGCATTTCAGGATTTTAAAAAACCCTTCCCTGAAAAAGCTTCCACCATTGAAATGTTTGAAAGACACTTACAAGATTTAATAACAACGACTCAAGCGCTGTTTGATATTTTAGATAAAAATCTTCAGCACAAAATACTTAAAAAAGTAAAATGTAAAAATTTAAATGGTGTGATGGAGTGAACCATTTTTTTATATTTTATACTGGGGTATCCTCATGAGAATTCTGCATACCATGTTGCGCGTTCGTAATTTAGAAAATTCTCTTAATTTTTACATTAATATTCTAGGCATGAAATTATTGCGTCAAAATGATTATCCTGATGGTGCTTTTACTCTTGCCTTTGTCGGATTTTCAAATGAATCTGAACAAGCTGTTTTAGAGCTAACCTATAATTGGGGTGAACACTCATACGAATTGGGCACAGGTTTTGGACACATTGCTATCGAAGTCGAAGATGTCTACATCGCCTGTGAAGCGATTCGTAGCAAAGGTGGTAAGATTAAGCGGGAAGCAGGCCCTATGAAAGGCGGCAACACTGTCATCGCCTTCGTTGAAGATCCTGATGGATATAGTATCGAATTATTAGCAAAGCCTTGATTATCCGCCTAAGTAAGTTGATTGTGAGACAATAATATAAAACATCTTGAATTAAGATGATATTTAAGGAGTTATGGTGTTTGAGAAGATTCTTATTGAAATATTTTTTAGCCTTGGACTGTTTATTAATGCTGCGTTATTTATACCACAAGTTATACGACTACTCAGAACTAAAAATTCTCAAGGACTTTCATTAATAACCTTTGCTGGGTTTAATTTAATCCAGCTTTTTACTTTTTTACATGGTTACTTGCATAGAGATTATTTGCTTGCTGCGGGAAATCTTCTGAGCTTAATTAGCTGTGGTTGCGTAACCTTCCTAATTTTGTTTTACAGAAAGCTTAGATAAACAGACCTCCTCTACGCCAAGGCTGAAATTTGAAATTAATAGGTTTAATTTGCCCAAAAAGTAAAATTTCTGTAAAATTAACATCAAAATTTAGTCAAATCATAAACTCTAAGTACCAAAATACACTTCAACCTCGGTGTTAAGTATTCAATACTTAAATACTATAAATGGATCATTTGCATACCAAAATTAAAAATATTATTTATACATTAACAATAGAAAACATGGATGGAAAATTATTAAACATCTTGAATTAAGAGAATATTGTATGAGTGATGAGCATCAAATCAGTACAGTTAAAACAAAAAAAGTGTCGAAATTTGCAAAATTTAAAACTCCATTGCACATAGGAAGTGATAGTGAGTTATGGCTTTTAGTTAGCCTTGAAAACGATAAGCAATCTGGAGAAAACTTAACCGCTTTTTTTGATTTAATAGAAAGGCTCGCCACAAACGGGAGGGAAATCAAGAAAATTAAAATTATTTTGAGCGATTATTTGAATCGACATTACAGAGGGGAAGAAAAAGCCAAAGAAATGGGGCTGGAATGGGTTACCAAGAATGATTTAATTTTAAAAGCCTGTAAAATTCCGATAGAGATTATCTACTGGAAAAGCCTATATGACCCTGAAGAAGTTAAACAAAAGGAAGTGGTTTTGAAAAAACTTCACCAAGAAAATCAAGAGTATCAAATAATTATAAACGGCATAGCTAGTAGTCACGCTAAAAAAGCCGGCAATGGATCAGCAACTAATTATCTTATTGAAGAAAGTGCTGTTATTTCTAGCCTTGAAGGCATAATATGTTATCCTGCAGATGAATTGAACGAAGCTTTAAAATTCAGTATTAAATATTTCAAACAAAACCTTGTGTATCATGGTTATGCAATTTATGATAATAACAAAAAGAAAAAAAACATTGGATTGTCTAGCTCAAACACAACTCAAACAATTTCAAAAACAAGTAATAGCAGTGAAAGACTGCTTATTTGTTCATTGCAGTTAGTAGAAGCCATGGAAAATAACGGCATCTTTGGAGCACAACAACAAGCAGGTTTTTTCCAAAAATTTATTGAATTGAAAAATCAACATTCTTTAGTAGTAAAGAAAGATTTAAATGAGGATAATCATGGAGAAGAAATCAATACCGCAACAAAAACTAGCCCAACTCTCAAGATTGGAGCTTTTACCGGAGTTGTTTGACACGCTTGGTATCAATTATAGTGTTATTGATGCGAAGGGAAATTATCTCATCCAAAATAACTTGGCCATAAAAGAAATTTCTGAAGGACTAATGAACGCACAAGAAATAGACGAACCAACTTGGTTAGATTGCAAAAGAATAATGAAAACAGGAAAAAAAGAAATCAAAACAGAACTTTTTAAAAACAGATATATGTTTTCGGTTAAACAACCAATAATGGAAAATAAAATATGTATCGGTATAATGGTTTTAAGTCTAGATGTTACCAACCAAAAACAAGCTGAACTCGCATTAATAGAACAAACCAAAAAAACTCAGCTGGCCGCTCGAAGAAACGTAGAATTTTTATCTCTTGCCTCACATGAAATCAGAGGTCCAATGGGTAATGTGATTTCTATTCTTGAGATGATCAAAAAATATTTTATTTCCCAAAATTTAGATGAAAAAGAAAAAAAATACAGGGTTTTTATAGAAGACGCGCTTTCTGAGTCCAATAATGCTATTAGTTCTATCGATTATCTTTTAAAATTATTAGCACTTTTTAGAGAAGGTTTAAAATCAGAATTAACAGCTTGCAATATTAGAAGTTTTATTGAAAATTTAATTCGCACTCACGAGAAAAGCAGCGTTAAAAATATGATTTTTAAATCAGATATAGATACTGCTCTTCCAGAGGAAGTGATGTTTGATTTTTACCATCTCCGTGAAATCCTTGATATTTTAGTCACCAATGCGATTAAATATAGTTATGAGGATGAAATAATTACCCTAAAAGTTGATAAGATAGGCAAGTCACTTATATTTACCGTCAAAGATACAGGTATTGGCATTTCAAAACCGCATTTAGAAAATTTGCTGATTCCCTTCATTTCAAATTTAGAAGAAAACCTGGATGAAAATAAAATCATGCAATACAGAAAACCTTCCATTAAATTGTATTATATTAAAACGATGTTGGATTACATGAGTGGAAGTATCTCTGTTAAAAGCAAGCAACGCAAAGGAACTGAGATCACCCTGACTATTCCCTTTTTTGAAACGACATCAAAAACAAGGAAAGCAAAACCCCAACACTATCGAGAAAAAACACCCACATTAGAAAATTTAAACATTTTATTAGTCGAAGACAATCCTGTCACTCTCGAAATAGAAAAAACTGAATTAGAGCAGCTCACTAAAACTATAGATGCCACTGAAAATGGATTAGACGCTGTAACGCTTGCACAAAATAAAGCTTATGATATTATTTTTTTAGATATCACGTTGGGTGATATTACAGGCATTGAAGTTATGCAAAAAATTGAATCTCAATACACTGATAAAAATAAAGCGCCTTATTTTGTTGCAGTCACTTCCCGCGCTTCTGAAGATGATGTTGATTTTTTTATCACTCAGGGGTTTACGACTGTACTCACTAAACCCGCAACTAAATCAGATTTTTATAACTGCATTAAAACTATTTTGAAAATTAAACAATCTGAAGATTAAAACTAATGCCGCCACAATCTGATAACTGGCGCAACAACAGAAAAATCTATGTCTTTGCTCTTTAAGTAATCCGTTGATTTTGGA
>Ga0207667_10000928_pt1 | contig 37388 bp, 31 predicted proteins | sample KBSCornC52_FD_184301 | JGI IMG/M metagenome (GOLD analysis project Ga0207667, IMG submission 184301) | Corn rhizosphere microbial communities from Kellogg Biological Station, Michigan, USA - KBS Corn C5-2 (SPAdes) (version 2) | ecosystem: Host-associated > Plants > Roots > Rhizosphere > Soil ...
GCGCTTCGCGGAGAGGTGCCAGAGTGGTCGATTGGGACGGTCTCGAAAACCGTTGTGGGTGCAAGCTCACCGTGGGTTCGAATCCCACCCTCTCCGCCAATACTCTCTGAAATCGCAGAAAAGAGCCGTTAACCGGCGAGAATCAATGCCGCGCCACCGAAGATCGCGACGACGGCGGCCGCCCGCACCATCGTCACCCGCTCGCCCAAAGCAAAGACCGAGATCGCCAGGGCGGTGAGCATGCCGGTCTCGCGCAGCGCGGCGAGCGGCGCGGTCGGACCGAGCGAGAGGGCGACGAGCGCCATGCCATAGGTCAGGATCGACAACGCCCCGGCCAGCACGCCCGGCTTCCACTGCTGGGCGGCGGCGGCGAAGATCGCGCCGCGCGACAGCAGGCCGAACATCACCACGACCATCACGCCGTGAAACACGAACAGCCAGACGATGTAGCTCGCGGTCGTCGGCGCGGCGCGAACGCCATGGGCGTCGATGACGGTATAGGCGGCAATCGAAACGCCGGTCAGCAGCGACCATCTCAGTGCCGCTGTGCCGAGATGACGCTGCGAGGCGAGGGTGAACATGGCGCCGGCGATCAGCGCGATGCCGGCGATCTCGGCGAGCGAGGCGGGCTCCCGCATGAAGCCGATCGTGACCAGCGCCGTCACCGCCGGCGCGGTGCCGCGCAGCACCGGATAGGCTGCGGAAAAATCGGCGACCTGATAGGCTCGGATCAGCGCGTAGAGATAGACCGAATGGATCGCCATGCTGAGCACCAGCCAGACCCAGGCGCCGGTCGGCAGGGCGACGAAGGCAATCGCCGGCAGTATCATCACCGCGCTCGCCCCGTCGGTCACGGCGCGGCTGGCCATCTTGTCGCGGCCGCCCTTGACGATGCCGTTGACCACCGCGTGGATCGAGCCCGAGGCGATCATCAGGGCAGGGGCGAGCACGGCGGGGTCCACGGCTCCGTCTAGGCCGTAACGATCACCCAGCCTAGCGCCGACGGCGTCGCGCAGAGCCGGATTCCATCCCGGCCGATTAGCGCCTAGGTTCCGCCACCATGTCGCCGATGCTCTGGCTCGCCGCGCAGTCCATGGCCCTCAGCCAGCCGCTGGTGGTGGCGCATCGCGGGCTGTCGCCGGGTATGCCGGAGAATACCATCGCCGCCTTTCGCCGCGCGATCGACATGGGCGTCTATGCCATCGAGCTCGACTTGCGCGCGACGGCCGACGGCCAGCCGGTCGTGATGCACGATGCGACGGTCGATCGCACGACCAACGGCAGCGGCGCGGTGAGCGGAATGACGCTCAGTCAAATCGAGGCGCTCGACGCCGGCAGCAAGTCCGCGCCCGCCTTCGCCGGCGAGCGCGTCCCGAGCTTCGCCGACGTGCTGAGCTTGGTCGCGCCGAGCCGGACGCGGCTGCTGGTCGACATCAAAACCAGCCGCAATATGCAGCTTGCGGATGTGCTTCGCATGATCCGCGAGCATGGCATGACCGATCGGGTAATCATCGGCGTGCGCACGCTTGACGACCTGCGCCGGGTCAAGGCGATCGAGCCGCACGTCACCGCTATTGCGCTCATCCCGACCCCGATCTCGATCGACGCCTTCGCCGATGCCGGCGCCGACATCATCCGGCTGTGGTCGGATTGGATCGCGGCCGATCAGGGAGCGGCGGCGTCCGGGTTGATGGCGAAGGTGCGCGCGCGCGGCAAGCCGCTCTGGATCATGGCCACCCGATCGGTGCCGAGCGGCAGTGACAGACTTCATGCGTTTCATCTCCGGCTGGCGTGCGAGCCTGTCGATGCGATCGCGACCGACCATGTCGACATCCTGCTCGCCATCGAGCGCGACCGGAGCGCGGGCAAGCTGAGCTGTCCGGCGGATGGTGGCGGGGGTGTGGCGGCCGCGCGCTGACGGCATCGCCTGCGCTCAGCCGGGCTGGGCGTCCTGTCTTGCCTCCATCCAGTTTTCCACCGGACGGCCGGCGAGGCGCGTCGCCTCGGCCTGCATCCAACGGATGCACTGCAGCCCGATCGAGACCGCGCACCATAACGCGGCGGCCTCAAAGGCGCGGTCGACCCGGTGCAGCAGCGCGCCGACCGAGAGGATCAGGAGAATGATGTTGCGGCGTGAGATCACCCGGCGCAGCGCGCTGTCGAACGGCGTCCAGAGGAATTGATTGAAGCCGAAGCTCAAGTGGAAGCGGACCTCGCTGATCCGCCCGAGCAGATAGAATAGCGCGATGACGCCGAGGCTGATCAAGACAGCCCGGTCCGGCTCGCCGCCCGGCTCGGCGAGAAGCCCATAGGCGACGCAGGCCCACCACAGCGGCGGGTGGATGACGTCATTGGCATGGTCGAGCCAGCCGCCGAAGCGGGTCGAGCTGACCGTGGCGCGGGCGAGCTTGCCGTCGACCGTATCGAGGAAGGTCATCAGCCAGGCCGCGGCGAGCGCCCAGCCCCAATCGGCCCGGGCGAAGAACCAGGCGGCGAGGAAGGTCAAGATGATGCCGACGCAGGTCACGGGATTGGGGCCGATGCCGAGCCGCGCCAGCAGCCGCGTCACATGGAACGCCGGCCATGGCCAGAGCTTGGCGGTGATGATGTCGGTGACACCCTTGTAGGTGCTGTCGAACACCATCTTCTCGGCGCGTCGGGCCGGCACCTCGCGCAGGTCGATGACCATCGGCATCGCTCGGCGGCGCAGCGTGCGGATGAAGCGGCCCTCGCCGTCGTCCTCCAAGCGGGTCAGTCCGCCGCCATCGGCAAAGCCGGCGCGGGCGGCCTGGTATTGCGACGGGCTGGCAAAGCCGATCAGCGGTCGGCCGGCCTTGTCCATCAGATAGCTGTCGGGATTCTCCGCGATCAGCGCCAGCGCGGCATCGTCGACCATCACATGCCGGGCGGCAATCAGCGCATGGTCGGGGGCGAAGGGCTTGCGGCCCGGTCGCGCCGACCAGGCGAGCTGGCGGGCAAGCCGGTCGCCGGTGTCGACCGAAAAGCAGCTGTAGCGGGTCTCGCCGAACATGGTGCAGCGGGGCGGCGGGCCGGGCTCTGCGGCTGCGTCGGTCATTCCGTCACCCATAGCGCATCGACAAGGGCCCGCAACGAAATCAGGGCTGCTTGCCGCGCAGGCTTGTCGCGCCGGCCTGCGGGAGGCAGTTTGCCGCGCAACGCATAACGGCAGGGGAGGGTGAGATGATCGCATTGCTGGTGATGGCGGCCGCCATCTCGACGCCCTATGTGACCGGCAAGGACCTTTATGCGGACTGCAAGACGAGCGTCGGCAGCCGCTCGGGCTGTACCACCTATGCCAGCGCGGTAATCGATGGCATCGCCCTCGAGAAGGCTGGCGGGGTCAAGCCGATCTGCGTGCCGCCGACGGCCAAGCGCGCCGAGATTGCCGACATCATCGCCGCCTATATCGTCAAGCATCCCGAAAGCCGCGAGCTGTCGGGCGCGGCCGCGGTCGCGACGGCGCTCGGCGACGCCTATCCCTGCGGGCAATGACGCCTGATGGCTGACGGCAAGATCGTCAGGATCGGCGGCGCCAGCGCCGGCATCGGCGATGGCACGATGGCGACGCCGCAGCTCATCCGCAGCGGCGCGATCGACTATGTCATGCTCGATTATCTGTCGGAATATTTCATGCCGATCGCCGGCCGCGCGCGGCGGCAGAATCCCGACGCCGGTTACGTCCCCTATTTTCCCGACGAGCTGTTCGCTTCGGTGCTGCCCGACATGCTCGCCAATCGTGTGCGGATGGTCACCAATGCCGGGGCGGTGAACCCGCGCGCTTGCGGTGCGGCGATGCAGGCGGCGGCGGCCAGGCTCGGTCTCGCGGTGAAGATCGCGGTGATCGACGGCGATGATCTGCTCGATCGCGCCGACGCATTCCGCGCCGCGGGCCGGCTGAGCGAGTCGCTGCCGCCGAACGGCTACACCGGGATCAATGCCTATGTCGGCGGTTTCCCGATTGCGCGTGCGCTGGCGATGGGCGCGGATGTCGTCGTCACGGGGCGAGTGGTCGACAGCGCACTGGCACTCGGGCCGCTGATCCATGAATTCGGTTGGGGGCCTGGGGATTACGATCTGCTCGCCGCCGGCTCGCTGGTCGGCCATATCCTCGAATGCGGCGCCCAGGCCTCGGGCGGGCTGTTCACCGACTGGCGCGAGATCGAGGATTATTCGAACATCGGCTACCCGATCGCCGAATGCGCCGCGGATGGCACCGCGGTGATCACCAAGCCGGTCGGCACCGGCGGCCTGGTCTCGGTCGGCGGCGTCGCCGAGCAGATGCTCTACGAGATCGGCGATCCGCGCGCCTATCTGCTGCCCGACGTGATCCTCGATTTCAGCGAGGTGCGCTTCGAGCAGCTCGGCGAGAATCGCGTTCGCATGAGCGGCGCCAAGGGCCGCGCGCCCGGGCCCGATTACAAGGCGATCGCGACCTGGGACGACGGCTTCTTCGCCAATTGGGTGTTTCCGATGCGCGGGCAGGATGCCGGCGACAAGGCGCGCGCGATCGCCTCATCGGTGCTCAAGCGCAGCGCGGGCATGCTGGCAGAGCGCGGCCTTTCGCCGCTGCGCCGCACGCGCGTCGACGTCGTCGGCAATGAGGACAGCTATGGCGCGCAGGCGCGGGTGATCAATTCGCGCGAGGTCTATTGCCGGGTGGCGATCGAGGCCGCCGAGGAAGCCGCCTTCCCGCTGATCTTCCGCGAGCAAGGCACGGGATCGGTGTCGATGGCGCCGGGAATCGCGGTGTCGCGGATGATGGTCTTCACCACCCCGCTGGCCAGATCTGAAAGCTTCCTGCTGCCCGCCGAAGAAGTGCCGGTGACGGTCACGCTCGGCGAGCATAGCGAGGTCGTCGCCCGCGCCGCGCCGGCATCGGCAGCCCCGCTCGCCGCGCCGCCCGAGCCGCCGTCGCCCAATGCCCCGACCGATCGCTCCGTACGTCTCGGCGCGCTCGCCTGGGCGAGGAGCGGCGACAAGGGCGACATTTGCAACATCGGCCTGATCGCGCGCCGGCCGGAATATCTGCCCTACATCGCCGCCGCGCTCGATGCCGGGACGATGGCGCGGTTCTACGCGCATATGTTCGAGCATGGCGCTGGCCGGGTCGACCGCTATTACCTGCCCGGCAGCAATGCGTTGAACTTCATGCTCCACGATGCGCTCGACGGCGGCTGCACCGTGAGCATGCGCTTCGATCCGCTCGGCAAGAGCGCGGCGCAGGAGATCCTCGACTTCGAAGTGCCGATCCCGACGGCACTCGCGCCGGTGGTCTAGGCCACAGCCTCGTAAATCCAGAATGTCCGCTGTGGGTGGAAAGCGGACTGTCTGCTCATGCCAATAATCGGGACATGCCTAGGCCGTTTATTCGGGGTGTCGCATCGACGGAAAGGCTATAGCTACAAATTCAGGATCCAGCGCTTCCAGCCAAGCGTCGACCTCGGCAATTGGAAGCGACGCCGGAACATCTACCGCATAACATCCAAGCTGCTCTGCACTAGCCGTGTTACATTCCAATAATCGCAAATTACGTAAGCAGTCCTCGATCGGAGGGTGGTCCGCCAACCGGGCCAGCCAAATTGTCGTGCGCTCAGACCTTTGAACGTGGTTCCATTCGTAGACAAATCCCTCACTGTATTTTTCAATTCCAATGACATCGTCGACCGAGAGGCCCTTAACAAACAGAGGAACCGAGCAGCACTTGTAGCCGTGTGCGACCTTTTCGAATGGCAAAGACTCGCTCCCAACCGGCGGCCAATCCTCTTCCACAACCAATGCAAACTGTAGCCAGACTGGCATCTCTATTTCGCCCTACCCAGCAACTGGTGAATCTCCACGTGACCGGCAAAGTACCTCACGCCGCGGGATCGAAAGCAGTGCTCCCGGCACCTCGGTTGGCACGCACTGCAGCGCGTTCGTCATCGGCCTTCATTTCACTATCTGTCCGTTGTCGCAGAAGGACGCAATGGTATGCTATGTCCGCTATGGGTCGAAAGCGGACATGCCGGCTAGCGTTCACGACTTAATCTGGCACCTGATCGAACAGGAAGCGCCGGATCGCGCGTCGCGCCTCGGCGGCGCCCGGCAAACTCGGATCGAGCAGTGGCGCGACATGCTCCATCTCGGGCACCAGCTCGAGCGTGACGCGGATCTGCTGCTCGCCGAGCGCGCGGGCAAAGGCGATGCTGTCGTCGACCAGCCGTTCGCCCGTGCCGGCGACGACCAGCGTCGGCGGCACGCGTTCGAAGCTGGCGAACAGCGGCGAAGCGAAGGGGTCCTTGGGGTCGGCGCCCTGGAGATAGTCGGCGACGCAGCCGGCCGAGATCGTCTCGCTGAAGATCGGGTCGCGCTCCGCATTGCGGCGGTAGGCGTCGGCCGAGAGGGTGAGGTCGAGCCAGGGCGAGATCAGGAACATGCCGGCCAGCGCCTGCGCCGGATCGCGCGAGGCGGTCAGTGCCAGCGCCAGCCCACCGCCGGCCGAATCGCCACCGATCAGCAGCGGCCAGTCGCCGCCCTCGGCGCTGACCGCGTCGATCACCGCCCGGCCTTCGTGCAGCGCATTGGGGAAGGGCGCTTCGGGCGCCAGCGAATAGGCCGGCACGATCATCTCGATCTCGCTGTCGGCGGCGACCGCCGAGAGAAAGCCGATCACCCGGTCGGGCGAGCTGTAGCGATAGCCGCCGCCGTGGAAGTGGATCAGATGGGCGCGCGGGGCGGGTGGCGTCAGCACGACGCAGGTCACGCCGCCGATCATCTGCTCGTCGATCGAGCAGCGCGAATCGAACGGGCAGGTCTTGAGGTTCGCCATGATCGCGGTGCGCTCGGCGATCAGCGCCTCGCTGGGCGGGCGGCCGGTGCGGCGCGGCGGAAGGGGGGTGTGCGACATTGCCAGACTGTCGCCGATGGTTCAGCCTTTGTCTCCTTCCGTCAATACGATCGCGCCTGACGCAACTAGTCTACAGATTGCCGAGTTAGGCGTATGACAGGAGAGGCCCGCCCGGTCTGACGGGCCGGGACGTGCAGATAGAGCGAATGGCCATGCTGACTCTGACCAATGCCCGGGTGTTCGATGGACTGGCGATGCTGCCCGGCCGCCGCACCGTCACCCTCGACGGCAACCAGATCACCGCGGTGTCGGAGGACGGCAAGCTTGCGGCCGCCGGCGAGCGGATCGATCTCGGCGGGATGGTGCTGATGCCGGGGATGATCAGCTGCCATCTCCACTCCGACAATTACAAATGGGGCATTGCCGATTTCATTGCGGGTGACCGGCTCGGCAAGGAACGCCCGCCCGGCGTGCTGATGGCCTGCGGCGTCAGGACCTGCCGGGTGCTGCTGGAGAGCGGCTTTACCGGCTATGTCGGCGCAGCCTGCTCGAACGACATCGACGCGCAGCTCAAGATGGCGATCGCCGAGGACATCATTCCAGGGCCGCGCATCCTCGCCTGTGGCCATCACGTCGGCACGACCGCGGACAATAACGACAGCCGCAAATGGTGGCATCGCTACGACACGCCCGGCACCGACCTGTTCGCCGACGGGCCGGATGCGGTACGCGCGCTGACCCGCGACGAGATCCGCCGCGGCGTCGAGGTGATCAAGATCTTCGTCAGCTCGGGGCATGCGATCCCCGGCCATCACGGCAAGCGCAACATGTCGCACGCCGAAATGGCGGCGATCGTCGAGGCCGCGCATGAACGCGGCGCCAAGGTCCGCGCCCATGTCTGCCACCGTGACCTGATTCTCGAAGCGGTCGCGCTCGGCATCGACATCATCGACCATGGCGACGAGGTCGACGAGGATTGCATCGAGGCGATGGCCAAGGCCGGCAGCTTCTGGGTGCCGAGCCTCAAGTTCCTCCAGCTGGCGATCGATCAGAACTGGCCCGATCCCGACGGCTCGACCGCCTATGGTCATGCTAATCTCCACCGCACCATCCCGCTGGCGCATAAGGCCGGCGTGCGCATCCTGCTCGGCGACGATTATGGCGGGCCGCCGCTGCCGCATGAGGTCGGCAGCTACAATGAGGAGCTCGGGCTCTACGCCGGGATCGACGGCATCGGCCCGTCGGACGTGATCACCTGGGCGACGAAATATGCCGGCGAGCTGCTGGTCGACGCGCCGGCCAAGGTCGGCGTGGTCGAGGCCGGCGCGCTGGCCGATCTGATCGTCGTCGATGGCGATCCGCTCGCCGATCTCTCGCTGCTCGAGCGACCGGAGCAGTCGATCAAGGCGGTGTTCCGCGACGGCGTCGCGGTGATCGACCGGCTGCCGTCCGCCGCTCGCCGCCAGGCCGCGGCATGATCCGGGGCATCCATCACGTCGCGATCCACGTCCGCGACATGGACCGCATGCTCGCCTTCTACCGCGACGCCTTCGGCTTCCGGCCAGTATCCGAACCCTTCGGCTGGAGCGAGAGCAAGGAGATCGACGAGATCATCGGCGTGCCCGGCTCGGCGGCGCGCAGCGCCATGCTCCAGGCGGGCAATTGCTATCTCGAGATGTTCCAGTTCGCCCAGCCGGGCTCCGGATCGTCCAAGCCGCTCGATCCGTTCGACCACGGCTATACCCATTTCTGCATCGATGCGACCGACATAGCCGAGGAGGTCGAGCGGCTCGCCGGCCTCGGCATGACCTTCGATCGGCGCGGCACGCGGGCCAAGCCGGTCGATGTCGGCTTCGTCAAATCGATCTACGGGCGCGATCCCGAGGGCAATCTCATCGAGATCCAGGAAACCGCCGCAGATTGCGCCTTCGACGCGAGCAACCTGCCCAAGGCCGATTTGACGGCGGAGTAGCGCCTGCGGGCGGAGTCCGCGCCACCATTATTCCCCTCCCTCTGGCAGGCTGAACTGTACCCATCGCGCCATGCTGCGCCGCCGGATTGTCGCCTAATGTAAATTTTGCGACATTTGCGGCTGGAACGCGCTACATGTCGCGCCGGAGGTGAGGGTGCTCGAATCAGGCGGAGCCCGCCGGTCGCTGGGCGACGGCGCCGAAGGCCGCACCGGGCTGGTGCGGATCGAGGCGCTGGGCTTTTTCGACGAGGTCGTGCGCGAGCGCGGCGGCGATGCCGCGGCGATGCTCGGCGCCTTCGGCATCAGCCCGGACACGCTCGGCAAGCGCAACACCATGGTGCCCTACCGGCAGATGGTGGCGCTGCTCGAATATGCCGCGAAATCGCTCGACTGCCCGGACTTCGGGCTGCGCCTGGCCAAGCGGCAGCAGGCCACCGGGGTGCTCGGCCCGCTCGATGTGGCGATGCGCAATTCGCAAACGCTGGAGGACGCCTTTCGCTACTGCGCCGAGCATGTCTACGCCTATTGCGCGGCGACCGAGCTGGCGCTGATCAACCAGCCCGAGGACGGCCGCTGGTTCCTGCGCTTCGAGATCCTGCTCGACCGCATTCCGCATCAGAGCCAGGCGGTCGAGCATGCGTTGCTGGTGACGCATTACAATGCGCTGGCCATGTCGGGCGCGCGGGCGCGCACCCGCGAGGTCTGGTTCGCCCATGACCCGATCAGCCAGGCGAGCACCTATCGCCAATATTTCGGCGCGCCGGCCTCGTTCGGCCAGCCGTATAATGCAGTGGTGCTCGACTCCGCCGATCGCGCGATCCCGATCGTCGGGCGCAACGAGCAGCTCTACGAGCTGGCGACGAATTTCATCGACACGCAATTTCCCGCGCCGGAAGCCCTCGTCAGCACTCAGGTCCGCTCGCTGCTGACACGCGACCTCGGCATGGATTATCGCGAGGCGGCCGCCGCGCTCGGGGTGCACCCGCGCACGCTGCAGCGCCGCTTGCGCGATGAGGGCGCGCGGCTCGACGAGATCAAGGATTCGGTCCGGCGCGACGCGGCGCTGCGCTATCTCAGCCAGCCGCGCACGCCGCTGGCGAAGATTGCGACGCTGCTCGGCTACAGTGAGCTCTCCGCCTTCGCGCGCAGTTGCCAGCGCTGGTTCAAATGCTCGCCGCTGCAATTGCGCCAGCGGATGCTGGCCGACGCCGAAGCGTCGAGCCAGCTGTCGCAATCACGCTGACATAGGTCGCTTTCAGATCCGCCCATCATCGGCGTGCGGATCCTTGAAGAAGCGCCGCAGCGAGCGGTGAAAATTGGGGATCGTCCGTTCCTGGACCGGGCTGGTGCGTGACGCGGTGAACGCGCGTGACTTCATTCCCTTCTGGATCCGGCCGAAATTCTCGAAGTCCTGGGTGTAGATCAGCGGCCAGTCGAAATCATGCCAGTCGGCATAGAACTCGCGCTCGAGCTTGGTCTCTGTGCCGGGCGCGAAGCGTTCCAGCGACCAGACGTCGAAGATGCACTTCTCATGGTCGTCCGGATGGGGGCGGGCGCGATACCACAGGACCGCCTCGATGCCGGGATGGAGGAAGATCGTGTTGGGAAAGACGTGCCAGTCGAAGCCGGTCTCGGCGAGATAATCGGGCGTGATCCCTTCCGGCCAGCCGGAGCCTTCCTTCTCCGCCGCCTCGACGGTGAATTCGAAGAATTTGGTCATCACCTCTTCGGCCGGCGTGAAGGGCGCGACCTCGCTGCGCAGCCGTTGCGCGGCCTGATAGCAGCGCTCGGTCTGCATCGCGTTGAGGTCGTACTTCATCTGCCGGACATATTCGAAGACGAGCTCGCGGAAATCCTCGTCCCTCGGCGCGAGGCGCGGCGAGCGCGCCAGCGGGAAACCGCTTTCAGCGGCATAGGCGACCCAGCCGTGCCGGCCCATCTCCTTGGTCGCCGAATAGTCGTTGGTGTAAACCAGCATCTGATTATGCGTCGTCTGGACGTGGTAGAATTCGTTGAAGCCTTCGAGCACCACCTTCCAGTTCGCCGGCAGCACGACGGTGCGGTACCAGGCGTAACGCAGCTTCTCGAACTCATGCTTCTCGGTGAGCTGCTTCACCGGCGTGAGAAACTCGTCGAGCGGCTGGCAGCCGGGATCCATGTTGATAAAGACGAAGCCCGCCCAGCTGCCGACCTGGACAGGCTTCAGCTTGACGTCCTCGTCGCTGAGCAGCTCGCCCCAGTCCTTGCGGTCGACGACGCTGATGTTGCGGCCGTCGAGGCCGAAGCGCCAGCCATGGAAGGAGCAGACGAATTGCTTGGCGTGATCGCAGCCTTCGGTCAGCCGGTTGCCGCGATGCGGGCAGAGATTGTGGAACGCCTTGATCTGATCGGGCTTGGTGCGGACGACGATGATCGAATCGTCGAGGATGTCATAGGTGACGAAATCGCCGACATTGGGGATCTCTTCCTCGCGACAGGCGATCTGCCAGACATAGGGCCAGAGTCGCTCCTTCTCGAGCTGGGCATAGTCCCTGGAGAAATAGGCTTCCTTCGGGACATAGTCGTCGCGCACCGCGTCCGGGGGGAAGAGATCGGCATTCACCGGCATTGAAAGCACCTCGGGAAAAATCGCTGATCGCCTTGTAGAGATTGGATTTCCGGCGGCATTGATAAGAGGCGACAAAGGCCGTCCATCTGTCGACAGATGGGCTCGAGCGGCTTGCCTGTGGCGCCGGGCCGGCCCACCAATGGTGCAATACCGCGCAATCGACGCGGCTTCGGATGGAGGATGATGCAAGGCAGCGATTATCTCTCCGCGGTTACGGATCCGCTGGTGATCGACGACGCCGGCGTCGCCTGGAGCGACGCGGCCGACATCGTCGTCGTCGGCTTTGGCGGCGCCGGGGTTTCGGCGGCGATCCAGGCGCGCGAACTCGGCGGCGACGTCATCGCCATCGACCGCTTCGGCGGAGGCGGGGCGACCGCGTTCAGCGGCGGCGTGGTCTATGCCGGCGGCACGACCGTCCAGCGCGAGGCCGGCGTCGATGACAGCGCCGGCAACATGTTCGACTATCTCTCGCAAGAGGAGAGCGCGGTCAGCCCGGCGACGCTGCGCCGCTTCTGCGACGGCAGCGCTGGCGATCTCGACTGGCTCGCCGAAAACGGGGTCGCGTTCAACGGAACGGTGTTCAAGGAGAAGACCGCTTATCCGCCCGACGGCTATTTCCTCTACTATTCCGGCAATGAGAAAGTGCCGTCCTATGCCGCGAAGGCGAAGCCTGCGCCACGCGGCCATCGCACCGTCGGCAGCGGCTTTTCCGGCTATGCCTATTTCGCCGCGCTGCGTGCATCAGCCGAGGCCAGGGGCGCCCGCCTCATGCCGCACAGCCCGGTGCGGCGGCTGGTGGTCGATCGCGACGGCGCGGTGCTCGGGGTCGAGCTGCTCGCAATCCCGCCTGCGCATTGGGCGGCGCATGACGCGATCTATCGCAAGCTCAACCCGATGCGGCCGTTCGCCAATGTCAGGCACGAAAAGGCGATCGCCGAAGTCGCGGCATTCGAGCGGCAGTTCGCCCAGCGCCGACTGATCCGCGCGCGTGGCGGCGTGGTGCTCGCGGCCGGCGGCTTCATCTACAATCTGCCGATGATCGCGGCGCACCGGCCGCTCTATGCGCGCGTGTTCAAGGCGCTGGTGCGGATCGGCTCGATGGGCGACGACGGCAGCGGCATCGATCTCGGCCGCTCGGCCGGCGGCGCGACCGCGTTGATGGACCGCATCTTCACCGGCCGCTCGATCGTTCCGCCGACCGGCTTCATCCACGGCATATTGGTCGACCGCCATGGCCGCCGCTTCATCAATGAGGACAGCTATACCGGCTTCGTCGGCGATGCGATCGGCCAGCTCGACGGCGACGGCAAGGCCTGGCTGATCCTCGACAAGTCGAGCTGGCGCGACGCGCTGAAGCAGTGCCTGTTTCCCGGCAAGGGGCTCTACATCTACACCCTGCCGAGCCTGCTCAACATGATGCTCGGCGGCACCAGGAAGGCGCGCAGCATCGAGAGGCTGGCGCGGAAATGCGGGCTCGATCCGGTTGCGCTCGGCGAGAGCATCGCTGCGAACAATGCCGCCGCGCGCGGCACCCAGGCCGATCCGCTCGGCAAGAACCCGGACAATGTCCGCGCGATCGAGACCGGGCCGTTCTATGCGGTCAACATGGACCTTGGGAATAAATATGCCGCGACCCTGTGCTTCACCCTCGGCGGGCTGGTCGTCGACGAGGACAGCGGCGCGGTAAAGCGGAGCGACGGCACAACCATATCCGGTCTTTATGCCGCTGGCCGCACCGCCGTCGGTTTGTGCTCCAAGGGATATCTCAGTGGCATGTCGATTTCCGATACGGTCTTCTCCGGGCGGCGTGCGGCGCGCGCGATCATGGCGCGCAATGCGGTCGCGGCCTGAATGGTTCAAGACAGGAGAGTGGGATGAGCACGGCGACAATGCAGGCGATCGATCCGGACCGGCTTGCCAGGCTCGAGCGAGCGGCCGACCGCCAGGAGATCCTCGACTGCCTGGTCCGCTTCTGCCGCGGCGTCGACCGGTTCGACCGCGAGCTGATGATGTCGGCGTTCCATCCCGATGCGATCGATGATCACGGCCCGTTCGTCGGCACGCCCGAGCAGCTGTTCGACTTCTCCCATGGCCTGCATGGCGCCGGTCAGTTCGCCACGCACCATAACCTCACCAATCACAGCTGCGAGATCGACGGCGACACCGCCCACGCCGAAACCTATTTTCTCTTCACCGGCCGCAATCGCGACAATGAGACGATCTGGATCGCCGGCGGGCGCTATCTCGACCGGATGGAGCGGCGCGCGGGCGAGTGGAAGATCGCCCTGCGCTATTGCGTCGTCGAATGGGCCGGCGTGATCCCGGCGACCGCGGTTCCCTTCGCGGATGTCCCCGATGTCCACGTCAATGGCGTGCCGCAGCGCGGGCGCGAGGATCCGTCCTATTTCCGTCCGCTGATCAACAACCGGCCGATGAGCTTCCCCGCCGACCTCGAGGCGTTGAGCGCGCCGCGCGGCTGACGTCGCTCAGGGGTGCAGGATGATCTTGCCGCCGAGCCCGCCGGCGGCCATCAAATCCTGCGCCTCCTTGGCGTCGGCGTAGGACATGCGCCGTGCGATCGGCACTTCGATCTTGCCCGCTGCGACCTCGTCGACAATCCGGGCAAGGCGCGGCCCATCCTGATGCAGGAAGATGAAGACCGGCTCGGTGGCGAGGCCGGCGGGATCGATCGGATCGGTCGCCGCGGTGCAGATCCGGCCGCCGGGGATGAGGCGGCGGCATAGTGAGGTGACCGCTGGTCCGCCGACCGTGTCGGCGACATGGTTAAAGCTCACATCGGCATGATCGCCGACCTCCAGCGCGACCGCCTCGCTCGCGCCCAGCGCGCGCGCCGCCGCGGCCTGCGACGGGCGAACCGCGGCGATCACCTTGGCGCCCTGGGCGAGGGCGGCGTGGACCAGCCAGCGGCCGACTGCGCCGAGCGCGCCGGTCACCAGCACGGTCTCGCCCTTTGCCGGCTTGATCTGCTCCTCGATCATCTGGACGGCGGTGAGTGCTGCCACCGGCAGCGCTGCGGCCAGGGCGAAATCGACGCCATCGGGCAACTTGGCCGATGCCGCGGCGTCGGCGGCCGCCAGCTCGGCATAGGCGCCATGGGTGGTATTGCCGAGCAGCGCGACGATGCGGTCGCCGGCGCGAAAGCCGGTGACCTCGGGGCCGACCGCCTCGACCGTGCCGGCGATGTCATAGCCCGGCACATGCGGCATTTCGATCGGGATGAAATCCTTGAACATGCCGGCGCGCCATTTGCCGTCGGCCGGATTGACCCCGGCGGCGGCGACCCTGACGAGTAGCTGGCCGGGGCCCGGCACCGGATCCGGCATCTCGCCGAGATAGAGGACATCGGAGCCGCCGTAATCGTCATATCGAACCGCGCGCATGCTCGACCTCCCTTGCTCTGATCAAACCGGGTCTGCCGAAGCCGTTCGCGGATTGCACCAAAAAACTGGGCCCGGCGAATGTGCTTCGCCGGGCCCGATGACGATGAGCGTGCTGGCTGCGATCAGAAGTCGAAGCGCAGCTCGCCGCCGAACATCCGCGGCTGGCCGCTGACGCTGGTGTTGAGGCCGAGCGTCGGGCCGATCGAGTTGCCGCCGCTGTAGTACTTCTTGTTGAGCAGGTTACGGACGTAGAACGCCGCCGAAATCTTGGTGCCCATCAGGTCGTTCCACGACACGCGGGTGTTCACCAGCGCATAGCCCTTGATGAAGGTCTCCGGCGCCAGCGTCGCCGCGACGTTCGAGAAGGTGAACTTCGACTGGGCGAAGAGATCGGCATGCCAGATCAGCCTACCGGCGTCGCCTCCGAGATCATGCGTCACGTCGAAGAACACCGAGCCGGTCCATTTCGGCGTGTCGGCGAACGGGCCGTAGAAAGTGTCGAACGGTGCCTGAGCGACCGGATCGAACAGCGTCACGCGGTTCTTGGTGAACTTGGCGTCGGTGTAGGCGAAGGCGCCACCGAAGGTCAGCCAGGACGCCGCCCGTACCGACAGGTCGGCTTCGACGCCCTTGATCCGCGCCTTTGGCACATTGACCGTCACCAGGCCCGGACCGTTGAAGCCGGGGACATAGGCAGCGCGCTGCACATTGCTCACCCACTGCTGATACAGCGCGATGCTTGCGGTCACCGGCACGCCGAGGTCACGGCCGGAGAATTTGGCGCCGAGCTCGATGTCCTTGCTGGTCTCAGGCTTGAAGATGTTGCCGCCCTGGCTCGCCGGGACCGGGATCGGCGGGGTGCTGTAGTTGAAGCCGCCGGTGCGCCAGCTGCCGCGATGGGCGACATAAACCAGCAGGCTCGGCGTCGCCTGATAGTCGAGGCTTACCGTCCAGCTCGGCTTTGACGCCTTCAGCGTCTCCAGCTTCGGTCCGGCCGGATAGGCCACCGTGCCGGGGAAATAGGCCGAGTCCGGCCCGGTCGTCTGGGTCAGCTTGTCCCAGCTGTAGCGGAAGCCGCCGGTGAAGCTCAGCTGATCGGTGAGCTTGTAGCTGCCCTGGGCGAACAGCGCCCGGCTGTGGTCCTTCTGCTGCGCCTGATAGGCGAAGTTGGTCGGCGGGAAGATCGCGTCGAACCCCTTCAGCCAGGATGTGATGTCGTAGGTCTGGTTGAGGAAATAGGCGCCCAGCACATAGACCAAGCGATTGTCGAACGCCTTGCCCTGGATCTGGAACTCTTCCGAAAACTGCTTGGTCTGCGGGATGAAGCCATGTCCGTTGGGATTGAGCACCTTCGTCCCGTCGGCGTTGAGCGTGCCCCAGGTGGTGAAGATCGCATAGGGCGTGCCGTCGTAGTCGAAGCCGTCATTCGCCCGCGACTTGTTGTAGGCGAGGATGTTCTTCAGCGTCAGCGACGGCGACAGCTCATATTGCGTCGTGTTGATGACGAAGGTGCTCTTGGCGCGGTGGTACATCGGCGCCTCGACCGCGGTCTTCCACGGCCCGAGCGCCCGCTGGACATCGGCCCAATGGTCGACGCCCTGGTTGAGCGCCGGGTTGGTGCCGAACACCGGATGGGTGCCGAGCCAGGTGTTGAACGCCGGATCGAGCGGCCCATAGGTGCAGTCGGCAGTCTCGTTCGACGCGCCCGAGCCGCATTTATAGGCTGAGTAGATCATCGTCGGGACGTTGTTGCCGCTCTCCCAGGTGTGCTGGACGACCGTGGTGTTGGTCAGCCCCGTCGCCGGCTTAAGGAGCAGCGTGCCGCGGATCGACTTGACGTCCTTCTTGCCGAGCATCTTGCCGGTGAAGAGGTTCTTCACGAAGCCGCCGCCGCCGTTGTAGACGCCGGCAATGCGCAACCCGCCGATCTCGCCGAGCGGAACGTTGACCGCGCCTTCGAGATATTTCGAATTGTGATTGCCGTAACGGCCGAGCATGTAGCCGCCGAACTTGTCGGTTGGCTTGGCGGTCGAGAACAGGATGGCGCCACCGGTCGAGTTGCGGCCGAACAGCGTGCCCTGCGGGCCCTTCAGCACCTGGATGCCTTCGAGGTCGTAGAAGGTGCCGGCCGATTGCTGAACGATCTGCGCCTCATTGATGTAGGCGAGAACCGCCGGCGGCGAGCCCGAATAGGTGTCGACGCTCTGGCCGCGCAGGGCGAAGTTGAACTGGTTGGCGCTGCCGCTCTGGCGGACGGTCAGGCCCGGGACGGTGCGCTGCAGGTCGAGCTCGGTGGTGACCTGCTTCTGCTTCAGCGTCTCCTTGCCGAGCGCGGTGATCGAGATCGGAACCTTGGAGATGTTCTCCTCGCGCCGGCGGGCGGTGACGACGATATCGCCGCCCTCGGTCTGCGCTTGCGGCGCAGCGGTCGGCGCTGGCGGCGCGGCGCCTTCGTTCTGCGCCAGGGCTGGCGCGGTCATCAGCCCGATCAGGGCCGCCGTCGAGATGAGGTGCGTACGGTGCTTCACTGCTAGGTCCCTCCCTTAGGCCTCTGCGCCCGTGCGGGCGGCGGCTGGCGAAAGCGTTGCACGCCTCCGCCGGCAACGAGGTCAGGTTCGCATGTTTCGAGATGTCATGGTCGGCGCCGAAGCCCGCGGACGCGCGCATGTCGGGAGCAAGCGGGAACACAGCCGCAACGCAACCTCTCCTCAGACGCGCGCCAGCTTCTGGCGCCGAATGTCCGCTTACTCAGTGCGGAACAACGATGCGTATATGTCTTGGTTCGACAGAAACTTGACTTTAGGCGACAGGCGGTGAGATCACGGACATGCTGTTGTAATTGCGCAACTACGGTTTGAGTGACGCGCTGCGCCCTGGAACAATCATTCCTGAGATTGTCACAGTCTACCCAAGTCATCGGCAAGGACTTGCCGCCATGGCGGTGCCTTTGAATTGTCTTGGTCTTTTGTCCGACACGGCTTGACGTAGCATGACGGACATTCGACCGGCCGAGGCCAAGCTCGACCTGCCGGCCGGCTGGCGAGGAAGAGGATATGCCCGCGCGCCGGGCCGGGGTGTTCGCCGAGCCTCAGGCGACCGCGATTGTCGTCCGCGATCAACGACAGGCCGGCGGCACTGTAATATGGCGCTCGCATCAGTCTCAAAAACCGAGGTCGCCCGATGGGTAAATGGTTGAAATCGCCGACGGCGATCCTGTTCGAGGTCCGCGATCACATCGCCTATGTGACGCTGAACCGGCCTGAGAAGCGCAACGCGATGAGTTTCACCGCGATGCAGGAGGTCAAGGCGGCGATGATGGAGGCCGACGATCTGAAGTCGGTTCGTGTCGTCGTGCTGCAGGGCGCCGGGCAGGATTTCTGCGCCGGCGCGGATATCGCCGGCGGCCCGGTCAACACCGTTGGCAGCGACTATGACCCGTCGGAATATCGCGAGCGCGACAGCAGCTATGAGGACGATGTCTGGCTGGTCGAGCTGGGCAGCGCGATGCGGCTGGTGATCCACGACATGCACAAGCCGGTGATCGCCAAGGTCCATGGCAATTGCCTTGGCATGGGATCGGACCTCGCGCTCAACTGCGATCTGGTCATCGCCGCGACCGATGCCCGGATCGGCTTTCCCGCGGCCCGGGCGATCGGCTCGCCGGCCAATCACATGTGGCTCTATCTGTGCGGCCCGCAATGGGCCAAGCGCATGCTGATGACCGGCGACGTGCTGAGCGGCGCGGATGCGGCGCGGATCGGCGTCGCGCTCGACGCCTATCCGCGCGACCAGCTCGACGCCGAGGTCGACCGGCTGGCGAAGCGGATCGCGCTGATGCCGTCCGATCTGCAGGCGACGCACAAGCGCATCGTCAATCTCGGTCTGGAGATGATGGGCTGGAACACGATGCAGCGGCTGGCGGCGGAGAATGACGTGCGGGCGCATCTCACTGCGCCCTATCTGCAGTTCTTCGAAACCGCCAAGACCAAGGGGTTCAAGCAGGCGCTGAGCGACCGCGACGACCCCTATGGCGATCTCACCGGCAACACCAAGGTCGATAGCGTGGTCAAGCTCAACATCCGCGGAGACAAGCCGCGGCTCTAAGAAAGATGTATACTACATTGATTGTCTATTGCATCTAAATTTTCTCTGGCATAGAGATACGATGTTGGCGCCTCATGCAGGCGCGGAGACTCGGGAGTGGGATGATGGCTGACGCGGGACTCGAAATACCAGCGAAGGCGGCGCCGTTCATCGGCCAGATCCTCGACGGCGACGGCCATATGTACATGGATGCGCAGATGCTGCGCGAGATCGCCGGCGAGCTCGACGGTGGCCATATGGTCGAATTCATCGGCAATTATCTGGGCAGCGACACCTTCGTCGCCGATCGCAACCGCAACCGCGACGAGCTGTGGAACGTCAAGGGCATCGCCGCGCTCGGCGCCTATGATCCGGCCGAGCGGATCGAGGCGCTCGACAGCATGGGGATGCGCGCCCAGCTGACCTTCTACAACACCGGCAGCGGCGAGCTCAGGATCAACTCGCCTGCGGCGCGCGCCGCCTGTCGCCGCTACAACGACTACAGCCTCGCCTGGCAGAAGGGGACCGGCGATCGCGCCCGCGTCGCCATGGAAATCAACATGGGCGATCGCGACTGGGCGCTGGAAGAGACCAAGCGGGTGATCAAGGCGGGGGCCAAGGTCATCACTCTGCCGTCGACCGCGCCGCCGGGTGGCGTCTCGCCGGCGCATGAGGACTGGGATCCGCTCTGGGCGATGCTTGAGGAAGCCAAGGTTCCGGCGACGCTGCATCTCGGCTCGGGTGGGCTGATGGCCAACAAGAAGCGCGAGATCCTCGATGCCGAGGGCGATCCGATGTTCCCCGAGCGCGGCTGGGGCAATGCCGCGGCGCTGCGCGGCAAGCCGCTCGACCGGCCGGGCGGGGAGGAAGCGATCAGTCCCTATTTCATGCTCGTTGCGCATAGCTCGGCCGAGCTGTTTCTGACGACGCTGATCATGGGCAGCGTGTTCGAGCGTTTCCCCAATCTGCGCTTCGGCTTCATTGAGCTGGGCGCGAGCTGGATGGGGCCGGCGGTCGAGCGGATGGATCTCTGGGCCGAGTTCATGGGCAAGGTCGGGCGGAAATATTCGCTGAAGCCGAGCGAGTTCATCGCCCGCAATGTCCGTATCACGCCCTTCTGGAATGAGAATCTACCGTTGATGATCGAGCGCTACGGGATGGAGGACGCCTATATCTTCAGCACCGATTATCCGCATCTCGAAGGCAGCCGCGATCCGATCGGCAAATTCGCCAAATGGCTCGACAAGCTGCCGCCGGACTATGCGAAGAAGTTCTTCATCGATAACGCCAAGCTCATGTTCCCGGACCTCTGAGGTCCGGGTTCGAGCGGAGCGGACATGGCCTACAGCAGCTACGACACCATCCTGTTCGAGAAGCGGAACCGCATCGCCACGGTGACGCTCAACCGGCCCGATCGGCTGAACGCGGTCAGCGAGGAGATGACCGTCGAGCTGCTCGACGTCTTCACCGAGATTGAAAAGGACGAGGAGGTCTGGACGATCATCGTCACCGGCGCGGGGCGGGCGCTGTGTAGCGGCGCCGATGTCGCCAAGGTGCCGGAGGCGGGCAAGGAAGTCGGGCTGTTCGGCGTCCAGACGCGTGGCGAGCCCTATCTCGGCACTTTCTGGCAATGGGAGCCGCCGTCGGAGGCGACGCCGCCCTTTCGCCAGATGGCCAAGCCGATTATCTGCGCGGTCAACGGCATCTGCGCCGGCGCCGGGCTCGATCTCGTCACGACCTGCGACATCGCCATCGCCTCGGACAAGGCGAGCTTCATGGATCCGCATGTCAGCATTGGCCTGGCGTCGGGGCGCGAGGCGGTGCGGATGGCGCGCGTCATCCCGATGAACATCGCGATGCGGATGATGCTGATGGGCAAGCATGAGCGAATGGGCGCCGAACGCGCCTATCAGCTCGGCCTCGTCAGCGAGGTGGTGCCGCACGACGAGCTCATGGCGCGCGCCCGGGAGATCGCCGAGACGGTCAACAAGAACGCGCCGCTCGCCGTGCGCGGCACCCGCCTCGGCATCCGCAACGGCATGTCGCTGCCGCTTGCCGAGGCCGAGCTGCTCGCCGAAAGCTATCGGTTGCGCGTCGCCATGTCGCAGGACGCGCGCGAAGGCCCGATCGCCTTCAACGAGAAGCGCGATCCGGAGTGGAAGGTGACGTGACCTCGGCGAAGGAAAGCGTCGCATCGCATTGTGGCCGACCGGTCGAGCGGGTCTATCCGATGCGCGAGGATGTGCCGGCGCATATCCCGCCCGAGCTGGTCTTCCATTACGACGTGTTCCAGCCGGCGCCGCCGGGCACCGACATCTTTGAGGAGCTGTTCAAGCTCAAGCGCCGCGCGCCGGCGATCTTCTGGACGCCGTACAACGGCGGCCATTGGTATACGCCCGACGGCCTGCTCGCGCGCCAGGTGCTGGCGGACAACGTCCACTTCTCCAGCCAGATGCTGATGCTGCCGGCCGAGAATAATCCGCCCAAAGGGCAGGGCTTCACCCCGATCCATCTCGATCCGCCCGAGCACGGAATGTACCGCCGGCTGCTGCAGATGGCGCTGTCGCGCCGCACCGTCGTCGACATGATGCCGCATATGCGCAAGTTCACCATCGATCTGATCGAGCGGCTGAAGCCCCAGGGGCGCTGCGACTTCATCGCCGATGTCGCCTATGCGCTGCCGACGCAGGTCTTCATGTATCTCGTCGACCTGCCGCCGAAATATCAGGACGGGCTGACCTGGCGCGTCGCTGCGCTGCACGACGTCGCCTCGGACAAGGCGCAGCTGTTCGCCGAGATCGGCGAGCTGCTGAAGCCCTTCGTCGAAGAGCGCATCGCCCAGCCCGGCGACGACGTGCTGAGCTGGCTGTCGACCCAGGAGATCGAGGGTGCGCCGGTCACCGAGGAACGGTTGCACAGCATGACGACGCTGCTGCTGATCGCCGGGCTCGGCACGATCGCCGACACCTTCGGCTGCATCTTCCGCCATCTCGCCGACCATCCCGAGCATCGTCGCTTCATCCACGAGTATCCGGGCAAGATGAACGGCGTCGTCGAGGAGCTGCTGCGGCGCTATCCGGTGATCCTCGCCGGCACCGTCCGGCTCTGCGCCGAGGACGTCGAGATCGGCGGGGCGGTGGTCAAGGCGGGCGAGCTGATGCTCGCAGCACCCCCGATGATGAACTTCGACGAGCAGATCTACGAGGATCCGCTGGCGATCGATTTCGATCGGGCGATCACCGCCAACGGCAGCTTCGGCCATGGCCCGCATCGCTGCGCCGGTGCCGCGCTCAGCCGCGTGCTGTTGAGCACACTGATCGAGGAATGGCTGGAACGGATTCCCGAATTCCAGGTGTCGCCGACCGAGACCGACGAGCCCGAGGCCGCGGTCAACATCTTCCATGAGAAACTGATCTTCGAGTGGCCGACTGCGTGACGGCGACGAATGGGGAACGGTTGTACGACGTGATCGTCGTCGGCGCGGGCTTTGGCGGCCTCTATGCGATCCACCGGTTGCGCGGCGACGGCTTGTCGGTGCTGTGCCTCGAAGCCTCCGACGACATCGGCGGCGTCTGGCATCACAACCGCTATCCCGGCGCGCGCTGCGACGTCGAGAGCCTCGACTATTCCTATTCCTTCTCGCCCGAGTTGCAGCAGGAGTGGAGCTGGACCGAGCGCTATGCCGCCCAGCCGGAGATCTTGGCGTATCTCCACCATGTCGCCGATCGCTTCGACCTGCGCCGCGACATCCGGCTCGATACGCGCGTCATCGCCACGACGCGCGACGACGAGGCTGGAGAATGGTCTGTTGTCACGGCCGCAGGCGAGAGCTTTCGCGCCCGATTCCTGATCCTGGCGACAGGCGCGTTATCGTCTCCAAAATCGCCTGACCTGGCCGGGCTCGAAAACTTCACCGGAGCGGTCTACCGCACCTCCTCCTGGCCGGCCGAGCCGGTCGACTTCGCCGGCAAGACGGTCGGCGTGCTCGGCACCGGCTCGACCGGGGTGCAGTGCATTCCCGAGATCGCCGCCGAGGCGGAGCGCCTGTTCGTCTTCCAGCGAACCCCGTCCTACACCCTGCCGAGCGGCAATCGCCCGCTCGATGGCGCGACCGTCGCGGCGGTCAAGTCGCGCTACGAGGATTATCGCGCCGAGCTGCGCCAGAGCCGGGCGGGCATTCCCGCGCCGACCAGCGGCGAGCCCGGCACCGATTATTCGCGCGAGGAGAAGCGCGCACGCTGGGATGCCTGCTGGCAGGCCGGCCGCGGCATGCCGTCGCATTTCGTCGACTCGATGAAGCCCGGGCCGACCAACGACGAGCTGTGCGATTATCTCCGCGACAAGATCCGCGCTGTGGTCATCGATCCCGCGACCGCCGAGGCGCTGTGTCCCAAGACCTATCCCTTCGGTGCGCGCCGCATCTGTCTCGAGACCGGCTATCTCGAAGCCTATAACCGCGCCAACGTCACGCTGGTCGACCTCAGCGCCAACGCTTTCGAGCATTTCACTTCGAGCGGCATGCGCGCGGGCGGGCGCGACTATCCGCTCGACGCGGTGGTGCTGGCGATCGGCTTCGACGCCTTCACCGGCCCGGTGGTCAGGATCGACATCCGCAACGGCCGCGGCGAGCGCCTCGCCGAGTGCTGGGCTGAGGGGCCGCGAACCTATATGGGCTTCATGACCGCCGGCTTTCCCAACCTCTTCATCCTGACCGGCCCGGGCAGCCCCTCGGTGCTGACCAATGTCGTGATGATGCTGGAGCATGACGTCGACTGGGTGGCAGACTGCATCGCCTGGCTCGACCAGCACGGCATCAGCAGCATCGAGGCCGACGAGTCGGCGCAAACGGAATGGATGGAGCATGTCGCCGAGCTGGCGGCGGGCACACTCTATGCCAAGCACAACAGCTGGTACATGGGCTCGAACATCCCGGGAAAGCGGCGGATGTTCCTCGCCTATACCGGCGGTTACGCGGGCTTTGCGGCGGCTGCCGCCGAGGTCGCAGCCGATCGCTATCGCGGCTTCATGGTCCGCTGATCGGTCGTTCCGCGTTCATCCGGCGAAGGAAGGGCTGGATCGCTGCGTCATAGCGCTGGATCGGCGTCGCGCCGACCACGCCGAAATGGGTGACGAAGCTGCCGTTGTACCAGCGGTGAAGGGCGTAGGACGGCGGACCATCGGTCACCAGCGGCCGATGATCGGGATGATCGAAGTCGATCGGCTCGAGCGTCAGGGCCAGCGGCATGGCGGTGGCCGGCGCGACCGCGACCGGCGCGCGATCGAGCATGCCGGTGATCGGCCGGTGGAGATGGCCGCAGACCAGCGCGACGATATTGCCGCGGCCGGCGATCGCCTGTCGCAGCCGGGCGACCCAGGGCTCGGCTGGATCGGTCGTCATCCAGGCGATGCCGGAATCGATCGGTGGATGGTGCAGGGCGATGAGGGCCGGCCGGTCCGGCGCCTCGTCGAGCCGCTCGGCGAGCCAGGCGGCGCGGGTCTCGCAAAAGCCGCCGCCGTGACGACCCTCCTCCAGCGTGTCGAGCAGGATCAGGCGGAGCGACGGCGTGTCGACGACATATTGGATGAAGCCATCGGCATCAGCCGCTTCGGGGAGGGCGCGACGGAAGCCGCTGCGCAGGTCGTGATTGCCCGGAATCAAATGGGCCGGGAATGGGCATCGCGCCAGCCGTTGGCCGAGCAGGCGGTAGGACGTCTCGTCGCCATGCTCGGTGAGATCGCCGGTCACCAGCAGGTGATCGGGCCGCGCCGGCATCGCCTCGAGCTGATCGAGCACGGCATCGAGCCGGCTCAGATTGTCGTCGTCGGCGCCGATGTGGAGGTCGGAGATCTGGGCGATGAGCATGACGTCACCTCATTCCGCTGCGCTCATGCTCGCCCTACCGCGCGAGTCGTGCAACCTTGCTAATGCGCAGGCACCAGCCGCAACAGATCGCCGCTGTCGGTCAGCACGTAGATCATCCCGTCCGGCCCGGTGCCGATATCGCGCAAGCGATCGACATTGTGCAGCACCGTTTCGACCAGCGTGCCGCGATCGCCGTCGACGGTCACGCGGAACATGTCGCGCTGCTTCATCGAGCCGATGAAGAAGCTGCCTTTCCACCGCGGGAAGGCATTGCCGCCGTACCATTCGACATCGGACAGCGCGGGCGAGGGAACCCAGCTGACCACCGGCTGCTCCATCCCGGCACGCTCGGTATGCGCGGGGACGAGGGCGTAGAAATAGGGGTGGCCCCAGGTGATCACCGGCCAGCCGTAGTTATGCCCCTTGCGGACATGGTTGAGCTCGTCGCCGCCGCGCTGGCCGTCCTCGACGTTCCACAGCTCGCCTTGACCGTCGAAGGTCAGGCCCGACGGCTCGCGATGGCCATAGCTCCAGACATAGGGATAGGCGCCCGGCTTGCCGACGAAGGGATTGTCGGGCGGCACGCTGCCATCATCCTGGATTCGCAGGATCTTGCCCTCGGGCCGGGCGACGTCCTGGCCGGCGTAATATTTATCCTCGCCGGAATATTCAAAGTTCGAATAGGGCGTGCCGATGTAGAGATAGCCCCGCTTGTCGAATTTCATCCGCAGCGACTCGGTCGCCTCGATCGGCAATTCGAGGATCGCCTTGTCGTCGACCCAGCGCCCGCCGGTGATCCGTCCGCGATGGATCGTCCCGATATACGGCGAGCCGTCCTTCGGCGGATTGGGCGCGACGCGGGCGGTCAGGATGTAGATCCAGCCATTGGCCTTGTAGTTGGGATGCACCGCCAGGCTCAGATTGCCGCGGCGGAAATAGGTCGTCATGCCGGTGATATCGCCCTTGGGCGTGCCCGCGATCGGCTTGGCCAGCAGCTTGCCGTGATCGACCACGCGTAAGTTCCCCTGGATCTCCATGATCAGGATGCGGCCGTCGGGGAGGAAATCGAACGCATAGGGCGTGCCGGTCTTCGCAACCGTCTCGACGCGGAAGTCCTGTACCGCCGAATGGACGATGCCCTTGGGCGCGCCAGTGGCGGTGTTGGCCGTCGCCACCGCGCGTTCCTGCGCGCTGATATTTTTCTCGCGATCCTTGAGATAGGCGGCGATGTCGGCGATGTCGGCCTCGCTCAGCTTCTCGCCGCCCATCGGCAGCATCAGCGGCATATGGCCGTCGCGGATGCTCTTTGCGATGCTCGCCGGGTCGCCGCCATATTTCCATTCCGGACCGACCAGCGGCGGACTGGTGCCGCCGACCGCGCCGATGCCGTGACAGCCCTGACAGCTGTTCTTGGCATAGACCGCGGCGCCGCGGGCGACATCGCCGGCCGGCGGGGCGAGCGCCACCGCGGCCGAACACAAGCCCGCCAAGGCTGCCAGAAATGCAGCGAGCCACCCCCGCATCCATCCCCCCTCGTCTTATCTTGCCGGGTTCCTTGGTCTCTCAGAGACCCGACGTCAAATGCCCGCCGTCGACGGCGATGACGCTGCCGGTCATGAAGCGCGAGGCGTCCGAGCAGAGCAGCAGCAAGGCGCCGTCGAGATCCTCCGGCTTGCCGAAGCGCCGCTGCGGGACGCGGCGGCGGATCAGCTCGCCGGCTTCGCTCGCCAGCAGCTCGCGGCTGAGCTCGGTCTCGATATAGCCGGGGGCGATCGCGTTCACCCGAATGTCGAAGCGCGCCAGCTCGAGCGCGAGCTGCTTGGTCATCTGGATCACCCCTGCCTTGGAGACCGCATAGGGCGTGACCTGGCTCGACTGGCGGATGCCGCCGATCGAGGCGATGTTGACGATCGACCCGCCGCCGCGCATGCCGCGCGCGACTTCGGTCGCAATGAGAAAGGCGCCCCGCAAATTGGTGTCGACGACTTCGTCCCAATCTTGCGCGCTCTGTTCGAGCACGGGCTTGGCGATGTTGACGCCCGCGTTGTTGACCAGAACATCGATCGGTCCCGCAGCTTCGACCGCTTCGGTGATCGATCGCTCATCAGTAAGGTCGAGCGCAAGCGCGCTGGCGAGACCACCCTTCTTGGCAATCTCGGCGACCATTTCGTCGAGCACCGGCTTGCGTCGCGCCGCGAGAATAACCTTCGCGCCGGATCGCGCCAGCAGCCGCGCGAAATGCGCGCCGAGGCCGCTCGAAGCGCCGGTGACCAGCGCGGATTTACCGCGGAGATCGGCGGTGAGGCTCACCGCGCGTGCAGCGCGTCGCGCTTGATCTTCTTGGCGAGCGACCATTTGTGAACCTCGGTCGGCCCGTCGTAGATGCGAAAGGCGCGGATCTCGCGAAAGCATTGCTCGACGATCGTGTCGCGGCTGACCCCGGTGCCGCCCATCACCTGCACGCAACGATCGGCGACGCGCATCAGCCCCTCCGACACTGCGACCTTGGTCATCGAGCTTTCGGCAGTGCCGAGCGAGCCGCCGTCGAGCACACCGGCGCACCAGTCGATCATCAGCTCGGCCTGCTTCAGCTCGATGAGATTCTCGGCGAGCATGAAGCCGACGCCCTCGTGATCGACCAGCAGCTTGCCGAACGCCTCGCGCCGGCAGGCGTAGTCCGTCGCGATCTCATTGGCCCGGGTCGCGAGGCCATGCCAGCGCATGCAATGCGACAGGCGCGCGGGGCTGAGGCGCACCTGGGCATATTTAAAGCCTTCGCCGCTGGCGCCAAGCATCTGGCTGGGCGGGACGCGCAGATTGTCGATGGTGACGATCGAATGGCCACCCGGCATGGTTGAATCGATCGTGTCGAGCACGCGCTCGATGCGGATCGCCGGATCGGGCAGGTCGACCAGGAACATGCAGGCGCCGTCGTCGGACTTGGCCATGACGATGCCGACCCGCGCACCATTGGCGCCGGTGATGAACGCCTTGCGGCCGTTGATCACCCATTCATTGCCGTCGAGCCGGCAGAGCGTCTTCATCATCGACGGATCGGAGCCAGCGCCATTCTCGGCGGCGGGCTCGGTCATGAAGAAGGCCGAGCGTGCCGCGCCCGACACCAAAGGAGCGAGGAAGCGCGCCTTTTGCTCGGGCGTGCCGACCTTGCCGAGCAGGTACATATTGCCCTCGTCGGGAGCCATGGTGTTGCAGGCGCCGGGCCCGAGCGGCGACAGGCCGCTCCGCTGCAGCACGACCGCCGTCTCGCGCTGGGTGAGATGGCTGCCGTCGGGCAGGATATGCGGCGTCAGCACGCCGGCTTCGCGGGCCTTGGCGCGCAGCTCCTGGACGAGCTCGTCGGTCGGTCCATGGCTGGTCCGCCGCGAATCGCCCTCATAGGGGATGACGACATCGCGGACGAACGCCTCGACGCGATCGGCGATCTCGAGCGCCCGCGGGCTGTCGGCTGTCATGTCATGCTTCCCCTCTGGCTCAGCTTTGCCGTTCCGCCTGCGCCCAGGCAATCGCCGCGAGCTCGGGCAGGATCGCAACAAGCGAGGCGGCATGAGGCGAAGCAGCAGTGCCGCGCGCCATCCGTCCCTTGATGCCATGAATGATCGCGGCAAAGCGGAACATGTTGAAGGCGAGGTACCAGTCGAGCTGGTCGATCCGCGCGCGGCTGGTGCGCCGGCAATAGGCGGCGACGTAGTCCGCTTCGCTTGGGATGCCCAAGGTCGCCAGATCGCTGCCGACGAGACCGCCGAGGATGTGGCTCGGCAGCCGGTACATCATCAGATGATAGGTGAAGTCGGCGAGCGGATGGCCGAGCGTCGACAGCTCCCAGTCGAGCACCGCCAGTACGGTCGGCGCCTGCGCGGCGAAGACGAGATTGTCGGCGCGATAATCGCCATGGACGAGGCTGCTCTCGTCGCCCGGCGGGAGATGCGCGGGCAGCCATTCGACCAGCCGCTCCATCTCGGGCAGCGCGCCGGCAAGGTCGTCGTCGCGATATTGCTGCGACCAGCGCGCGATCTGGCGGGCAAGATAATTGTCCGAGCGGCCGAAATCGGCGAGGCCGAGTGCGGCCGAATCGAAGCTGTGCAGCCGCGCCAGCGTCGCGTTCATCGCATCGAAATAGGCCGCGCGATCGGCGGCGCCGAGGTCGGGCAGGGCGGGAGTCCAGAAGATCCGGCCCTCGACCATCTCCATGACGAAGAAGGGCGTGCCGATGACGCGCTCGTCCTCGCAGAGACCATAGGGCTTTGCGACCGGGAACCCGGTTTGGGCGAGGGCGCTCATCACGCGATATTCGCGCTCGATCGCATGAGCGCCCTTGAGCAGCGTGCCCGCCGGCTTGCGCCGGAGCACATAATCGCGGCCCGGGGTGCGCAGGCGGTAGGTCGGATTGGACTGGCCGCCGTTGAACTGCTCGACCGTCAGCGGGCCGGCATAGCCGTCAACATTTGCCCGCAGCCAGGCGTCGACCGCGCCCGAGTCGATCTCCTGGCCCGCGCGCATCGGCCCGCTGCCGGCAAAGCTGGTCGCTGCATCGGTCATGGTGGATGTCCGTTTACGAAGCGACGCAAGGCTTCGCCACAACCATATTCTGGGCCAGAGTGGCGCGACCGCGCTGTCGAGGGAGTCGAGTCGTGACCAAGCCCATGCGGATCGATTTCGTCTCGGACATCTCCTGCCCCTGGTGTGTGATCGGCCTGAAGGGGCTGGAGGAGGCGCTGCGCCGGGTCGGCGATCTGGTCGAGGCCGAAATCCATCTCCAGCCGTTCGAGCTCAACCCTGATATGCCCCCGGAAGGCCAGAACGTGCGTGAGCATGTCGAACAGAAATATGGTCCGGCACGCGGCGATTCGAGCGCGGTCCGCGACACCATCCGTACGCGTGCGGCCGACGTCGGCTTCGTCATCGCGACCTCGGAGGACAGCCGCATCTACAACACCTTCGATGCGCACCGGCTGCTGCATTGGGCCGAGACCCAGGGCAAGGCGCTGCCGCTCAAGACGGCGCTGTTCGAAGCTTATTTCACCATGGGCTGGAATCCGAGCGATCCCAAGATCTTGATCGCGGCGGCCGAATCGGTCGGGCTGGATATCGATGAGGCGCGCGACGTGCTGGACTCCGGCCGCTATGCCGAGGATGTGTGCGCCGCCGAGCAGCTCTGGCAGTCGCGTGGCATCCATTCGGTCCCGGCGATCATCTTCAACGAGCGGTTCCTGGTTTCGGGCGGGCAATCGCCGGAAGCCTTCGTCCAGGCGGTCAGGAACGTCGCCGCGCAGAGCTGACCCACGCACGATTGCCCTTCTATGCTGCGCTGCAATATAGGTCAGCGGCAGGGATCGACGAGGGAAGCGTGATGAGCCTCAAGGACAAGGTTGCGATCGTCACCGGCGCCGCCAGCGGCATCGGCAAGGAGATCGCCAGGGCGTTCCTTGCCGACGGCGCCAGAGTCGCGATCGCCGATCTCAATGCGGCGGCGGCGAGCGCGGCGGCGGTCGAGCTCGACCCGTCGGAAGAGCGCGCGGTGGGCGTGGCGATGAACGTCACCGACGAGGCGCAGGTCGATGCCGGCGTCGATCACATCGGCCAGCATTTCGGCAGCATCGACATCCTTGTCTCCAACGCCGGCATCCAGATCGTCGCGCCGCTCGAGGAGTTCAAATTTTCCGATTGGCAGAAGCTGCTGGCGATCCATCTCGACGGTGCCTTCCTCACCACCCGCGCCTGCCTCAGGCATATGTATGCGCAGGGGCGGGGCGGCAGCATCATCTACATGGGCTCGGTCCATTCGAAGGAAGCCTCGGTGCTGAAGGCGCCGTATGTCACCGCCAAGCATGGGCTGATCGGCCTGGCCAAAGTGGTCGCCAAGGAAGGCGCCAAGCACGGCGTGCGCTCGAACGTGATCTGCCCCGGCTTCGTCCGCACGCCGCTGGTGGACAAGCAGATCCCCGAGCAGGCCGCCGAGCTCGGCATCAGCGAGGCCGATGTGGTCAGCAAGGTCATGCTCAAGGACACGGTCGACGGCGAGTTCACCACCGTCGACGATGTCGCTCGCACCGCCGTGTTCCTCGCCGCTTTCCCGACCAATGCGCTGACTGGTCAGTCAATCGTCGTCTCACACGGCTGGTCGATGCAGTAGCAGGACCCTAGCCGCCGAAATTGGCGCCCTTTGGCGGCGCCTCGCCCGATCTCAGCGCGGCGGCGCGGCTGCGGAGATATTGGCGCAGCGCGGCCAAATCCTGGTCGCTGTACTCGCCGAACTTCGGCATGCCGTTGGCGACCAGCGCACCGCCGCGCACCACGCCAGCGAACGCCTGTGGCGTCATCACCATCGGCGAGCCGCGCAGATCGGGGGCACCGCCACCCGAAACTGCGCCCCAGCCGTGGCAGGCGATGCAGTTGAAAAACACGGTTTCGCCCTTCGTCGCGAGCGCGGGATCCGGCCGGTAATCAGGATCGGGGAAAGCCTTGACGACGAAGGGTGGCGGGGCGGGCGGCAGCTTCGCGCCACCGTCCAGCACGAAGGTCAGCACTCGCTTCTTCTGGGTACGGTTGTCGATGATGATTCCGCCGTGCTGGGCAGCGTCGACCGCCGCGCTGGTGCCCATGCCGACCAGCACCGTGACATATTGCTTGCCGCCGACCCGGTAAGTGATCGGCGCGGTCAGGATCGCCGCCTGCGCGGGGAAATGCCACAGCTCCTTGCCGGTGTCGGCGGCATAGGCGCTGAGCCGGCCGTTGAGCTGTCCCTGGAAGACGAGATTGCCGGCGGTGGCGAGGACGCCGCCGCCGAAGCTGCCGAAGGTATCGATCTTCCACACCAGCTTCTGGGTCACCGGATTCCACGCGAGCAGCGCGCTGGTGTTGAGCAGGGGATCCGGCTTGGGCGGGCCGAAGGCGAGGCCGACGGTGCCGGGCGCCGGCTTCCATGTCTTCGCGTCGAAGCCGCGGTCGTTGTAGCTCATCCCCTGCTCGATCTTCGGGATGTAGACCAGCCTGGTCAGCGGGCTATAGGCCATCGGCTCCCAGCTATGCGCCCCGTTCGTCGTCGGCCAGACATCGGCGTCCTGGCCGTTGGGGAAGCGCGCCGCGGGGATCTCGACCGGGCGACCGGTCTTGAGGTCAATATGTGTCGCCCAGGTCACCTTGGCGATCTTCTCGGCGGAGATCAGCTGCCCGTTGGTTCGATCGATGACGTAGAAGAAGCCATTCTTCGGCGCCTGCATCACCACCTTGCGCGGCCGGCCGTCGATGACGAGATCGGCCAGCTCCATGTCCATCGTCGCGTTGTAATCCCAGCTTTCGCCCGGGTTGTACTGATAGTGCCATTTGTACGCGCCGGTCTTGGCGTCGACGGCGAGCAGCGAGCAAAGGAAGAGATTGTCGCCGCCACCCGGGCTGCGCAGCTTCGCGTTCCACGGATAGCCGTTGCCGGTGCCGATCAAGATCGTGTCGGTTTCGCGGTCGTAGGTGAAATTGCCCCAGGGCTCGCCGCCGCCGCCGAGCTTCCACCATTCGCCGGTCCAGGTCTTGGCGGCCATTTCCATGGCCTTGTTCTCGAAGCCGTCAGCGGGGTTGCCCGGGACGATATAGACGCGCCAGAGCTGCTTGCCGGTCTCGGCATCATAGGCGGTGGCGTAGCCGCGGTTGGTGGTGGTGTCGCCGCCGCCCTGGCCGATGATGACCTTGCCGTCGAACACCCGCGGCGCACCGGAGATGAAGCGGCCATCGCCCTTGGTCGTGGTCTGGACCTGCCAAACCTCCTTGCCGGTCCTGGCGTCGATCGCGATCAATCGGCCGTCAACCGTGCCAGTGTAGACCTTGCCGTTCCACCAGGCGATGCCGCGGATGCCCCAGGACACCCGCATCTCGCGGCCGGCATGGCCGGCGACGTCGGAATCGTAGCGCCAGAGGAGCCTGCCGGTGCGGACGTCGAACGCCTGGACGATGCTCATTCCGGTCGACGTGTAGACCACGCCACCGACCTCGATCGGCTGGCTCGTCGGGTTGCCTGGCCCGAGATCATAGGACCAGGCGAGATTGAGCCGGCCTATAGTCTTGTCGTTGATCTGGGTCAGCGGGCTGAAATGCTGCTCGCCGAAGGTGCGGCCATAGGCTGGCCAGTCGTCGCCCTGATTGCCGTCGATGAACAGCGCATTGTTGGCGGCGATCGCGTCCTGGTTGGCAGCACCGGCCCATTGCCAGGCGGCTAATGGCAGCGCCGCCAGCGCGAGCAGCATCATCGACAAGCGCTTGCCCATCGCCCCTCTCCCAGTGGCGCTCGCCCTGATGACCGGTGGCGCCTTCTTGTCCGACAAGGCCTAAACCATTCCAGTCGCCTCCGCCATTGCTGGCCGGATGGGGGCACGATAGTCTGGGTCACGGAATGACATTGGAGAGCGCAGTGGCGACGCAGGCATCGATGAGCATCTTCCGGGCGAGGGATATCGCCATGATGCACCATGAAGCGGCCGAGATGGACAAGGCCCCCGACACCGCCGCCGACGGGCTGGCGCGGATGTTCGAGGCCGGGATGACCAGCGGCGCCGTGGTCAAACGGCTGTTCGATGCGCCGGGCTTCTCGCTGGTCTACGCCTGGTTCAAGCCGAATTTCCCGCTGTACCGGCACAGCCATGATAAGGACTGCATGTATTACATCGTCTCGGGCTCATTGCGGCTCGGGACCGAGGATCTGGGGCCCGGCGACGGCTTCTTCCTCACCGCCGACACGCCCTACACCTATGCGATCGGGCCGGAGGGGCTGGAGATCCTCGAGTTCCGCCATGAAGGCGATTTCAACACGCGAACGATGGGCGGGACCAAGGCCTATTGGGACAAGGCGGTCGCCGCGGTCACCGCTAATCGCGCCGCATGGGAGGCGATGGTCCCGCCGCGGGCAGCCGCCTGAAGACGCTGTCCGAAATATCGATCAACTTGCCGCCCGGCATCGCCGGACGCCCATAATGGCTGGAGCGCTGATGCCACGAAACGACCTGGCGATGATGAAACCCAATGTCCGCTTGATGGCCGAGATCGGCATCGTCAGCCGCCACTGGCGGATGGCGATGGACGAGCAGCTGCGCTCGCTCGGTGTCACCCAGGCGCGCTGGGTCACTCTGTGGTGGATCGCCGAATCGAACACCGTGCTCAATCAGAAGGATCTCGCCAGGAAGGTTGGGATCGAAAGCTCGACGCTGGTCCGTCAGCTCGATGCGCTGGAGGCGCGCGGGCTGATCGAACGGGTGGTCGATCGTGACCGCCGCGCGCGGCTGGTCAAGATGACGCCGGCGGCGATCCCGGTGATCGAGCGGATCAAGCAGCTCGCCGATGAGTTGGGTCGAGAGATTCTCGCCGGGGTCGATACCGAGACGGTGACGGAATGCGCCAGCGTCCTCAAGGTGATGCGCGAGCGGCTGCGCCAGCGGACGAGGAATGAGGGCGCGGCGCCGGCCGAGGAGCCGGCGGTTCCGGCAAAGGCGCGGGTCAGAGCGTAGCTCATCCAAGACTCCCCTCCCTACCAGAGGGAGGGGAGTACGCAGTGCTAATACCCCAATGATTTGGCGAAGCGGTCGGCGTGGAAATGGGCGTCGCCGTAAAGCTCGGCAAGCACGCGGGCGCGTTTCATCAGGAAGCCGATGTCATAGGCGTCGGTCATGGCGACGCCGCCATGCATCTGCACAGATTCTTGCACCGCCATGGTCGAGGCGCCGATCGCGAGATGCTTGGCCGCCGCGACAGCGCCCCTGCGCTCGTCATCATTCGCATCGAGGTGGCGCAGCGCCCGCTTGAGCGCTGTGCGCGTGAGCTCAAGGCGCATGTGAACCATGCCGATGCGATGCTGCAGCGCCTGATACTCCGACAGGAAATGATCGAACTGCCGCCGCTCCTTGAGATAGGCGACGGTGCGGTCGCAACCCTCGTCGCCCAGGCCGAGCAGCTCGCCGGCGATCGCCGCACGGCCTGCATCGAGCACGAGATCGAGCAGGGCCTCGCCCTCGCCAAATTTTCCGAGGAGATCGCCGCCAGTGACGGCGACATTGTCGAAGCGGATGTCGGCAACGTCGCGATCGTCGATCAGATGGCGACGGGTGATCGTAACGCCAGGCGCATCGCTCGGTAGACTGAAAAGGCTGATGCCGCCGTCATCGCTGCCCGCCGCGACGATGATACGATCGCAGATGCCGCCGTCGGCGACGAAGGTCTTCACGCCGTCGAGGACGAAGCCATTGTTCCTGGCAGTAGCGCGCATGCCGATCGTGCTGCTGTGCTTGGACGCTTCATCAACGGCGAGCGCGTAGAGCGTCGAGCCGTCGGCGATGCCGGGCAGGAGAGCCTGCTTCTGCGCCTCGTTGCCGCCGTGGATCAGCGCCGTCGCCGCGACGATCGATGTCGCGAGGAAGGGCAGGGGGATCATCGTCCGGCCGATCTCCTGCATGACGATCGAGGCTTCGGCATGGCCAAGGCCGCTGCCGCCATATTGCTCTGGCACCAGCAGGCCGGTGAGACCCGCCGCCGCGAAGGACTGCCACAGCGCAGGTGAGTAGCGCTGCTCCTCGCCGCGAACCGCGCGGACATAGGATTTGTCGCGCGCGTCCCCGAGCATCGCCTGGATGGTCTCGCGGATCTGGCGATGCTCGGGATCGAGGTCGACGGTCTCGCCGCTGGTCACGCGCAGGCTCGGCTTGTGCGGCAGGCCGAGCGCCGATTTGCCGAGCATGTTGAACTGCATCTCATTGCTGCCGCCGGCGATCGAATTGGCCTTGGTCCTGAGCCAGGTCTTGGCCAGCGCGCCATCATTCTTGTCCGGGCCGGCCCAGAGCAGCGCGTCGTAGCCGTCCTCGGCCATCAGCAGCTCGTAGCGCCATTTGTTGAGCTCGGAGCCGATGTATTTCACCACCTGGCCGAAGCCGGGGCGATCGACGCCGGCTTGGGCCAGTGCAGCCATCTCCTCGAGCAGGGTCGACAAGGCCCAGGCCTCAATGTCGAAGCGGGCGACCTCGGGGCGGCCTTCCGGCGACAGTCGTCCAGCCTCCGCAAGCAGCTGGCCGACCGCCTTGCCGACCTGCGCCTTGACCTTGCCGCTCACCCGGCGCTCGGCGCCGAGGAGATATTTGGCGACATCCCAACCGCGGTTGAGCTCGCCGACGAGATTTTGCGCCGGCACGCGGACATTGTCGAAAAAGATCTCGCAGAATTCAGCCGAGCCCGAAATCAGTGGCATTGGCCGGATGGTGATGCCGGGCGTCGTCATGTCGATCAGCAGGAAGGATATGCCGAGATGCTTGGATGCCTCCCGATCGGTTCGCACCAGGCAGAACATCCAGTCGGCGAAATGGCCGTAGGTGGTCCATACCTTCTGGCCGTTGACGATGAATTCGCCGTCGACGAGGTCGGCGCGGGTCTGCAGCGAAGCGAGGTCGGAGCCGGCGCCTGGCTCGGAGAAGCCCTGGCACCAGCGGATCTCGCCCTTGGCGATCGGCGGCAGATGCTGCTGCTTCTGCGCCTCGGTACCGTAGTGGAGCAGCGTCGGCCCGATCAGCGTCAGGCCCCAGCCGGCGATCGGCAGGCGACAGCCGGCGGCCATCATCTCATCGCGGAGCACCTCTTCCTGCTCGGGGGTGAAGTCGCCGCCGCCATAGTCCTTCGGCCAGCCGGGCGCGGTCCAGCCGCGTGCGACCGCGCGCTCCATCCAAAGCCGCTGATCCTCCGACTGGAAGACCCAGTTGCGGCCGCCCCAGCAGGCGTCGTCGTCCGACAGCAATGGCTGCCGCATGGACTCGGGGCATTGGGCAAGAATTTCCTTGCGGATCTCGGCCCTGAACCGGGCAAGATCAGTCATTGGATCAGATATAGTGTCAGTCATCTCTTCATCCTCAGACTGAATCTTTATTCGACTTGATGTCGATCACGCGATGACCGTAGGAGGAGCGATGGCTCTTCCTGACGATATTCGAACCGGACTGTCGCTGCCGGCGATTTGCGCGCCGATGTTTCTCGTATCCGGCCCCGATCTTGCCCGCGAATCCTGCAAGGCGGGGATCATGGGCGTGCTGCCGCGACACAATGCGCAGAGTATCGAGCAGTTCGAGGCGTGGCTGTTCGGCGTACGCGACGATCTTGACGCGCATGTCGCTCAGGGCGGATCGGTCGCGCCGCTGGCGACCAACGTCACGCTGCTGGCGGCCGACGAGACCCAGCGCTTCTTCGATGCCTGCAGCCGTGCGCGCGTCGACATCGTCATCAGTGCCTTCGGGAATCCAACCGAGCATATCCAGCGCGTCCACGACCGCGGCATGCGCGCCTTTCACGACGTCACCAACATCCGCTTCGCCGAAAAGGCGCTGGAGGCGGGCGCCGACGGGCTGATCGGGATCGGTGCCGGCGGCGGCGGCCATAGCGGCACCATCAGTCATCTCGCGCTGATCCCGCGCCTCAGGCAGATGTTCGACGGCGTGCTGGTGCTGGCCGGCGCCGTGACCGATGGCGCGACGGTCCGCGCGGCGGAGATCCTCGGCGCCGATCTCGCCTATCTCGGCACGCGGTTTATCGCGACGCAGGAGTCGATGGCGGCCGAGGCTTATAAGCAACTGCTGGTCAGCGGT
>Ga0207667_10000930_pt1 | contig 37351 bp, 37 predicted proteins | sample KBSCornC52_FD_184301 | JGI IMG/M metagenome (GOLD analysis project Ga0207667, IMG submission 184301) | Corn rhizosphere microbial communities from Kellogg Biological Station, Michigan, USA - KBS Corn C5-2 (SPAdes) (version 2) | ecosystem: Host-associated > Plants > Roots > Rhizosphere > Soil ...
CCTCTGGCTCGCTTACCGCTGAGATTCGACTGTTCAACAGCACGTCACGTAGGACCCGGGAACGCGCAGGGAAGGATCATTCGAAGCACGATGGGCGTGATATTCTTGAACTTCCGTGCGAATGATCTTTGAGCGTCCAGATCCGCGATTCATCACGGTTTCCGGTTAATACGGGTATGCGCGGCAAGCATGTGCAGGTTGGGATTGGAAAAGTAATCAATGCACCTGATTTTGTTTATTCTTTTTGCCGGATTCTGCGTCGCCGGAGCTATCAATCTCCTGCTTCAGAGCCATCCCATCAATAGTGCACTTTCCCTGATCGTCGTGATGACCTCGCTTGCGGTGCTTTATCTTCTGCTGGGTGCCGAGTTCCTGGCCGCCGCGCAAATCATTGTTTATTCCGGCGCCATCATGGTGCTGTTCATCTTTGTAGTTATGCTGCTGAATGCCGGACGTGAAGAGCGCACTCTTGGGAGTCGCGCCGCGATCGTTATTGGCTTTCCATCCGTAGTTGCAATCCTGGGAGTGCTTGCCACGGTTATGCTTCGCGCTCAGGGTCTCGGAGTGGCGGGATTGGCTGATGCCATCACGCCTACTGAAGAGTTGAGCCGCGTACTCTTCCATGAGCTTCTGCTCCCGTTTGAAGTCACGTCGATTCTCATCCTCATTGCGATCCTGGGTGCTGTGGCCCTTGCCAGCCCCGGTCATGGATACACCGGAGACGACGGAGAAAGGATCTCGGGAAAATGAGTTCCTTCGCACAAGAGATTCCGCTTTCCTGGTATCTACTGTTGAGCGCCGTGCTGTTTTCGCTCGGTGTGGTCGGATTCCTGGTCAAGCGCAATGTCATTACTGTCTTCATGTCGATTGAGCTCATGCTCAATGCCGTGAACCTTTCATTTGTAACCTTCGCCCATCAGTGGCATGCGGTGAAGGGCCAGATTTTTGTTTTCTTCGTCATGATGGTCGCGGCGGCTGAAGCTGCCGTGGGTCTGGCCATCATCATTGCTGTCTTCCGCGCGCGCGCTACCCTGGCCGTCGACCGTATCGACCTGATGAAACTATGAACGTGCCCCTACATCTATGGCTGGTCCCGCTGCTTCCGTTCGCGGGTTTTCTGCTCAACGGAATTCTTGGCGCACGACTGCCCCGGTGGCTGGTGACGCTCATCGGCGTCATTGCGCCGCTGGTCTCTTTTGTTGTGGTCCTCAATGCGGCACGCAGTTTCTTTGGCATGGGTCCTGCGCTGGCTTCGCTCCCCTACATTGAAACCTGCCCCTTTCCGTGGATCTCGATTGGCACGCTTCACATTGATTTCAGTTTTGTACTAGACCAGCTTTCGCTGGTCATGTTGCTGGTTGTTACCGGCGTTGGATTTTTGATCCACATCTATTCTGTCGGCTACATGCACGACGATCGTGGATACGCGCGCTACTTCTCTTACCTGAACCTCTTCCTCTTCTTTATGACGTTGCTCGTGCTCGCCGGCAACGTGCTGCTTATGTTTGTCGGTTGGGAAGGCGTTGGCCTGGCATCTTACTTGCTGATCGGCTTCTGGTATCAAAAAGATTCTGCAGCCAACGCCGGCAAAAAAGCATTCATTGTCAACCGCATAGGCGACTTCGGATTTCTCATTGGAATCTTTCTGCTGATCGGCAATTTCGGTACGCTCACTTTTTCTGAGATCAGCGCACGGCTCGCGGCCGATCCCGCATGGCAGGGCGGCGCTCTCACGGCGATCGCATTATTGCTGCTTGCCGGAGCAACCGGAAAAAGCGCGCAGCTTCCGCTTTACGTCTGGCTGCCTGACGCGATGGAAGGCCCCACACCGGTATCCGCGCTGATTCACGCAGCCACGATGGTTACGGCCGGCGTGTACATGATTGCACGAATGCATTTGCTCTTCGACCACTCACCTTTCGCGCTGAGTGTTGTCGCAATTGTGGGCGCAGCAACTGCGATTTTTGCCGCGACAATCGGCCTGGTGCAGAACGACATTAAGCGTGTCCTCGCCTACTCCACAATCTCGCAGCTCGGTTACATGTTCCTCGGCTGCGGAGTAGCAGCGTACTCGGCCGCGGTCTTCCACCTCGTAACGCACGCTTTCTTTAAAGCGCTTCTCTTCCTTGCGGCAGGTTCGGTGATTCACGCAGTCGGCGGCGAACAGGACATGCGCAAGATGGGTGGCCTGCGCAAGCACCTGCCTGTGACATTCTGGACCATGACGATGGCCGTCCTTGCCATCGCCGGATTCCCTCCACTCGCCGGATTCTTCTCAAAGGACGCGATCCTATACTCAGCGTTCCTGCACGGATCGGGCGGGGTGTTGTTGTGGTTTGTCGGCCTGGTAACCGCCCTGCTCACGTCGCTGTATATGTTCCGCCTTTGGTACATGACGTTCATGGGTGAGTCGCGTAGCCCCGAGATCCACCCGCATGAGAGCCCGTGGTCGATGCTCGGGCCGCTTGTGGTACTCGCGGTACTCTCAATCTGCGGCGGCTGGATCGGGATCGAACGCTTTTCCGCGTTCCTGACGCCCTCGACGGGCGTGCGAGTAGCTGAATCTGCAACTCCGCATCTGGAGCTTTATCTCACTGTGGCCGCGGTTGCGATAGCGCTGCTTGGCTGGCTCATAGCGTACCGATTCTATGGCCAAAAAACTGACCGCCCCACACAGCTTGCAAATGCCGTGCCCGGTGCTTACAACCTCCTCGCCCACAAGTATTACGTTGACGAGATCTATGGCTTCGCGATCGTCAAGCCACTGCTCGCTTTTTCAAGGTATGCGCTCGGATGGATAGTCGACGTCGGCATTCTTGGCGGTATTGCGTGGCTACTTAGCGCGATCGCAATCTTCTCGGGAGCAGTTTTGCAACGCTGGCAATCGGGAAATCTACGGTCTTATGCGGCTTGGCTTGCTCTTGGTGCAGCCGCCATTCTGCTCTTTATTGCGGCCCCAGGCATGCTTGGAGCGGCCGGAGTCAACATTCACCTTAACTGGATGGGGCGGTGAGAATGGAAGCTATCAATCAATCAATTCTCACTTGGATCATTCTGGTCCCACTTGCCGGCGCGGTGCTGGTGGCGCTGCTGCCTGACCGCTACAAACTGCCCAACTGGGTTGCTCTGCTGACCACGCTGGTCAGCCTGCTGCTTTCTTTGCATCTGCCAGTGCATTTCAACGCGGCCCTACGCGGGTTCCAGTTTGAGATCAACACTCCTTGGATAGAAAACCCCGCCATTTTTTACCACGTGGGCGTGGATGGCCTGAGCGTCTGGCTCGTGGTTCTTGTCGGCCTGCTTGCACCCGTCGGCGTCATCGTCAGCTGGAATGCAATCAGGGAACGCCGCAAGATTTTCTATTCACTGTTCCTCATCCAGCAGACCGCAATGGTCGGTGTTTTTATTGCGCTCGACCTGATGCTCTACTACGGCTTCTGGGAGCTTTCGCTGGTGCCGATGGCGATCCTGATCGCCATGTACGGGCGCAAGGATGGGCCCAAGGCCGCTCTCAAGTTCTTCCTCTATACATTCATCCCGTCCGCTCCGCTGCTGGTAGCAATTCTGTGGATTTATGCACGTACCGGCAGTTTCGATTTCGTGACTCTGCAGTTGCTGATTTCGCACGGCAACTTCCCATCTGGAGCACTTTTCTGGGTGGCACTTGCGTTTCTTTTCGCTTTTGCAGTCAAGGTGCCGGTTTTTCCGCTGCACGGCTGGCTGGCCGACACGTTCAGTGAAGCGCCAGTTGCGATGGCGATGGTGGTGGCCGGAAAGCTCGGCCTCTACTCCATGCTGCGCTTTCACATCGGCCTGTTCCCATCTCAGGCCCGCGCTGTGGCTCCGTGGCTCATCGGGCTCGCCGTCATCGGCATCCTTTATGGTGCGTGCCTCGCGCTAGTGCAACGCAACTACTGGCGGCTTCTGGCGTACGCTGTCATTAGCCACTTCAGCTTCATTACGCTGGCCCTGTACGGCTTCACGTTTACGGGATGGGCAGGCGCTTTCTATCAGATCCTTAACCAGGGCGTGATTGAAGCTGCCATCTTCCTGCTGCTCGGTGCTTTGGAACTTCGTTATGGGTCCACAGAAATCGGGCAATTCGGCGGCTTGGCCGCAAAAGTTCCACGCCTTGCAACTTTCTTTGTGATTACTACCCTGGCGATGATCGGCTTGCCACTACTGAACGGCTTCGTCGGCGAGTTCCTCATCCTCTCCAGCACCTTCAACGGCGTAAGCCGTGGCTGGGCAGTAGCGGCCACCGTGGGCGTCATTCTCGGGGCAGCATACATGCTCTGGCTTGTTCAACGGATCTTCTACGGTGGAGAGAGTCCGCTCGCCATGCAAAGGCCGGCGCACGATCTGCAGTTTGGCGAACTGGCCATCCTTACACCCGTTGTGGTGCTTATGCTGGTGATGGGCGTGGCTCCCATGCAGTGGCTCAACACAATTCAAACCGGCGTCCATCTTCCGCCGATCCATTCGACCAACGCCTTGCCGCCATCCATCCTGCAAATCACATCTCCCGGGGGGATCCCACGGTGACGCCTGTTCCTGACATCTACCGGATTCTTCCCGAGGTCATCCTCACGCTCACTGGCGTGGCCGTCATGTTGATCGACGCGACGCTAGGACACGCGTTCCCGCGCCGTCCACTTGGCTGGGTCGCCGCCATTGGCACCACACTGGCGCTCTGGGCAAGTCTCTGGCAGCTTTCTCTGCCTGTCGGAACAGGTTTTTACTCCACGGTCGAAACCAGCCCCTTCACCGTCTTCTTCCATGTTCTTATTTGCGGCATCGTTCTTGTAGCTTTGCTGCTCACGCTCGATACTTTGCCTGAAGACAGCCATCATCAGGGAGAGTTCTACGCTCTCATCGTGTTTGGTGCTGTGGGCATGTGCCTTCTTACCGGCGCAGTCGAACTGCTCGTGGTATTTATCGCGTTGGAAATCTCTTCCATTTCCACATACGTGCTCGCAGGCTATCGCAAAGACACCGGCCGCGGACCTGAAGCTGCTATCAAGTACTTCCTGCTGGGCTCCTTCGCCACAGGATTTCTTCTGTATGGCATCGCCCTCATCTTCGGAGCTACTGGAACCACCCAAATCTACGATGTTGCGCGACTCGCGCCTACTGCACAGAATCACGCTTTTGTACTAGCGGCACTCGGCCTGATGCTTGTTGGCATTCTCTTCAAGGTGTCAGCGGCACCCTTCCATGTCTGGACCCCCGACGTCTATGAGGGCGCACCCTCACCTGTTGTCGCATTGTTATCCACTGCGCCCAAAACAGCCGCCTTTGCGCTGTTGCTGCGAGTGCTTTATGAAATGCTGCCGTCGCTCCGCTCGGTTTGGGCTCCGCTGCTTTGGATCGTTGCCGTACTCTCGATGACCATAGGCAACCTCGCGGCTCTTCGTCAGCAGAACGTAAAACGCATGCTCGCCTACTCTTCAATTGCCCACGCTGGTTACCTGCTGGCTGCTTTCGCGGGTCTCGGCTCGATCGGGATAGCTGCGGCGGCGTTCTATACTGCCGCATACTCCGCCATGAATGTGGGGGTGTTTGCGGTTGTCGCGCTGGTCAGCGGGTACGACGATAAGTTGCCGCTCATCGACGATTTCCGCGGTCTCATTTACCGTTCGCCGCTGATGGGGAGCCTGCTTCTGTTTTTCCTTGTCTCGCTCGTGGGAATTCCCTTCACCGGCGGATTCTTCGGCAAGTTCTATTCCTTTTCTGCTGCAGTGGGAGGCGGCGCCATTGCGCTGGCCATCATCGGACTGCTGAACTCTGGCATTTCCGCGGGCTATTATCTGCGCCTTGCTCTTGCTGCCGCTCAACGCGATCCGCAACCGGATCGCGCAATTGCCCCTTCATCGCAAGTTGGTGTTGCTGTGGGTGCTGCGCTGCTGCTGGCCACCGCCGCCACACTCGTCCTCGGTATCGTGCCTTCGGCAACTCTGCACTCAGCGGAGTCCGCCGCACACACGCTGCAGGTGCCACCACCTGAGGCTGCGCCCCTCTCTGTCGAAGCGCCAATTCATCCCTAATACGTCGAGACGCAGAATGCTCGAGCCTCGTTCTGGAACACTCTTCGCCGCCTTCCTTTACAATTTGTTTTGTGAAGCTAGGCGAATTGGCACGTCAATTGAGCGCGGAACTCCGAGGGAATCCGGATCTGGAAGTCACAGGCGTTAGCGGAATCGAAGAAGCCGGCCCGTCCGAAATTACCTTTGTCGCCAACCCTCGATATGCTTCCATTGCCCGCACCACGAGAGCCGCCGCCGTGCTCGTTGAGCCGGAATTCCAGGAGATCCCCACCGCCACCCTGCGGATCAAGAATCCGTATTACGCATTCTCCCGCGCGCTCGGCATCTTTTATCAACCCCCTGTTTATGCCGCCGGTATCCATTCCACGGCTGTTGTCGATTCAAGTGCGCAGATCGGCCCCGGCGCTCATATCGGCGCGTATGTCGTTATCGGCCCAGGCGTCCGCATCGGATCCAATGCAACGATTCTGCCTCATGTGGTTCTCTACCCGGGCGTGCAGGTCGGCAACAACTTCTTTGCTCACGCGCATTGCATCGTCCGCGAGAATTGTGTGCTTGGCGATCACGTGACAATTGAGAACGGAGCAATTGTCGGGGCCGATGGTTTTGGTTTCGCAAAGAACAACCAAGGCCACTGGGAAAAGATTCCGCAGTCCGGGCCGGTACGCGTCGGCAGCCACGTCGATATCCAGGCCAACGCTTGCATCGATCGCGCCACCGTAGGTGCAACCGAAATTGGCGATGGCTCAAAAATCGATAACCTCGTGCAGGTGGGGCACGGGTCGCGTGTTGGTCAGGACACATTGATCTGTTCCCAGACCGGTCTGGCGGGTTCTTCAGTCATCGGCAACAACGTCATTCTCGCCGGGCAGGTGGGCATCGCCGGCCATTGCACCGTGGGCGACGGCGTCATTCTTACTGCACAGTCTGCTGTTTCGCACGACGTACCATCCGGAAAAATGATCTCCGGGTCGCCGGGTTTCGACAACCGCGTCTGGCTCCGTGCAGTGACAATTTTCCAGCGGCTACCGGAACTGCTGAAACGAATTGACCGCGTCGAAAAAAAGCTGGCTGCTCAATCGCCACAGCCCACAACCCCGACTGCCGAGAAACCTGAATGAGATCCCGAATCCGCTATGGTATCGGCTACCCAGCCGCCCTCGTCCTGCTTGCCTTCGTAATCACGGGTTGCCGTTCTTACCATGTGAGCATCGATGTTGAGAATCGCTCCGCTGCAGCGGTTCAGCTACTCGAAATCGATTACCCGTCGGCGAGCTTTGGCGCCGATCGCCTTGCACCCGGCGCGCATCTCAAGTATCGAATTCAAGTGCGCGGAAATGGTCCGGTGAAGGTGCAGTACACTCAGGCCGGAGGCGCTCAGAAGCAGATCAACGGCCCCTCGCTCTCCGAGGGAGATGAGGGGCAGCTTCAAATCGTTCTTCTCCCTGACGGCAAAGCTGAATTCACTCCGCAGATCTCACACCGGCGCTAAATCCAATCCGGCAGAGCATCGCAAGAATCCCAGACCGATACTGCTATCTCGCTTCCACTCTCATCTCTCGCGCCAAATTCTTCGGATGAGTATCCTCTGGACGGCCACGTTGAGGCGCTCAGTATAGATTGAGTTCCTGTTCCGTCCAGCGCGGAAATAAGAAAGGCCGGCGAATGTCGCCGGCCCTGTTTGAAAGAGATTTACGCGCGATCAGCGCACCATACTCTGAAAGAGTGGAGATTGCAGCAGCGCGCTGAACTGGGTATCGGAACTCGCAAAGTGAATCGAAAGCTTACCGGAGTCGGAGCCAATGGAAGTTGCGCTCAACGCCTGCTTTTCGGTTTCTGACCCGCTCATTTTTCGCAGCATCACGGCCGCAGTCAGCAACGATGAAACGGTCGCTGCTGTGAATGAGTCACCGGTCTGGATGGTCAAGTTAAATTGCACGCCTTGCCGAAAATCCATCGAGTACCAGGTCGACTGAAGACGCTGCTTCACCATATCGAAATCTGTCACAGACCCGGCCTCCCCCATCAACTGGCGCATCATTGTCTGGGTTCCTTTCGAATCCATGATGCTCCACAGCGGGTCGCTATCGACGCTATGCATCGCGTCCATCATGGTGCCGTTGCTCAAGAGGCTGGAAATGTTGCCATCCCGTGCGTCGAGGGCCTTGGTCACCGCATCTTTTTGGCCGAACACCATCGTTGAAGGATCCACGAAGCACAGCACCATGCCGGAACGCGTTAGGGGATAGATGCTGTTGGTACGAACCATTGTCGGCTTGATCTTCTTCTTCCGGAAGTTGGCTAGAATATCGTCCACCGAGAACTGGCCCTGGGCCACGCCTACGGTCCAAAGAGCGTCGCTACCTGCCGAGGGACGGAACAGCGCAAAGGCCAACTGATCGACATCGTGACTGTCATTCAGTCCTGAATTGTTCAGCGCCTCTTCGAGTTGTTTCAGCTCGGGAGGCATTACACGATCGCGCAGACCCATGGCTGCCGGCGAATTCTGCATCGCCTTGTAGTCGATTACAACGAGCTGCTGCACATCGCGCGGAATTGCTCCTCGCGCGTCCGTAGATAATTGTGCTGCCTGCGCCACTACGGATACGACCAACAACGCCGGTAGAACTGAAAACTTAGTCATTGCCTTAATCAACGTCTTCCTCCCGGAAACAAACGCATCGCTGATGCGCATACTGGGGAATCAGGGAACACCCCTGCCAACACCCTCAAATCACACTTGAACTGGTACATACCATTTTAACTGCGGTCACATTCCGGAACTTCGATCTTTACCTGCCGCGGCTACGCCCCGCCGGGCCAGGCCTGTGGAGACCCCAGGCGACGCTCCAGGATCTTCGTGGTTGGATCGAATCCACTTAAATGACGCATCCAGTCACTTTCCCGCTCACAGGCTGCCTCTGGAATTAGTCCAATGACTTCGCCTTCGGCGATTTGCGTCTTATACCGCAGGGCCAGCCGCGCAACCGTCTTGTATACCTGCGAGATGGGCATGGCCTCGAAATCCGTAATGTTCATCGAGAGTTGCGCCCGTCCATGTGCCATTACGCCCATGGCCTTTACGCCCTTAAGGCCCCCCGAAGCAGCACGAATTTCGCGAGCAATTGCCCGGGCGATTGCCACATCCGCAGAATCGAAATAGATGTTGTATGCTATCAAGAATTTGCGAGCACCCACCGCGCAGGCCCCGGCAGTGGGATGAAGACCCGGTCCGCCAAGGTCCGGTCGCCGCGCTACTTCCTTTCGGACGGCTTCCTGCAGGCCTTCAAACTGGCCCTTGCGAACATCTTCCAGATTCGCCCTATCTGGCCGGGCTGCTGCGGCTTCATAGAAAAATACCGGCACGTTGAATCTCCGCCAGATCTCCAGACCTGCCTGCCTGGCAAGCAAAGCACAGTTCTCCAGCTTGATTCCAGAGATTGGCACAAACGGGACTACGTCTGCTGCGCCGATGCGCGGATGCACGCCGTGCTGCTTGGTCAAATCAATCAGTTCAGCGGCCTTGCCCACACCACGTACGGCGGCTTCTACGATTGCTGCAGGCTCTCCGGCCATCGTCACCACAGAACGGTTGTGATCCGCGTCCATCGACCAATCCAGCAGATGCACTCCTGCTACGTGCATCGAGGACACGATCGCCTCGACCTTCTTCACGTCTGTGCCCTCTGAAAAATTGGGAACGCACTCAATTACCGGTCCGCTCATGCTGTCAACCTGCTATCTCGCCGCGCTAATTGCGGCGAGTTTATTTCCAGAATGTATACCCGACTTGTATTTGCACACTGGCGTTCACCCCTGGATTGCGGTCGCCCAGCGACGCTGAAGAGATGTGTACCGCATTCACGCCAAGATCAATCGAACGTCGCGGTCGAATGAAGTAGTGAATGCCGCCCCCGCCCTGCGGCGAAAAGTTCCACACGGAAGTGCCCCCAGGTGTGCCCTGGGGCACCAGTTGGGCCGGTGGAAACTTGTGGGTCGTATAGATGAGGCCGCCAGCGCCCTGAAACCACGGCTGCCAGCGTCTTGAACTGGTGAGGAAGTTCCAACGCAGAATTACCGGCGTCAGGCTCACACCACGAAATGTGCCGCCTCCAACTGGCGCAATGAACGAGCCAGTCGAAGTCGTGAAAATAACATCACCGGCCGGAGGGGTATACGCCTGCCAAAGCGGCATCACGTTTCCGCCAGCCTCAAACTGGCCGCTGAGAAAACCCGCATGGACCACGCGGAACATTGGCTTGCCGATCTGCGCGCCGCCGGAGAGAAATTTGTAGCTGGAGCGATTGCCTACTCCCGTGCCCCAGTTGATGAACGGCCCGAATTCCCAACTATGGTTGTTGCGAACATGGGCGACAGGATTGTCGCTATCCGAATCATTTTGGATTGCGCTGGATGCAGATTGAGCTCGCGCTCTTATGGCCGTTGCCATCACTATAAGCAACAGGATAGTTCCGACTCGCTTCAATGCACTTGCCTCTCGATCAAAAAACTTCCCCTCCCAAAAAAAGACCGCCACATGCGGGCGGCCTTCTTTGCCCCTTTTGTCTTGAATCAGCTTGCAGCGTGCTCAAGCTGGGCACTATCCATATCGAAATTCGAGTAGACGTTCTGTACATCGTCGAGATCTTCAAGCGCTTCCAGCAGCCGCACCATCTGGTTGGCTGCCGGACCCTCAAGCTTGGTGTAGGTCGATGCGACCATGGTGACCTCGCTCATCACGGTGGGAATTCCTGCAGCCTTGATAGCTCCGGAAACCGTTTCGAACGCCGAAGGATCAGTAATTACTTCCCAAGTGTCGCCTTCATCGTTCAGATCCTCGCCGCCGTTTTCCAGCACGATGTCCATCAACTTTTCTTCGCTGGCAGCAGACTTCTCGACGGCGATCAGACCTTTCTTGGCAAACATGAACCTTACCGATCCTGATTCGCCGAGGTTACCGCCATTCTTTGAGAACCCATGCCGAACTTCGCTCACCGCACGATTCCGATTGTCAGTTAATACGTCGACAATAATGGCTACACCGCCCGGTCCGTAACCTTCGAAGGAAATTTCTTCGTAGTTGACACCTTCCAACTCGCCAGTCCCGCGCTGAACGGCCCGTTTGATATTCTCAGCGGGCATATTCTCCGCCTTGGCCGCAAGAATCGCAGTTCGAAGCCGCGGATTGCCGTCCGGATCGCCGCCACCAGCCTTGGCTGCAATCGTAATTTCCTTAATTAGCCGAGTGAATGTCTTGCCGCGCTTCGCGTCCAGCGCGCCCTTTTTGTGCTTGATTGTGGCCCATTTGGAGTGGCCGGACATGTGAACCTCAAACTTGTTTAAAATGATGGCGCAGGCACGCACCTGAGATGTGAGTATATCACCGGCGACGATGCTTCAGATACCGGCTTGCGTGGGTGCAAGTCCATACGACTTGTGCTGAGCATTTGAGGACGCGTACGGAAAGTGAACACCTGAATGCAGAACGCTTGGATACAAATGTCGTGAATTCAAGCACGTGATTTGACCGCTCACCAACATCCCATAATCGGGGCTGCGACCGCGGAGCGAGAATCAAGTTCCCATCCGACCGGAAATCAGCTATATATTTGGTTTACCCTCAATCTAGTTTTTTGAAGAAGGATTCGATGAATGACTCGATGGTGGATCGACTGGATGATCGGGAACCCGTGACCATTACGGAGGCTCTGGAGATACCTCAGCCTAGGGCAGTAGGTTCCCCGCTGGCGCGCGGGAACGGCACCCGGGTTTTGGTGCCGCCGACCTATGCCGATCTTGAAGATCGCGTGCCTGTATCTCACCCCGGTCCTAGGCTAGCGCCCTCGGCCTCGAACTTGGCATACGTGGGGCCAATGTTGACGCCCCAGCCAGCTATGGCACCTGCTCCTGAAGATATCCCGGTCCGCGAAGACATTGCACCTGACCTCGTCGCACCAGCGGCCTCCCCCACTGCAATACCCGTCGCGCAAGCTCCGGCTGCTGCACAGGACCGTCCGTCAATGGCTACTCCGCCCACCCCGCGGAACCCACCCGTTGAACGCCCTGTGGGCATGCAGATGCGCCCGGGGGGGCCATCGACCCTGCAGCGCGCCGCCGGAGTACTTCGCCATGCAATTCCATTCGCGCAGAAGTTACTTCCCTTGTTGGACGGGAACATCGCAGGTGCTTTGTCGGGTATTCTCAGTCCGTCGGCTGCCCCTGCAGCATCGGCACCGCCTCCGCGCATCGATCTAACACCGATCAATCAAAATATTGCGGAACTGCAGAGCTTGCACAAAGAACTGAGCGTGCAAATCGTAGAACAAAACAACTCCCTCAAACGGGTTGAAGATCGGCTTGAGCTGGTGCGCGAAGCCACGGATCGCAACACTCTCGAGCAGCAGGAACTGCATGAAAAGCTGAGATCGACGGGCTCTAAGGTCAACGTGGTCGCCACAATCGCAATAGGGCTGCTTCTCATTTCGCTGCTCATGAACGTTCTGCTCTATCTGCACGTCCAACGCGTTCTGCCGTAAGTACTCACAATCTTCCAAGTGCGAAAGCGAAAATACTCCTCAAGAGTTGAGGGGTATTTTTTGCGTCCAAGAACCGATAGTTTCCCGTCGGGTCCGGAAACACCTCACTTTCGCCGACATCAATCAACATTTTGATTTTATCCACACGATTTTTCCTCATTCTGCTTACTTTTGAGGAGATTTGTGATGGCGGGTGTTGCCAGTCGTATTTTCATGGGACTAGTATTCCTGACAGTTGAGCCGGACCTATAGATAACTTTGGGCTCCGGAGACATGATCCACTATGCAGGCCCTTTAACCTCACAGAGTTTCACCAACCGGCGGAGCGTTGACGCGCACGCGATCGGAGTTTCCTGTCATGGCATGGTATGCCTACTGCATCGGTGAAAAGCAAGCATTCCCGGAACTAGCCCGTCATCGTAAGCCAGTACCTTTGGAATCGGTACTGGGAGTAAGTGGAAACCAGGTATTTCTTTATCCAGCAAGTGACCTCGCCATCGTAGTCAGCGAACACAATCCCCTGGAATCCTTGAATCAGAAAGCCGGTGTGGATCACGCCCGGGTGATTGCGGACTGCTTCCAGCACTCCACTGTTCTGCCCTTCCGGTTTGGAACCATATTCAACGACGACGAAACTCTTCGTAAGTCGATCCGCTCCAACCAGCGCCAGTTTGTCAGCAATATCGAGAAGGTGCGCGGCAAGACCGAAATGCACCTGAAGATCTTCGCGGACGACTGCTGCAGCCACGAAGTTGCGCGTCACGCATCGACCGAGACTGTAGGACGCGAGTATCTGACCAACCTGCGCGAAAGCGCGGCGCGCACACGCGAACGGCAGACCCGTGCTCGTGCGGTAAGCTTCCAGATGCACAGGCTGTTCATGCCTCTAGACGAAGAAGTGAGCTGCCGGCTGACAGAGAACGGGAAGATGGTTCTGGATATTGCCCACCTCATCGAGCGCAAGCACGTGGAGCGTTACCAAAACAAGTTCGCCACCACGAGCGCAATGATGCGGGATTGCTTCATGCAACTGTCCGGTCCGTGGCCGCCGTACCACTTTGTCCATCGGCTTACGCGTTCGCACGGTCACGCTACGGAGAAACAGGCTCCAGCAGCAGCTGGCCCGATGCTGGAAGTGACTCCTGCAATCGCTTAAAGTCAATGGCATTCAACTACAGAAAAGCCCCGGAGATTCCGGGGCTTTTCTGTTGCCGGACTGAATTGCGATCAGTCGTAGTATTCCAGGCCCAGGTGAGTGATCAGTTCTTGGCCCATGATGTGGCGGAGCGTGTTCTTCAGCTTCATGGACTGGATGAACAGATCGTGCTCCGGATAGAGCCCCTCTGTGGTTTGCGGCGACTTGAGGTAGAAGCTCAGCCATTCCTGGACGCCTAAATTGCGCAGTTCTGGCGTCCTCTTGGCGAGATCGAGGAACAGCACGAGATCCAGTGCGATGGGTGCTGCAAGGATGGAGTCCCGGCACAGGAAATTCATCTTGATCTGCATCGGATACCCAAGCCATCCGAAAATATCGATGTTGTCCCACGCTTCTTTCTGATCACCGCGGGGCGGGTAATAGTTGATCCGGATCTTGTGGTAGATGTCCTTATACAGATCGGGGTAAAGCTCGGGCTGAAAGATATATTCCAGTGAACCAAGCTTGGACTCTTCCTTGGTCTTGAACGATTGCGGCTCGTCAAGCACTTCACCATCGCGATTGCCCAGGATGTTAGTAGAGAACCAGCCGGATACACCGAGAAGGCGCGCCTTGAAGGCAGGAGCCAGCACGGTCTTCATAAGAGTCTGGCCAGTCTTGAAATCCTTGCCGCAAACGGGTGCCGCATTTTGCCTCGAAAGTTCAAGGAGGGCCTTTGTATCGACCGTGAGGTTCGGTGCACCATTCGCGAATGGCACGCCTCCCTTGAGCGCTGCGTAGGCGTAGATCTGCGAAGGAGCAATACCCGGATCATTATTCTCGAGGCCCTTTTCGAAAGCTTCAATGGACTCATGAACTGCCGATGGCTCAAGGAAAATTTCAGTAGAGCCACACCAGATCATCACGACGCGGTCCACAGTTTTCCTGAACTTCTGGATATCGGCCATGACTTGCTGGGCGAGATCGAGCTTGTTTTTGCCAGTCTTCACGTGGGTGCCGTGCAGGCGCTTGACGTAGTGCTGGTCAAATACGGCGGGCATGGGCTTGATGGTCTCGAGATACGGCTTCAACTTGGCGAGAGTTTCTTTGTCAAGAACCTCAGCGTGGGCGGCGGATTCGTAGACGTTATCTTCAAAAATGTCCCAACCAGTAAATACAAGATCGTTAAGATTGGCGAGCGGTACAAAATCCTTCACCAGGGGTGTGTTGTTATCGGTGCGCTTGCCCAGACGGATGGTTCCCATTTGCGTAAGCGAGCCGATGGGCTTGGCAAGTCCCCGGCGAATCGCCTCAACACCGGCAATCATCGTGGTAGCCACCGCACCCAACCCAACCACCATCACGCCGAGCTTCCCGGTGGCAGGTGCAATATTCTCTTTCGACATCGTTTCTATCCTTCCTTTGCTCTACCGACGTTTGTGCGCCGGCCCGGATTAGGTTCCGCTCGAAACTAACGGGACGGAACTGCCAACGTATTCAAAAAAAGCTGCAGTCACATCTTTCATGCTTCAGTTGCTTCTCTTCCGCGTTTGAGATGTGACCAAACAAACCAAATGATGCCCGCAACGAGTGCTACCTCAACTACAAGATGGAACCGGTGGAACCACTCATGAAATCTTGGATCGGTTTCCCACTTTTCGCCTAGCTTCATTCCAACGTAGGCCAGCACAAAGCACCAAGGCCATGAGCCCACAAAAGTGTAAATATGAAAACGAGCCTGCGGCATCTTGGCTATGCCCGCCGGAAACGCGATAAACGTGCGTACTACCGGAAGAAGGCGAGCAATCAACACGGTGATGCCGCCGTGCCGGTTGAAAAAAGACGTCATCCGATCGAGATCGTGACGACTCATCAGGACCCAACGACCGTAGCGCTCAACGAGAGGGCGGCCGCCCTTTGCACCGATCCAGTAGGCGATAACCGACCCAGCATTGCAGCCCACCGCGCCTGCCGTTGCAGCCAGCACCAGATTCATATGCCCCAGATAAGCCAGATAGCCGGCAAACGGCATAATGATTTCGGAAGGCAGCGGGATGCACGCTGATTCAATACCCATCAAGGCCACGAGGCCGCCATAACCGCCGACATCAATGACATGTGTGATGAATTGAACCAGGAACGCGATAATCTTTTCGCTCATGAGCGTTACCAGTATAAAGGCCTGAAATGCGGCGGAAGGCGCAATAAACCGATCTGGACAGAGAAGATTAACAACGAAAGTTGCGCATGCGAACGTGTTCTGAAAATGCACACGTGTAAATAATTTTAATGTTGAGAGCGAAAGCCGAGCAGCGCTAATCACGCTTTGTTACGATTACCAGAGATACGTATGAGGTGCTTACGTTGTCCGACTCCCCAGCAGCATTACCTCCTGTTCCGCTGACCCTTGAAGGATCCACCCTGCTGCATCAGTTCTTTCGTTTCGACTGGCCGCGCTGGAGGAAGACGTCGCAGGGCGATCGCGATCGAATTGCCTATGAAGCTCTTGGTTGCCTGCAGCAACTGGAGCGCGCGCAGCCCGATTCTCCGGTGCGCTCGGCGCTCTATTCGCAACTCGGGCACAAGGGCGACCTGATCCTGATCCATTTTCGCGACTCATTTGAGGCGCTCAATCAGGTTGAACTCGATCTGGCGCAAACGGAGTTCTTCGACTTCCTGGATATACGGCACTCCTACGTGTCGGTAGTAGAGCTTGGCCTGTACGAATCTACGCGAAAAACGTACGAGGCCGCCGAGACCAAGGGGCTTGCGCAGCACTCGCCGGAGTGGAATGCGGAGATTGCCGCGTCCTTGGGACGGGGTGCCAGTGCCATGGCTCCGCGACTGTTCCCGGCGGTCCCAGAAGCGAAGTACATGTGCTTTTATCCCATGGACCGCAAACGCGGTGAACAGGTCAACTGGTACACAGTCCTTTTCACTGAGCGGCAGCGCATGATGCATGAGCACGGCATGATAGGACGCCGCTACGGCGATCAGGTAAAGCAGATTATCTCCGGCTCAATCGGTATGGATGATTGGGAATGGGGCGTGGATCTGTTTGCTGAGGATCCGGTGATCTTCAAGAAGTTGATTTACGAAATGCGCTTTGATGAAGTGAGCGCGGTATATGCACTGTTCGGGCAGTTCTTTCTTGGTGTCCGATTGCCGATTCAAAATTTGCAGAATTGGTTGAGCGGGAAACTGTAGAGCGATGAAGTCCGCACCCAGCACGGCCAAGAACTCGGCCCGGAAGAAACCACCCGCCGCAAAGGCGCAATCGCAGCGCGGACCGCTTGCACCGGCGCGCGTTGCTGCAATTCTGAAGGCGCTTGATGAAGCTTATCCCGATGCCGTTTGCGCGCTCACGCATCGGTCGCCGTGGGAACTGCTGGTCGCTACGATTCTTTCTGCCCAATGCACGGATGTGCGCGTGAACATGGTGACGCCGGAACTTTTTCGGCGCTTCCCTACTCCTGAGGCGATGGCAAAGGCCACGCTACCGGAACTTGAGAATCTGATTCGCACGACCGGCTTCTTTCGGAATAAAGCTAAATCGATTCAAGGCGCAGCTAAAAAAATAATTACCGATTTTGGCGGCAAAGTTCCGCAAACTCTGGCTGAGCTTACGACTGTGCCCGGTGCGGCGCGCAAAACTGCAAACGTGGTGCTTGGTGTGAGCTTTGGCAAGGCCGAAGGTGTGGTAGTAGACACGCACGTCTTCCGCATCTCGCGCAGGCTTGAACTGGCTAAGGGAGAGACGCCGCAGGTTGTGGAACAGGAACTGATGAAGGTGCTGCCACAGGAACGGTGGATCAGCTATTCGCACCAGGTGATTCATCATGGACGGCAGGTGTGTCTTGCCCGGAATCCAAAATGCAAAGATTGCAATCTCGAAACTCTGTGCAATTCGAAGGATAAGACCTGGTCCAGCTGATGATGGCAACTATCCTTTGCTTTTGCTCATGCGACTAGACACAGAGGAAGGTTCTTGCAATCCACCATTCCGCGAAGGATGTTGCGGGCGGGCCGATTACGATGCGAGTCCGTTGCCGATTGGCCCACCGGCACCGAGGATCGCATGCACCATGGTTCTTTCCTGGGTCTCTTACCTTGGCTTTAATTGCTATCGCTTCTAAACTGCACCGGAGCCGGAACTGCGCACTAGTGACAGGAACTCCGAGCGCGTTTCCTTGTGTTGGAAGCAGCCTACCATAGCCGATGTCACTGTTGATGAGTTTTGCTTTTCGATGCCACGCATCATCATGCAGAGGTGTCTTGCTTCAATCACCACGCCAACACCCTGCGGCGAGATTGCTTCCTGAATAGCATCGGCGATCTCGCGCGTGAGGCGCTCCTGAACCTGCAGGCGGCGTGCAAACACTTCAACCAGTCGCGGAATCTTGCTCAGGCCAATCACTTTTCCGTTGGGAATGTAGGCCACGTGAACCCTGCCAAAGAACGGCAGCATGTGGTGCTCGCACAACGAGAACATCTCGATATCCCTGACGATCACCATCTCGTCGTAGTCCACGTCGAACATCGCGCCGCGAAGTATCTTGCCGGCATCCTGTTCGTAGCCTTTGGTGAGGAACGCCATAGACTTCTCAACGCGCTCCGGCGTCATGGCCAGGCCGTCACGATCAGGATCCTCGCCGAGGCGGAACAAGATTTCGCGATACATTTCCTGCGTACTGAATCCGCTCAGCCCTTCGCGGGATTCCGCTGCTCTGCGAACTGGCTTGGTCACTGCGATTGGCTGTGCCATGGTACTTATCCTCCTGCCCTGGGGACTCGGGCATTTCTTATCTGCTTTGCTCGCGCGCTTGCATCACGCACTCTGCCGGTTCACTGCTTCAAAATCTTCGGTTCCTAGACACTGGAAGAAATTGTTCTCAGTCTCTTCCACTCGAACGTGCACCAACTCCATTGCGGGAAGCGCACCTTTAAGGATTTGAAAGACTGCTTTACATAGATTCTCGGTGGTCGGTACCAGATTCTCAAAGAGCGGGTCCAAATTCAGGTTCACATGATCGAAGCGATCAAGCACTTTTCTTTGTACTACTTCATCCAGATCGGCAAGATTGATGACCATGCCGGTTTGCTCGTCAACGGGACCGCCGATAAGAACTTCAACAGAGTAGTTGTGGCCGTGCCCGAATCTGTTGTTACATTTGCCATAAGCTGTGCGATTATCGTCATCGCTAAGGGCGAGAGTATGCAGACGATGGCTCGCGCTGAGCATGTATCGGCGTCCGAAATAGGCCCTGGCGCTCATACTTCCCCCATGTACTCGGCAAAGATCTCCGGCGTCTCATAAACGCGAACGCATGAGAGCCGGGCGCCGCCGGCGGCGAGAATCACGGACTCGAGCCTGTTCCAACTGGCAATGGCGATGTTCTCCGTGGTCGGAATCATCGCACCGTCACGAAACTCCGCCACTTCAAGATTCAGGTGGCGATGATCGAACGCGGAAAGAACCTGTTTTTCCATCACATCCTTGAGCCATTTCAAATCAACCACGAAACCTGTGACGGGATCTGGTTCTCCGGCCACCGTTACTTCGAGCGTGTAATTATGTCCGTGCCCGTTGCGGTTGGAACAGCGGCCAAATACCTTTTCGTTCTTTTCCGCCGGCCAGTCGCTTCGCCAATAAAAGTGCGAGGCAGAGAACGTGGCCCGCCGCGTCAGGAAGATCATCTTATCCCCTTAACCAATTGATGATGCAAGGCATGACTTCGTTACAGTTTTCTGGCTAAACCTTGTAACTTCTTCCCTTCCAGCTTACCCGTTTCAATATCCGGTGCTGATACCAGCTGCGGTACAGGAGAACAACAAACAGAGGCAAGCCGAGCGGCGAAATAATGCAGTCCGCAACCGGAAAATTCGATTTTGAGACGCGGGCATAAAAGCGGAAGAGCGTGCGCACCCAGAGCAGCGCAAATAGCCATCCTGCGCCCAGCCAGGTGAGCGAATGGACATCAAGCCGCGCGCTCCACAACCTGATCATCAGCACGGGTAGAACAAAGAGCAGCGCCAGATCGAGCGCACGCCACATGGCAGTTGCCAGCACGTTATTGAACAGCAGTGCCAGGTTCTTGGTCCATCCTTCGATCATTGCGGAGGTGGTGCGGTACATGCGTGTGGCGACTGCGTCGTCTGCATAGCGGAACTGCAGTCCTAATTTGCGCCGCTTGGCCAGGAACGCCAACTCTACGTCTTCCAGAACCTCTTTTGCGACGCTTGCGTGACCGCCCAGCCGCCGGTAAGCTTCGCGCTCCACAAGCAGAAACTGTCCGTTCGCAGCGGCAAGTCTGTTGTTCGGATCGGAAACCTTTGCGGGCGGATAGGCGAGCGCCAGTTCCGCGAATACGAGCGGCATAAGCGAGCGCTGCGCAAACCCTTCGACGATTTGCCTGGGTGAATAGCTCAGCATGCCGGCCTTATGACGCTGCGCCTCGTGGATGGCCCGACGCAGATCGCCCGGCTCATGGAGCGTGTCCGCATCGGTAAAAAGCAGCCAGCGCCCGCGGGCGTGCCTGGCGGCTGTCCAGATGGCATTTGCCTTGCCGGTCCAGCCAGGCTCCAGCTTGTCGGCTTTCATCAGGGTCACCCCGTCGAACTGGCCGGCGATTTCTGCCGTTTTATCGCTGGAGTGGTCGTCGACAACGATCAGTTCCCAATCCCGCTCAAGCTCGAAGATCTCCTCCGACTGGCTGGTGAGCGATTGCAGGCAGGCTCCAAGGGATTCCGCCTCATTGCGCGCCGGGATGATGACCGTGAGTTCCATCAATTCCGCCGGCTCGGGCTGGGCGAATACGGTGCCGGCGAGGGACTTGCCCGCATATTCCCGCCAATCCCGCGGCGGCTCTCCCCCTGCAGGCTCATCTGAGAGCCCCAGGACGGGCTGCCATCCGGCCTTTGTAGCTGGCTTGTCCTGATCGCCTGCGTCTCTTGCCATTCCTGCGGTACCTTTCAGTTCGACACTCACATTTTCGGGCCTGTCGATTTTCAGGCCCATCGATCCGTATTATAAGTATGTGCGGTTTTCTCGTTTCCTGACTTATCAAGTTCTGCTCTCGCTGGTGCTTGTTACTGCCTGCAACAGGGGCGCTCACCCGGCGCAAACCGGCAAGCGGGCGCCGGACTTTACCGTCTCTGACGGCACGACCACGGTGCAGCTATCAAAGTACCGGGGCAAGGTTGTGCTGCTCAACTTCTGGGCCACCTGGTGCACACCGTGCCTGGTGGAGTTGCCCTCGTTGATTCAGCTTCATCGCGAGCAGCCAAATCTCGTGATTCTGGGCGTGAGCGTGGACGAGGATGCGGACGCCTACAAGAGCTTCATTGCACGCCGGCATATTGATTTCACTACTGTGCGCGACCCGTCGGAGTCGGCTGCCAAGCTGTTCCACACAGAAATGTGGCCGGAGACGTACATCATCGATCGCAACGGCTATATTCGCAGCAAATACGTAGGCGCGACGGACTGGTCCGATCCGCAGATTCGGGCATTTATCAAATCGCTTTGATAAGTGAGCGCCCAATTGGTAGCCGCCAGCATCTTTTCTCGCACAACAAGGATTGGCCTTTGCTTGCGATATCCAGCATAGGGCAACGCCCGGCAGATCATTGGTATCATCGAATTATGACCACGGTTGAGATTCTTTTCCGCTATACTGCGCCACCGAGTGAATCCGTGGCCTTTGCACTGGCTGACATCCGGGACGTGTACGGCATCCGCAAGATCAGTCTTGAACCGGCGGTACGCATGGTGCGCGTGGAGTTCGACGCAACGCGCCTGACGTCCGCATCGGTTACCAAGCTGATTCGGATGAGCGGACTCGAGGTGGCGGAGGAACTTCCGTTGATTTCGCCGGTGACTGAAGCGCAAACTGCGCCTCCGGCATAAGCCTGCACAGTTGCACAGAACCTGGTGCATTGCGCCAGCGCACGAACCCTGTTAATCTGATTGAGGTTCTGCAAGGAACTGCCCTTCAAGTGCGCCCGTAGCTCAGCTGGATAGAGCGACTGACTACGAATCAGTAGGTCGGGAGTTCGAATCTCTCCGGGCGCACCATCAAATCAACAACTTAGCTACATCGCATCGATGAGGACCTGTTCTGTGTCCGCACCGTGTCCGGATCAGGATGAATCTTCCATCCTTGATCAAGAGAATGCACTGAGCGTTTCGGCGGATCATTGCTGATCTGCCGCAGGTACTCTTTTGGCGTCGGCGCAGTGTGCCTGCGGGCCCGCGTAGCTCGCGCCTCTTCCGAGAAAAGTTGAATAAGTTGCTCCTTGCTTGGGAACGGCGATGACAGCCTAGAATCAGGTGCATTTTTTGAAATTGATTGCAAAAGATGGAATACGCAGAGTCACTGAATAATGGCTGATGCCCAGTCGCGCCCGGTACGATCAACGCTTGGGTCCTGTCATCCCAATTCCTTCGAAAGCGACTACCAGACCTCCACATGCTCCATGAATAGCCGCGCCTCCACCTGTTCGCCGATCAACCGGCTCGGCACAGAGTACGCGTTGCGGTCCACATAGATCAGGCTCCCCGAGTCCACCTTCACCTGCTCGCGCCTGGCCGACTCCATGCGCCGTTCCGGCAACTCCCCCATCAGGGCCATCTCTTCGGCCAGCCGCTGCCTGCGTCCGGCGTTCAACCGCTCCAGCATCGCTGCCAAGAACGATTTATATGCATCAACACTGGCGAAATCGGTGCTGCCGCGCAGCATCAACTCCTGCGCCACGGCCCGCTTGAAGCGATGGTGCCGCTGCTCGACGTCGCCGTTCTCGTTGCCATGCCCGGCCTGCGTCTTCTCGCTCTCCAGGCCGTAGGAACGCATCAGGCCCTTGTAGCGATCCGTGAACTCGGCCGGGGCGCTCATGTTGTTGACCGCCGTCGAAAGCCGGTCGGTGCGATGGCGATGCGGTACTTTACCCAGCGCCCACAGAGCGTTCTGCAACCCCTCGCTCAAGCTCTCGAAGCGCTCTGAAAAGCACACCGTGGCTGCCTCCCAGTTCGAGTACGTCAGCACGAAGTGATAGATCAAGTGCGGAAAACTCTGCCCCTGGATAGTCACTCCCAACTCTTCCATGTGCGTGAAGTCCGACGCTCCCAGTCGACCCGGTGGATGCTGTTGCGCAAAGAACACCTCGCGGGCCGGACCCTCGGTTGCACGCCACACCTTCACCCGCCGCTGCAACGTGCGCACCTGCCCGTCCTGAAAGCGACCTGGGTTCTGACGCTGCAAGAACTCGAACACCGTCTTCGCCTCAAGACCGGCGTTGTCTTCAAATAACTTCTGCACATCGTCCCAAACATCGACGAACGGATCTGGACGTGTCCGCCCACGCTTGACCGCCGGCAACTCGCTCGGCAACCGGCCTTGACGACGATACTTCCTGGCCGTCTTCGCGTCCATGCCCGCCTTCGACGCTGCAATCTCCTGGCTTTCCTCTGTCTTTATCAACGCAAACAACCTCCGAACCTGCCTGTCCGTGACCAATCCGCCCCCGCTCTCATCAACCGGTATACGCTTGGCCTAATTGTCGTTGCGTCGGGAATTTTGTTTGTCGTTGACCGAGAGTTCTAATTGTCGCCCGTCATAGCGAGAGATGAGCGACTGCTCAGGACGGGAATCGATCTTCTTCATGAGTGCTACAAGCTCGATGCGCAAATTCAGGCACACATTCGGGACATTGTTATGATGGCGGCTTAGCCGCTCTTAATCCGTTCCGCTGATATTAGATCAGCATATCTGTGCTCGAATATGTTCTCGCAAGCCAATGTGGAGAATGATTTACCAGACGACAACATGCGGAAAGCAATGCTGTGTCCGTAAGGTGTCCGTTCTTGGGTAGGTAGCGAGGTTTGCGTCCGTACTGCGGTGCCGTGCCTTGGACTTCTGAGCTGCCTACTCACCTCTCTCTTCTCTTTGCAATTGATTGCAATTCATCCCGGCGAACGGCACCTCCAAAACGAACTGGTTTCATGCTGACTCCGCTACAGCATCCCTCACGATTTCAGCAACCTCATTGAACTCTTCGACAAGCAGGTCCACTTTACCGTCGAGAGCTTGGAACTTTGGGCACAACGATGCCCATTTACTCGGTTCGGAAACATCTTTCGGACTGAAGAAATTGACCACAGAATTGACTTTCTGTTTGCAGGTCAAGAATCGTTCTTCACCAAGTGCCTTCCTTGCGCGAATCGGGAGCTGGAACCACATGTTTTGGGCTCCGATACTCAAGAGCGTAAAGAACTCTCCCTCGACCTCAACACCGTAACTAATCGAAGCCGGTAAACCCTGAGACTTCGCGCCCGACGACCTCAATTTCGTGCGAAGTTCTTCGACCAACGCGGCAATTTCGGGAGGATTCTTCGCTCGAATCTGCGCTGTTAAGCCTTCCTCTGTCATTGGAGCCACTATTGGGTGCTTGCCGGTTGCTTCAGCCTGCTTCATCGCAATCTGAATCTGATACTCCTCAGCTTCTGGGAGAGGAAGTACCTGCTCCGTCTGGACCAGCAACTTCCCTTCATGCCGATAGGGTGTCATTCTCACACAGCGGATGTCGATATTCTGATTCTGCAGCCAGAGAACGGTTGTGGTCAGCTCCTTAGAGAATCCAGATGACACGAGGATAATCGTAACTTTGCGATTAAAATTCCTTTCCGGCTGTGATGAAGCATCCTCGTCGTCTTCATCTGTCAGGAACCTGCTAAGCTCCTCGGCGGCATTGAGCCCATTGGGATTCTTCGAGAGATACTGTTCGAAGGTCTCCACTGCCTGTGCGAAAGTCATTGTGGAAACCATCGCAGCGTATCGCAATGCCTGAAGTTCCATATGCTGGCCCGTCATATCCCTTTTGAGCTCGACCACAACGACATTGCCGTGTCTGCCAACACACAGAAGGTCGATCCGCCTGAGGCTATCTTTCCAATTTGAAAACTCTTCAGCGATGACCTTGCAGTCGGGAGCAATTTCGGCGATATGGTCTTTCAGAAGACGTTGCAGGTCTTGACGTTCCTTGATGTTTCAATTCCGAAAGTTGTTGGTTCAATCCTTCGGAATTCGCTGTCTGTCATTTCGAAGAGCGGCATGCCCCATCCTGTCTTTCGCAGATTCTGGGAAGTCGCGGAAATAATACCACTTTGGAATGAATTGGTCGCTGAGCAGCATGTCGATGCTCCTAGTTGCGCGTAATAGAAGCCATCATGAACTTGCGTGGAAATAGAATCTTGTTTGTCGGTACACTAGTAGCCGAGTCAGAGGAGTGGCCCAGTGTCCCTTATCCATCCTTCAGGTGAAACGAACTTTCAGTGGAGTTGAGAAAGAGGCGAACAATGTGGATTTTTACGACTTTGGGGTTTTTCTCTGTGGTCCGCGATAGGAAGAGCGGCAGCATGCCTGATTCGGAGCAAATGCTGGTGCGCTCTCGGGACCGGAGGCATTTAGAAAATCTCAGGGCCAAGTTCAATCTCACTTGTCCCATCCGTGATAACGAGGGCACGGATTATGCGTACCGAATGAGCTTACCTAAGGACCAGTGGGCGGAGATTCTCGCCGAATTAGCATCAGAGCAGGAGTACACAAATTTCAAAAATGAAGCGGCGAATCATCGGCATGAAACTGGCGACGAATACGTGCGAGCCTTGCACGACGTCTGGAGTGTCATGCTGGAATTGCAAATGAGTTTGGCTGACGGAGGAAGCAATTCTTCACGAGTTCGGGGTCGGGGTTAGTCAGGGTTAGCTTCCAGCCATGCCTTGTATTCGGCGGCAAGCTCGGGGTCATTCCAGACATCCTCCGACTTATCGCCCATGGCCTTCATGAGTTCAAACTGTTCCTGCTTAACGATGGGATCATTCTCGTCCCTAGGTTCAGGGTCTGCGCCCATTTCTTCGTAAATCTTCTTCAAGTCCTTTGCCATTTTCCACCTCCAATTTCAGACTAGCACCGACAAGAACGTTGCTGAATTGACGGTTCTCCCACGTTCAATTTCTTGCCAATCCTGCAGGCCCAGCACATGCCATCACGTGAGCGCAGCTAGTCCCGTTGGACAGCGCCTCCGTCTTAGGATTCATCGTCATAGGCTGACTATTCTCCTGAGAACTGACTATCTTCAACATAGGTATTCCCTCCAAATCAAAAAATCGTTAGCTCGAAAATGTGAGACCTGCGCGCGCCAGCGCAGGTCTTTCTTTGTCTGTGACCGTTCAGCTGTGGCGTGTACGCGAACGAGCATGTTCATCGTGCAGGCAGGTCTACCATCGAGGCCTCGAAGCACACCTAGATACTTCGGAAGTGCCAAGGACCACGTTCAATCAACAGATTCGGGCCCTTCGGGTTCGGGGTACCATGTGCAGCGGAAGGGGGCACCTTTCGTCATCCAGAGGATGATTTCCAGTAGACCGCTGCGCACCTTGTCGTCGTCGACCCCTGATGCGACGATCAGGACTCTCTGTACCTGCTCGTCATAGTTGGCGGCGTCAGAGTTCTGCAGCTCTGACGTCCATTCCATATTCTCCGCTCGAAAATCTACAGTATCTCCGTTGATGAATCGAGTGAATGGTTTCCCTTTCGGAATGATCATTTGCTGTTCCACCTCTTCGCGTGGATGCATCAGCTCTTCTCCCATTTGGTGCATGACCTCTCCAGCTCGTGTTCCGGGTTGTATCTACTGCGCCCATTTATTGTTCGTCGATCTTCTCGCTGCAAGGATGGAGTCGCTGAACTCACCGATCGCCGAGATCGCGTTCCCCATCCTCGTATTACTTCTCACTGCTCCGTTCGTCATACTGCTATCGAAATCAGCACTGACGCGCAGCTTCGTCCAGTAACTGATTGCCCTCTGCTATCGTGCTGGTTTCCAGTGAATCCTACAGATGGATGAACCTGGCCTGAGCCACACATTTTCAAGTTCTTCCTGTAAGACGAACCCGCTCGGTTGAAATAAATGGTTCCAGCCGTTCAAAGCCAGCCAGGTTTGGCATAACTTTTGCATTACTGTTTATGTTTGAAAGTTATTCTGAGCCGCAGAAGCGATACAAGTTTCCTGAAGATTTTCGTTTGTTGATTGAATACATGGGGCTTACCAGCAGACATGAAATTATGCTCTTTCATAACTCAGGGAAAGAAAGCATAAACAGCCTGCAACTTTTACACACTTGTTCCGACGAGGAGGAGCTGTATGCCACAAAACTTGTTTTCCGCAACAGCATTCGCCCATAGACACAATTTGGATGGCACTTGGGATTCGATCTGCACCAGATGCTTTCTCACCATTGCCACTGAAGCGGCGGAGGATCGGCTGTCGATGCACGAGCAGCGGCATGACTGCGATTCACTGATGAGGGCTCGAAACCGGGTTGGATATTCTGAAAAGTTCGGCAGGTCTGGCCCGTTGCTGCAGGGGCGCCCCCCTGCGGCCTGGCTCAATGTCGAAGACGAATCGAACTGGCCATAAATTACACGAATATCAGAGTTGCAAGAAATGACGGACAGGTTACCTGTAGGCTTGTTCGTCGGCCCAGTCGCCGATTACAGGAAGTTTTGAGCGCCTCCCGTTCAGAGCTCCTAGCACGCACCAGAGCCAGGCGAGAAATACGGCAAACCAGATTGCCAGCGTGAGCCATCGCAGCGCGAATAGCAGGTGAGCTCCGGCGAATACCGCAAACGGCAGTACAAAGGCAAACAAATACCCGAAAATGGTGACAAAAGCGAAGAATACGAGGGACTGCCATGCGTGGAAGCGCACGTAGGGCCTCTTGTTGTATCTCCTGATGGCGAGAAAAAAGATGGCCGGAATCGGCGTGAAATAGGCGGCAGCGCCAATCGAATTGTCAGAAAGGCCAGACTTCTTCGGTTTCGATATCATCTCTCTCATTTTCGCGGTGCGGCTTTCTCGCCATGAAACGATGCGCGCTAAAACGGTAGAATTCGGGAACTTTTACAGGTTACATGAATTGAAGCAGCAGATCATGAAGCGAAGGTTACCTTAACTTTTTGGTAACCCGTGCAGCAGTCCCTGTGATCATTACAATCCCACCTCGTTGTGATTACCAGCATAATTTCATTTGCCAGGTTTTTCCTGTGCTTGAGCGCCCATGCCCCCGCATTTTCATACGTTTACACAAAGACATGGTAAAGTGCCGTCAGGAGTCCAAGTGGCTATAAAAAAGGCGGTAATAACAGCCGCGGCGAAGAGTCAGCGTACGCTGCCCCTTCAGACGCTCATTGACCGGGATGGAAATGAGAAGTCTCTGCTGAGGATCCTGATTGAGCAGTCTCTCGCCGCTGGAGTCGAAGACATCGCAGTTGTTGTTTTTCCGGGAGACGAGTACTCCTATGCGCAAAGTGCTGGAACGTACGCCAGTTCGGTAACCTTTGTTCCTCAGCCGGAGGCCCGCGGATACGGCCACGCTATCCATTGCGCCAGATCCTTTACGAAGGACGATCCATTTCTTCACATTGTTGGCGACCACCTCTACATCAGTACCGGCGAAGTTTCTTCGGCTCTTCGTATGGTCCAGCTTGCGCAGCAGGAACGTTGTTCGGTGAGCGGAGTTCGCCTGACTCGCGAAAGCCTGCTGTCGCGATTCGGTACTGTTGGTGGAAGACTCGTTCCCCTGCAGAGTAACGTCTATCGCGTGGATACCGTGATTGAGAAACCGACGCCAACCGAGGCCGAGCAGCATCTTCTGATCTCTGGAATTCGTTCCGGATACTATCTGTGCTTCAGCGGGATTCACGTTCTAACTGCTTCCGTCATGGATATCCTCGGCAGCACGCTGGCAGCCGATCCGCAAGCGCGGGTCACTCTTGTCGATGCCCTTTCCGCTCTCGCTAGAAAGGAACAGTACCTTGCAATTGAGGACAACGGCCGACGATACGATCTCGGCGCTCCCTACGGCTTGCTGATCGCTCAAATGGCACTGGCACTGAGCGGCCGCAATCGCGGCGAAGTTCTGACGCAGATGCTGGAACTGCTCGCAGATCGCGAACTTGATGGAAACGGGAGAGGAGAAGGGCTATCGTGAGCCGACTCCTCGAGATCATCACCAGCAGCGGTGACGAACGAAACGCCTCTCTCGACTCCATCTGCCAAAGCGCCAACCTTTCGGAACTTCTGGAAGAATGCAGTGCACTCGATGAGTTTCACCGGAACTGCGACAACCTCTACCAGCGGGTCCGGGCCCTGTTCTTTCTTTACTCAATTCACCGTTTCCATGTTCCCCGGCTTGTCGCCTCTACCTCGTCTGCGCAGATTCCGTTCAAGGGCTATCAGGATTTGCTCGAACGTCGCTTTGAAGAAGCCATCTCCACATTTATTACAGCTCAGAAGCAACTTGGTTCCAGCGGATCCATTTCAAGCGCGTTGGCAGCGGGCTATAAGGCGCTCGGTTTTCAAACGCTTGCCGATCAAGTGCGCCGAAGCGTACGCAGCGTGCGCGGTAATCAGTGGATGTTTCGCATAGGGCATGCATACGATTATCCTCTGCGCATCCGCGCCGAACTTCTAGCCGCGTCTCCCAGCTTTCCGATCCTTTGTGAGGCAACTCCGGTCCGCATGGATTTTACCCACAGCGGCTGGAGCGACATCTTCTTCCTTGGCATGGATTTTCCGGAAGGAGCGCGGGTTCTAAATGCCTCAATCGATCTTGCTGTTTGCGGAGACAAGCCGGGAAGTGCGAAACCAAAGCCGCCCGTCCAAGCATGGTTTCGCGTCATCGACGAACCAGTGATTCGCATGACGAGCATCGACCTTGCGACGTCTGCGGATGTTTCGTCCATCGCGGAGGTTTTTGATTTTCCGCGTGACTACCTGGGGCTGCTCAAAGCAGGAATTATCGCCAGCGGCATTATTCCACCCGGCATTGAGGGTGCAACCCAACCTCTCTCCGAAATACTTGAACGCCTCACCGGCAAACGGGGATACGGCATCGAGATTGTCAGCCGAGTGAACGATATCCCCAAGGGTTCGCGGCTCGCAGTCTCTACCAATCTGCTGGCATGCATCATCTCGGTTTGCATGCGTGCCACCCGACAGATCAAATCGCTCACGGGCGCCTTGGAAGAAGAGGACCGCCGGCTGATTGCCGCGCGCGCAATTCTGGGAGAATGGCTTGGGGGCAGCGGCGGCGGGTGGCAGGACTCCGGCGGCGTGTGGCCGGGCATCAAGCACATTCACGGAGTACTTGCCACGCCAGACGATCCGGAGTACGGAATAAGCCGCGGCTGCCTGCTTCCCCGCCACCACGTCTTAACTGAAACTGAAGTGCCACCTCAGGCCCGCAAGGATCTTCGGGACTGCCTGGTCCTGGTGCACGGCGGTATGGCGCAGGACGTTGGTCCCATTCTCGAAATGGTGACTGAAAAATACCTGTTGCGTTCTGAAAAGGAATGGCGCGCGCGCAAGTTGTCCATCGGAATTCTTGAAGAGATTACTTCGCAATTGGAGCACGACGATATGCGAGGGCTCGGCGCATCGTTGCAGCGCAATTTTGATGGTCCGATACAGTCTATTGTTCCCTGGGCCGGAAATCTCTACACGCAAATGCTCATCGAGCGCGCACGACTGGAATTCGGTAGCGATTTCTGGGGCTTCTGGATGCTCGGCGGTATGAGCGGTGGCGGCATGGGATTCCTGTTCAGCCCGGAGCGAAAGATGGAGGCACAGGTTCGCATGCAGACGATCATGAGCGACACTAAGCGCAAGCTTGCTCGATGCGTCCCGTTTGCAATTGAGCCCGTGGTCTACGACTTTGCGATCAATGAAGCAGGTACCTACGCAACTCTGCTCTCGGGCGATGGAGCTCTGATGCCCGCCAGCTATTACACGCTGCAGGTGCCCGGCCTTATTCGCACAGAAGTGTTCAGGCTCTCGCCATTGCGTCGCGGAGAACTGGAGCGCTTTACCGCTGCCTGTCGCACGAATCCCGAATACGCGGGAATGACGCAAACGCTCTTCGACCACATGCTGCCCTCGAGCCAAGCGATTGAAAGCAGCGAGAAATCCTCGCTCCACGCGCTACTGGACCAATACGGCTTTGACCGCGTACAGCACGAACAGATACGTCAGGATCTGCTCTCCGGACGAATTGGTCTATCACAGAATCGGCTGCCCTCCACAAGTCTGATCGAAGATGCCGATGCGGCGGAGGTCGATGGGAAATATCGATCCATTGGCATGAAAGGCCTTGCTGACGGAGAGGTCGCGATCGTATCGCTTGCCGGCGGCATCGGCACCCGCTGGACCCGGGGAGCAGGCGTGGTGAAAGCGCTGAACCCCTTTTGCAGGCTCGGCGGACAATACCGCAATTTCATTGAGGTTCATTTGGCCAAGAGTCATCGTGTGGGCCAGGAGTGCGGGACAATGCCTCCGCATGTGATTACCACAAGCTATCTGACCCACGGGGCCATTGCCGACAGCCTGCAGGCGGCAGGCAATTACGGCTATCCCGGCCCGGTACTTCTTTCGCCCGGGAAAAGCATTGGCTTGCGCATGATTCCGACAGTACGCGACATGCGTTTTGCATGGGAAGAGACTTCGCAGCAAATTCTTGATGTGCAAGCGCAGAAGGTGCGCGAAGGATTGCATGCCGCACTCATCCAGTGGGCGCAAACCGCCGGGGAAGCGTCCGACTACGTCGATAACCTGCCCATGCAGTGCCTGCACCCAGTAGGACATTGGTATGAGATTGCCAATCTACTGCGCAATGGCACACTTGAAAAGCTGCTCACTGCGCGGCCGCAGTTGAAGTACATGATGATCCACAACATCGATACGGTCGGCGCAAACGCAGATCCTGCCATCCTTGGCGATCACATCCATAGCGGCGTCGGGCTAACGGGGGAAGTTATCGCGCGCCATATCGAAGATCGTGGTGGCGGTCTTGCCCGCGTTGATGGCCGCACGCGTCTGGTTGAAGGCCTGGCCTTTCCCAACGAGGAACTCGAAAGCCAGTTGCGTTATTACAACAGCGCCACGTACTGGGTTAATATCGACAGCCTACTTGGGATTTTTGGCTTGTGTCGCGAAGAGCTTGCTGACATCGGCCGCATAGATAATGCTGTTCGCACCCTCTCAGTCAGGATGCCGACATACGTCACTTTGAAAGATGTGAAGAAGCGCTGGGGCAAAGGTCAGGAGGATATCTTCCCGGTCGCGCAATTCGAAAAGTTATGGGGCGATGTTACCGCGATGCCTGAACTGAATTGCCGGTTTGTCGCAGTATCGCGTCCGCGCGGTCAGCAGTTAAAAGAACCGGGACAGCTTGATGGATGGCTGCGCGATGGCGCCGCAGCATTTACGGAATCGCTTTGCACATGGAGTGACTCTGCCGACTGATCGTTCTGCAGGGTTGCCGGGCCTCAGGCAGCCTTGCTTTTGAAGTAATCGATAGTCCTGATCAATCCCTCTCGCAATTCGGTCTTCGGTTCCCAGCCAAGCAGCACCTTAGCTTTTGTAATATCAGGGCACCTGCGCGTAGGGTCGTCTTGGGGCATCGGAAGATAACGCAGTTCGCTTCGGGATCCGGTGAGCTCGATAACTTCGCGTGCGCATTCCAGGATGGTGAACTCATTCGGATTACCGATGTTCACCGGCAGATGCTCCTCCCTCCGAGAGAGCAGCAGTATGCCTTCGATCAAATCGTCGACGTAACAGAAACTGCGTGTCTGGCCACCATCTCCGTAAACGGTCAGCGGTTCATTAGCGAGCGCCTGCGCAATGAAGTTTGAAATCACGCGACCGTCTTCCGGATGCAGACGAGGACCGTACGTATTGAAGATCCGTACCAAATGAGTGTTTGCCTCCCTGGTGCGGTGGTAAGCCATGACGAGCGCTTCTGCGTAACGCTTCGCTTCGTCATAAACGGAACGCGGCCCAACCGGGTTTACATTGCCCCAGTAGCATTCGCGTTGAGGATGCTCGAGCGGCTCACCATAGCACTCTGAAGTGGATGCATGAAGGTAGCCTGCGCTGTTGCGGAGTGCAATCTCAAGCGTGTTCTCGACACCGACGGAACCGGCTCGCAGCGTCTCGATTGCCAACGCAAGGTACTTGGGCGGACTCGCAGGAGAGGCAAGGTTGAAGACGTAATCCACTGGGCCCGGATCAAACGGCCTGCAGATATCCCCTTCGACAAAATCGAAACGCGATTCATTGGCGAGATGCGCGATGTTCTCTGTCGTTCCGGTGGAGAGATTGTCGAAGCCAATCACTGTCTGGCCTTCACTCAGCAATCGATCGACAAGATGGGAGCCAAGGAAACCGGCGGCGCCGGTAACTAGAACGCGCATGTTCAATGAGATGCTCCAAAGCTTTACGGATGTGCAACCGGTGAATTACTTTCCAAACTTCCGCGGCTTGCCTTCCTGCACCTGATAATTCGCGGGTCTGCCCACGCTCACGTAGGTAAAGCCGTGGTCCGCCATGGTCTGCGGCTTGTAAAGATTGCGGCCGTCGATCACGATCGGGAACCGGACAGCACGATTGAGCTGAGCGAGATCGATAGAGGCAAACTGTTTCCAGTCTGTCAGGATCAATACCGCATCGGCATCTTTCGCCGCCTCATAAAGGTCGGCTGCGTAATGCAAGTTCTTGGATGCCGGCAGCACTTCCTTCGCGCGATCGATTGCAGCGGGATCATAGGCAGTAACGATTGCGCCAGCTTCGAGTAGTCGCTTGATCACATCGATCGCCGGTGATTCGCGGATGTCGTCTGTGTCGCCCTTGAACGCGAGGCCCAGGGCGGCAAGCCTCTTCCCTCGCAATGTCCATAGCGCCTGCAGAACTTTGTTGAAGAACACTTCCTTTTGTGTTTCGTTGATTTTGCGAATCTCACGCAAGAGCTGGAATTCCACTCCGTATTGTTGGGCCACCTGGTGAAATGCGGCAACGTCCTTGGGAAAGCACGAGCCGCCATAGCCAAGTCCAGCGCGCAAAAACTTAGGTCCAATGCGGCTGTCGAGTCCCATGCCTGCAGCAATATCCTCCACATCGGCGTCCACTGCCTCAGCGAGATTGGCAACGGCGTTGATGAACGAAATCTTCAGAGCGAGAAACGCATTAGAGGCGTGCTTGATGATTTCAGCGCTCTGTGCAGAGGTAATCAGAAGCTTGGCAGGGCAATTGCAATTGCATGGCCCGGGTAGCGCGTCCGGCTGCAAGTAATATTTCCCGCTTGTCAGTGGTTCATAGATGCGCCGGAGCAGATCGGATGAACGTTCATTGGGCGCCCCCACAACGATTCGGTCTGGATGCAGAAAATCCTTGATTGCCGTCCCTTCACGCAGGAATTCTGGATTGGATACAACGTCGTACCGGCTCTGATCCACGCCGTACCGATAGAGCACGCGGCGAATCCACTCGTTCGTGTACACCGGAACAGTGCTCTTTTCGACGATGACCTTGTAGCCTTCAATCGATCGAGCTACTTCGGCAACAACGGCCTCGACATAGGAGAGGTCGGCCGCTCCGCTGGCCCCCTGCGGGGTGCCGACCGCGATAAACAGTGCGTCGCACTCGCGAACAGCACGCGCGAGCTCGGTCGTAAACTCCACGCCGCGACCGCGATGTTTGGCAAGCAATTCCGGCAGGTGCTCTTCAAAAATGGGCACACCGCCGTCGCGAAGAATCTTTACCCGCGCTTCATCGTTATCGACGCAAATAACGCGATGGCCGATCTCTGCAAAGCACGCCGCCGCAACAAGCCCTACATAACCAGACCCGATGACACAAACCGATACTGAATCAGCCACTTGGTTGTACTTTCTCCTATAGGTCCATGTTATGCCAGTGCTGTCGCGATCTCAAACAAGATTAATCACTTGGGCTGCGGGGAGTGCAATTATCTAGAAAATGTGTCGACAACCTGCCGGACTACTTGCCCTTCCGGTGTCAACCGCATGCATCGGGGCTCAATCACAGTCTCGAGCGAATTAGCAGGCATGTATAATCTGATTCCGGCGCGCGTCACGAAAGGCACTTTCCGCAGAATCCCAAGAGAAAAATCGATGTCCGGCGTAAGACCGCGCGAACTGATCCCTGTAGACAAATCCCGGGATATTCGATTTCTCACCATTGTCTCGACGTTGGGGCGCGGCGGAACAGAACGGGCTGCGGTCAACAATGCCCTGGGATATCGCCGGTGCGGATTCCCTTCAGCCGTGTACGCCTATGGGGGCGGCGGCGCGCGAGAAACCCAACTTCGAGCCGAAGGAATCCCTGTTTTCATTGGCGGCGAAGATCCAGCCCTCATGGCACGTGCTGCAGCAGATGCCAGGGAATGGGGCGCGGATATCCTGCACCTAAACCGCCCGGGGTTGCCAGACACGCAGTCAGCCGCGGCCGTGCGCGCGTTGATCCATCCCCGGCTCCCGGGTATTTGAAACCAATGTATTTGGATACGTCGACTCGTCGCACGACCGCGTGATGATCGATCTGCATCTTTAGTTGAGCCGCTGGTGTCTTTGGAAATGGACGCAGTCGGCGAAAGGCCTGGTGCCGAAATCACCTGCAGTGGTAGTTCCAAATTCAGTGGATGCTGCCTCGTTCGACTTTGCTACCGCGGAACAACGAGCCACGAACCGAGAGGCGCTGGGCATTCCTCGGGACGCATTTGTTTTTGGCAGAATCGGACAGGTCTCCATTCCCAAATGGTCAACAGATCTGATCTCGGCATTCGAAGTGGTCGCCAGATCTGAACCGAAGGCATGGCTGGCAGTTTGCGGAATGCCGGAACCGATGCATGCCCTTGCTGCAAAGTTGCCAGCCGATATCCGATCGAGAGTGGTTGAATTACCGGCCACCGACAGCGACGTGGAATTGCGCCGCTATTACAGCGTCATGGACGTGTTTGCGCACGTGTCTCAAAAGGGTGAATCATTCGGGATGGTGATCTGCGAAGCCATGCTATGCGGAATCCCCGTCATAACCATGAGCACGCCGCTGCGAGACAATTCGCAGATCGAAGTGGTTCCGAACGGAAAAGCCGGGGTTGTGGTGCAGAATCTGCAACAACTAACCCGGGCCATGATCGACATTCAGAGGAATGGTCCAGCGCTCCAGGGCATGCGGAATCAAGCCCGGGAAGCAGTGCTGGGCAGGTTTGACATATCAGTCGTGAGCCGATTGCTTGTCAAACTCGCGACCATCGCCCTGGCTTCAAATTCCAGCCAGGAGATGGCCCGTCGCCTGGATGCAGATCCCGACGTGGTATCCTCAGCGCCCGCGGATCTGTACAGGGATTTGCTCCACGCCGCAGGACTTAAGGTTTCTGTTTCCGACCGCGTTCTGACGCCGCTGGTCAATCAGCCGATCAGTCGCCAGGCAATCGGCTTTGCGCGTGCCGTCCAGGCGCTCCTTCGCTGAGGCCGTACATCGCGTTTCCCTATTTCCAAATTCCGCCGAGCTTCCAGTACTCCAGAGCAGGACCGTGCAGTCCTCCGATGGCTGAAGTAAAAGTGAGTTGTTCCACTTGAGCCATTTCTTCCGGCGTATACGGTTTGAAGTTCTGAGCAATACGAACATTCTCGTTCAATTGGCTGGTGGTATTGCTGCCGAGCGCGGCACAGGAAATGGGTAAAGTGAGCGCGTAACGCAAGCACTCTTCAACGCTCAACATGCGAAGCAGAAATGCATTAGCAAAAACTTTGATGGCTTGAATGCCAATACCTTGCGCAACAGCGTGAGGCAGCGTGTTCTTTTGGAAACTCAAGTAGGCGTTATCGGCGGCGTGCAACGGCATCAACGTGGAATCCCACTTGTCGTACCTCCGCAGCATCTCGTTGTGAATATCGGGATCATGATGGCCGGTGAATCCAATGAATCGGCACTTGCCTGCCTTCTTCGCCGCTTCGAACGCCTCAATGCATCCACCTGGGGCAAAAATCGCCTCTATATCATCTCTCGTTCTAACATCGTGAATCTGCCACAGATCGAGATAATCGGTTCTCAGGGCTGCGAGTGAAGCGTGCAGATCGCTTTCGGCTTTAGCACGTGTACGCTGCGTCGACTTGGTGGTCAGAAAAATGTTCTTGCGGAAATCGGGAATGATGTCGCCGTAGGCCTCTTCGGAGTGGCCGTTCCAATAAGCGTGCGCGCAATCAAAGTAATTAATGCCGAGGTCGTAAGCCTGGCGGACAACTTTACCCGCAGCTTCCCGACTCCTGCACATATTCAGGCGAGCTCCGGCTTGTCCGACGATGGTGAGCTTGACGCCTGTCTTGCCGAATTCGCGCATCGGAATCGAGCCAGCTGGAGGCTTTGGCGTTTCGGATTTCGCGCCAAGCACCGCCAGACCCGCGAATGCGGCTCCGACGAAAGTTCTGCGGTCCATTGAGAGATCATCCTTGATTGACATACTTCCTCCTGGGCCCAAACTGCAGAGTCACACCACCCTCCGCGAGGCAGCAGAATTCACCTCACCCCCCGAAAATGTCGGTACAGGAATTCGGGAAAATTATACAGGTTGACGGATGTTGAATATGTGCGACCTGCACTGCCACGCGGAATTGATACTTGCTCGTCCCTATGCTGTTGAAGCACAACGAAGTTGTGCTAACTTCAAACCGTGAAGGATGTCATTCGGGCTAAAACGGAAGGTCGAAAATCAACTC